>OCTW011600038.1_pt1 | contig 15471 bp, 10 predicted proteins | sample 1539671 | NCBI WGS metagenome assembly OCTW01 (sample SAMN02144230, study PRJEB22623) | gut metagenome | biome: sheep rumen | host: Ovis aries | place: New Zealand
TAGGCTACTATAAATAATTCAACATTAATAAATACACATGCAAAGAACATAAAATCATTAAGAATATTAGACATCTTATCATTGTTCCTTTTTATATATCTATTCCTATAATATTTGATTAATCCATATCCAAGGAAAGTACAAATAAAAACTATTACTGAAATAATAGAAGTTCTATATTCATTTAAAAAACTATCAGCATCATATACTTCTAATACCTCAGAATCAATATCATAATAATTACAAATTAATTTATAAAAAGCAGTATATCCATTCTTAATACCTTCATCCCACTCTTCATTTTTTAGATACCCAACCATATATTGTTCAATATAATCATTAATAACTTCATCTGGGATAACATCACTAAATCTAGTACCAACTTGTATTTGAATACCTCTACTATTCTTATCTGCTACTATTATTATCCCTTTATTAGATACATGATAACTATCATATAACTTCTCAGTATATTCAGGCAGATCAACTTCACCAACATCTATTGTAATAACTGCAAAGTCAACACCAACTTGATCTTTTAAATAATTAGAATATTCTAATATATAATTTTCAGTATCTTTACTTAATAATTCTGCCCCATCCATAACAAATTGATTACGTCCTAAAGCACAAACATTAATAAAAGATAATAAAGTAACTAAAAGAATAATAATCTTCTTCATATTATCACCACATCTATTGTATCATAATTAATTAAAAAGAGCCTAAGCTCTATGTTAATTTCTTCTGAAAGTTTCCTCTAATTCCAACACCATCTTGTTTAACTACAAATGCAGACTCATCTATTTCATTTAAATGTCTTTCAAGTCTCATAAGTTCATACTTAGATAATACTACATAACAAATATAAGTTTTAGTATCATCATGGCAACCAACACCTTCCCACCAAGTAACATCACGATCTAATTCTTTTTGAACAAAATCAGCAATCTCTTTAGGTTTTTGTTTAGTAAATATAATTGCTGTTGAACAAATATTTTGTTCATGTAATCTATCTACTACTAATGAATATATAGCAGTATAAATAATAGAATAAATCATTACTTGAACACCATATAATAAACCACAAACACCATAAACAAATAAGTTAATTGCAAGACCTATTTTACCAACAGATAAATTTCTATTTTTAAGTGTTAATAAAACACCAATAATATCAGTTCCACCACCACTAGCAGCAGCACTAAGTATTAATCCACCAGCAATTCCTCCTAAAATGCCACCAATTAGTACAGAAGTAATCATCTCATCTACTAAAGGTAATTCTGGAATAGGAATTACAGTAAGAGCAATAGTTTGAATAACTACACAAAATACTGTTCTATAAAAGAAAGTCTTACTAATATGTCTATATGCCAAAATAAATAATGGAACATTAATTAAAAAATTAATAATACCTGCAAAATCAATCGAAGTATGAATATTAAAAGTACTAATTAAAAAACTTCTAATTAATTGAGAAATACCAATAATTCCCCCATTATATAAACCAAAAGGTACAACAAACACATTAACTGCTATAGCAAATAATATTTCACCAATAATAGCCTTACTAGCTTGAGACCATGTCCATTTAAATCTTCTCTCATCACTTTTCATAATATGCCTCCATCTTCATTATAGCACTATTTATTATTAATATCTTTAATATTATCAATTACTTTTTCAACTTCATTAATAGTAATATTAGGAGCTTCTATTCTAATAGGTTCTACCTCATCTTTCTTAAGTAAATACATATCACCAATTCCATATAAAGAAGAAGCTTTATTAATACCTAATACTGCAAAAGACTCTTCATCACTATTTACTTTAAAACTAATTTTAGTCTCATATGCACCTTTAACTATATTACTAAAACCAACAGGTTTACGACTAGATAAAATAATATGAACTCCAACTTTAGGTCCCATCTCACCAAGTATTAACAGATTCTTTTCAAATTTAATTTTCTTATACTCCATTAAATCACTAAAGTCATCTATTATAAAAACAATATAATTAAGAATATCTTTCTTTTCCTCTTCTAATAAATGATCCTTATTCCAATCATTAACTTCTTGATTATATTCCTCAATATTATCATCCATATTATTATCAATAATATCTACTCTTCGATAAATTTCATCAATAACCTCCTCCATTAATGAAAAAGCCTTATCTTTATCACTAACACAATTACCAATAAAATTATCTAAAGAATCATATAAGTATAATTCACTTCCCTTAGTATCAATACAAACAAAGCGAACTTCATTAGGTGTAGTTTTTAATAATAGACTACAAATAATATTTTGTAAAAAAGTACTTTTACCACTACCAATATCTCCACCAATAACTAAATTATGACATTCTAATAAATCTAATAACTGATAATTACCTACTAAATCTTTACCAATCGGTATCAATAATGGCTTCTTAGAATTTTTACTCAAAAGATAATTAAAAGTACTAATAAACTTAACATCATTTATCTTTTCATTTTTAACAATAAAACCAATAGTATTATTCTGAAAAGGAATAATAAAATCAATTCTATTAGTATTAATAATTTCCTTTATTTTATCTTCTAATTTAGTAATATCATCAATTAATTGTCCATCTTCTACTTTTATTTCATAAGTAGTAATAATACCATTTTCATAATAATTAATACATTCACATTTAAGCTTTTCTTTAGAAAATAATTTATTAATAGACTCCATATTATTAATAAATATCATCTTATGAAAATGGTCATCATCTAAATCAACATCAAATATCCCATTAACATCAGGTATCTTATAATCTTTCTTTTCAATTATAAAATCATTAATAGTTTCATCTTTGTCCTTTGTTTCATCTTCTTTTTTATCATTAATACTTTTCCTATCAAGTAACAAAACAAAGAAAAAATCAACTAGTAAAAATAATATAATAATTGTTGCTAAAACAAGTATAAATATCTTCATAGCCAACACTCCTATTATGAATAAATTTTAACATAATAATTAAAGAAAAAAAAGAGTTTATTTACTAATAAACTCTTTATATAAATTCACTCTTTCAACAATTCTATCTTTACCTAATATTTTCATAATACTAAATAAATCAGGAGATTTTAATCTACCAGTAATCATTACTCTTATAGCCTCACATATATCTCCAACATGTCCCTTATAATCATCTGGATTATTTTTATATTCTTTAGGACTAGCAGCATAACCATTATTAGTAGCAAACTCTCTAACTCCATTAAACCATTCTTCATTATTAACATCTAAATCTAAATGATTATTAATATAGTCAAGAACTAAATCTATATCATATTCCTTTTCACTTTCATTCTTAGCATAATTTTCATCTTTAAACATAGAATCAATTGCATAAGAAAATTCTTCTTTAACTTCACTATACATTCCTATATCTTTTCTAGGACGTGGTCCTTCTTTTTCAATATCTAAGAACTTTTTCATATCTTCACTATTTTCTTTTAATAATTTAGCATAATCTTTATCATGTTTTTCAGCCCAAGCAAGTGTCTCTTCATATACTTCTTCTCCACTCTTACGTGAGAAATAAGTTTTACAAATATTAGTTAATTTATCATTATCAAAGCTAGATCCACCAACAGCATGTTTAGAAAAACTAAATTCAAATTCAGAAATATCTTTCTCACCATTTTGTAAATACCACTCTTCAAAATTAGAATTAGTAATAGTTGCTAAATAAAGATGTAAAGCATCAAAAGGAATACCTTTTTCTTCATAATAGATAGCTCCTGCCCAAGGATCTTTTCTCTTACTTAGTTTTCTAATAGCTCCAGTTTCTTGATCCTTTATAGTAATAGGAGCAATATGTGCATACTCTGGTCGTTTAAAACCTAATATTTTAAACAATTGAACATGCTTAGGAATAGAAGAAACCCATTCATCACCCCTAATTACATGAGTAGTATGCATTAAATGATCATCAATTGCATGAGCAAAATGATATGTAGGAACACCATCTTTCTTTAATAAAACAAAGTCCTCATCATTTTCAGGAAACTTAATTTTACCTTTAATTAAATCAGTAAACTCAATAGTCTTATTAGGATCTCCATCACTTCTAAGTCTAACTACATATTCTTCCTTATTATCAAGTTTTTCTTTAATTTCATCTAAACTTAAATCTCTATCTGCTGCATAAATACCATATACACCAGTTCTAACTTTATTAATCTCTTGTTCCTCACGAATAGCTGCTAACTCATCTTCTGTCATAAAACATGGATAAGCATATCCTTGAATAACCAAATCTTTTACATAAGTTTGATAAATTTCTACTCGTTCACTTTGCTTATAAGAACCATAATCTCCACCAAAAGTATAACCCTCATTTGGAGTAATATTAAATCCCTTTAAAACAGAAACAATATTATCTACTCCACCTTCAACTTCACGCTTAGAATCAGTATCTTCAATTCTTAAAAAGAAAATACCCTTACTTTGTCTAGCATAAATCATATCGCAAAAAGCAGAATATAAATTACCCAAATGAACAGATCCAGTTGGACTAGGACCATATCTTGTAACCATAGCACCTTCAGCTAATTTTCTCTCAGGATACATATTTTCATAATAATCCCTACTATTTTTTATATTTGGAAATAATATTTCCGCAAGTTCTAATCTTTCTTCTTTTGTCATAATACACCTCTTTTTAAAGCTATTAATATAATACACTAAAAATGAATATTTTAAAAGACCTATCTTTTCTTACTTTTATAGATAATATCTTCTAATTTAAAATTGCATACATCTCCAGTAACAATTTCTAAATACTTATTTAAATCTTTATCATTAACTTTCATATATCCCTGAAATAATAATTCTACAAATTCACTATTTTTAAATTGTTCATAAGTTAAATCAATTAAATAATAAGTATCTAATCCATCTACAACAATATTAAATAAATGTTCATAAGAAAGTCCCAAATCACTAGTATTAATAACTCTATTAATAACATGTTTATTAGTTAAACTTCTTTTTAGATAATCACTATAAATCTTACATGTTAAATCAGTAGTTAAATCACCTATTTCATCCCTAACTTCATCAATAGAATCAACCACTTTATCTTCAATATTCCCACCATTTAAATTTAATAAATCACTTATATTCATAATCATCACATATAGATTATATCATAAAAAGAAAAAAGCTAACATAGTTAGCTTTTATTCATATCTTTTACGAATTGATAAAGCTGTAACTCCTAAAGTAGTTAAAACAGTAATAATAGAAATTAGTCCATCAGAAGTATTATTAACTTCAACTAATGTATTAGGTGGAACAATTTCAGTATGATTTAATTTATTTATAATATTAAATCCATTAATAGTAGAAATATAGTCATTAACAGAAACCTCATCAATTGTATAAACAGCTTCTTCCTTATCAATATATTTATCTACTTCAACTGTAATCTTCCAATTATTTTCACTAGTTAATTTAACAGTTTTATATATCTCACCATTAGCAAGAATATTAACAGTAATACTATCTGGTCTTAAACCTAATTCATTATTATTATCATCCCAAGATTTAGTAATATCAATATAAACCTTTTCATTATCATGCTTATTAGTAATAACTGCACTAGTTCCTTCATCATTTACTGAAATACTAGATTCATATTTATCTACAGTAACTTCTTCAATAGTATAACTAATAGAAGTACCATGATCTTTATACTTAGGTAAATCTATAAATTCATAAGACCAACCATTTTCTTCATTAAGAACTTTTTCATCTATTTTTTCACCATCAGCTTTCAAAATAACTGTAATAGATTCTGGTCTTATACCATCATGATCATCATTATCATCCCAAGCTTTAGTTACATGATAACTAATTGTTTGTGGAACATATGGATTAGTAACTATTAAATTAGTTTTAATATCTCCACTATAACTTGGTGTATCATATCCATCTACTTTCTCTTCCTCTACAGAATAAGTAATCTTCTCACCATAATATGTAGATGGTAATTTCTCAAATGTATAAGTCCAAGTATCCTTAGTATTTAAATCACTAATTTCTGTTCTTTCAGAAGTATAAACAGTCTCTTCACCAACTTTACCTATTAATTTAACATAAATAGATGTTGGTCTAATACCATCTTGGTCACTATTATCAGCCCATTCTTTATTAACACCAATATTAATTAATTCAGGACTATATGTATTCTTAATAACAAATCCATTTGTAGGATTACCACTTATATCAGTAATATAATCAGCTAATGCTTCTTCTTCTACCATATAAGCAATTTCCTTACCATCTTTATACATAGGATAATTATTAAATGTAGCTGACCAATTATTAGCTTCTTCTAATGTAGCATCTTCTAATATTGTATCTCCATCTTTAAGATATACTTTTACTTTAGTAGGATTATCAAATCCGAATTTATTTTTACTATTATCCCATTCTTTTTTAACTGGAATATTAATCATCTTTGGTTCATGAGTATTTGTAATAGTAGTTAAAGAATCCTTTGTAGAATTACCAGTTACTTTGTAACCATCAGGAACATTCTTTTCAACCCAAGTATACTCAATAGCTTTACCATCTCTATTTAAAGGTAATCCACTAACTGTTGCAGTCCAACTATTAGACTCTGATAAAGTAACATCTTTTACTTCATCATCACCATCCATAAGTGTAACAGTAATACTATCAGGTCTCTTACCATCTTGATTACTTGCATCATCCCATACTTTCTTAACACTAACACTAGTAGTATATGCAGTATGTTTATTAGTAATAGTAACTTTGCCTTCACTAACAGGAGCACTGTATACAGGTTCCTCATAATCAGTAAGTTTAGTATTTTCTCTTACAGTATATAGAATTGGTACTCCATCAGCATTCTTATCAAGTCCAGTAAATGTTGCAAACCAATTATTAGTTTCATCAAGAGTAGCTTTCTTACCAGTTGTTGATTCTACTTCATTAATAATCTTGAATAATTCAACTTCAATAGCTGCTCTTAAACCATCTTGGTTATTATTATCATCCCAAACTTTTTCAACTGAAACATTAGTTTTTGCTGGTTGATAACTATTTGTAATAGTTAATTTGCTATTATCAATAGACTTAGTATATTGAGAAACATCTGCTTCGTCTACTGTAAATGTAACAGTCTTACCACCATCATATAACTTATCAACTGAGATATCTTTAGTCCAAGTATTACCTTGTCCGCTGAATGTCACAGGATAAGTTTTACCATCACTACCAGTGACTGTAAATGTTACATCATCTGGTCTAATTCTATCTTGGTCATTAGCATCGTCCCAAATCTTTGTAACAGTAATTGTATCTTTTTCTGGTTCATAACTATTTGTAATAGTTAATTTGCTATTATCTATAGACTTAGTATATGAAGAAATATTAGCTTCATCTACAGTAAATGTAACTTCTTGTCCACCATTATAGTATTTATTAACTTTTATTTCTTTAGTCCAAGTATTACCACTTCCACTAAATGTTTCAGTATAAGTTTTACCATCACTACCAGTGACTGTAAATGTTACATCATCTGGTCTAATACCATCTTGATCATTTGCATCTTCCCAAATCTTTGTAACAGTAATTGTATCTTTTTCTGGTTCATAACTATTTGTAATAGTTAATTTGCTATTATCAATAGACTTAGTATATCCATTAACATTAGCTTCATCTACAGTAAATGTAACTTCTTGTCCACCATTATAGTATTTATTAACTTTTATTTCTTTAGTCCAAGTATTTCCTTGTCCACTAAATGTCACAGGATAAGTCTTTCCATCACTACCAGTGACAGTGAATGTTACATCATCTGGTCTAATACCATCTTGATCACTTGCATCGTCCCAGATCTTAGTAACAGTAATAGTATCTTCTTCAGGAGTGTACTTATTAGTAATAGTAACAGTTCCAAGACTAGTACTATCTTCAGAAGCTTTTAAGTTACTGTCATCACCAGATTTAGTATAACCTGAATTTTCATTAAATGTTTCTCTTACAGAATAAGTAATTTCCTTACCATCATTAAACACAGGTAAATTACTCCAAGTTTTAGACCAACCAGCGTCAGTAGAAACATCTACAGTAGCATCAGCTCTATCTACAGCAGTACCATCTGCATATAAAGTAACTTTAGCATTAACATCTTTTCTCTTACCATCTTGATCATTTGCATCATCCCAAACCTTAGTAACAGTTAGAGATGTAGTTTTAGTTGTATAACTGTTAGTAATAGTCAAGTTATCATTATTAATAGACTTAGTATATTCAGCAACATCTGCTTCATCCACAGTAAATGTAACTTCCTTACCACCATCATATAATTTATCTATTTCAACTTCTTGTGTCCAAGTATTTCCTTGTCCACCAAATGTCTTAGTATAAGTTTTACCATCAGAACCAGTGACTGTAAATGTAACATTTTCTGGTCTCTTACCGTCTTGATTGCTTGAGTCATCCCAAACCTTAGTAACAGTAATTTTATCTTTCTCTGGTTCATGTGTATTAGTAATAGTTAATTTGCTATTATCTATAGACTTAGTATATGAAGAAACATCTGCTTCATCTACAGTAAATGTAACTTCTTGTCCACCATTATAATATTTATTAACTTCTACTTCTTGTGTCCATCTATTTCCTTGACCACTGAAAGTCTTAGTATAAGTCTTACCATCACTACCAGTTACTGTAAATGTTACATCATCTGGTCTAATACCATCTTGATCATTTGCATCATCCCAAACTTTAGTAACAACAATAGTATCTTTTGCTGGCTCATACTTATTTGTAATAGAAGTTAAAATTGTTTCATCTTCTAATGTAGTAACATCAGTATCAGTTAATTTATAACCTTCAATACTTTCTTCCACCCAAGTATATTCAACTTCTTCTCCATCTTTATTAAGAGGAACATTAACAACTTGAGTCCATTGATTACCTTCATTTAACTTAACAGTTGTGATAATTTCATCACCAGCCATTAATTTAACACTTAACTCAGTAGGTCTCTTACCATCTTGATTTCTTTCATCATCCCATACCTTCTTAACACCAACATTCTTAGTATAAGGAGTATGCTTATTTGTAATAGTAACCTTACCTTCATTAATTGGATTACTATAAATAGGAGCATCATAACCAGCTAATCTAGTATTTTCTCTTACAATATATAAGATTGGAACACCATCAGCATTCTTATCAAGTCCAGTAAATTCATAGAACCAATTATTTCCAGCATTAAGTGTCTGAGTCTTACCAGTTGTTGATTCAACATCATTAATAATCTTAAATAATTCAACTTCAATAGCTGTTCTTAAACCATCTTGGTTATTTTCATCATCCCAAACTTTTTCAACTGAAATGTTTGTTTTATATGATTCATGTTTATTAGTAATAGTTGTTAAAGTACCAACAGTATTATTTGAAATCATTTCATAACCATCTGGTAATGATTCCTCACTCCAAGTATATTCTACTTCTTCACCATCTTTCCATTTTGGAAGTCCAGTAATTGTAGCTTCCCAATCATTATCATCTGATAAAGTAGCTGTCTGACCATTACTTAATGTAACAGTTAAGGTATCAGGTCTAATACCATCTTGATCATCATTATCATTCCATACTTTCTTAACTGATGCTTCTACTGTTTCAGGATTAGTATTCTTATTAGTGTATTCTACTTGATATATCTTATTACTTTGTCCTATATGACCAGTAATAGTTTTACCACTAATAGATTTTCTATCTTTATTAGAATCAAATCCACTAGTAGTTTCAATTTTCTCTAATTCATAATTAGTAGTATTTCCTTCTACTACACTAAAGTCAGTATTAGATAATAAGTTAGTAAATCTCAAGTTATATTTATCTTTTAATTTAACTTTTACTTCAGTAGTATTAGTAACATAGTAATATCCTGTCCAAGCTCCATCTCTCATTTCTTTTTGAGCTCCAGTAACAAGGCTTTCATCTTTTACTAAACTATTTGGATCTTTACATGTTGAATCTATTTCTGTATCACAAATAGAGAACCATATGTCATCATTATTTGTAGTTGTATCATCAGCAATTGCTTGTCCATCTTCACCTTTTTGAGTAACTCTTATAGTAAACTCAAAAGTATCATTTGGATTTGCATTTTCACCATTAACTATTTTCTTAACATTGAAGTTACTTCTACGATGGTTAATAGCATGAATTGTAGGATTAGTACCTTCATCTTTATAATATTTATTCCCTAATTTGTAATATCCATCATAATATGTTTTATCACCCATTGCAGAAGGAATTGTACTTTCGTCTTCTACAAGAATTAATTTTTTAATTTCACCATTAATTAACATAGGGTGAACTGTTTCAGTTTCTAATTCCCAGTTATAAGATTCAGAACCTAACTCTGCAAATTTATAATCATGTCCTGTATCTAATACTGTTAATGTTTCACCATTTAATCTTGCTAAACCAACTGCTATAGCAATATCCTTTAATTCGAAATTATTGGCAGCATTTAATTCAGCTGGATAGAAGTTTTCTCCATCTCTTTGTAAGTTGACACTAACTGGTCTTTCAGTTCTAGTATCTATGCCATTATCCCAAGTTTTCTTAATAGATATAGAACTTGCATCAGTTGCAAATGGATCTGGATTAGTATAAGTATATGTTTGTTCACCATCATCAGTTCTAGTATCTGTATAAGTAATAGTAGCTGTTGATTTACCATTTTCATCTACAGTATTAGTATCTAGAGAATAACTATCTCCATTTTTATGTAAATACTTTTTAATTGCAGGATCAACTTCTGTATCATAATCTATTTTGTCATTCTTTAAATCTGCAATTAAATCATATGTCTCTTGTGAAGGATATACATCAAATGTAACTTCATAAGTAACATCGTTTTCTAAAATACCAAGTGAAGATAAATCCCATTTAACTTCTCCTGTTGATTCAACAAATTCTGCAGAAGGTGGAGCAGGATCATCAGTCTTCTTCCATTCTGTTCTTACTCCATCTTTAGTTCTCCAATATTGGAAACTATTTTTATCTATTTCTAGTAATTTAGCAACACCTGAAGATGTAGCTACTTTATTAGTAGTTCCATCTACTATATCTACATTACCAATACCAGACATTTCAATTTTTGATAAAATTTCACCAAATGCAGCTTGTAATGCAGCTGTATCATCTGCAGAAAAATAATTAGCAATAGGTGCTCCAGCATCTGTAGTAATATCTTCCATTCTATCAACATTACCATAAATACCTATTGTATATAAATTATAACCTGCATCTACTACAGCTTTTGCTGCTGGTACAGCTTGATTATATGATGTATTAATATTATTTGTTGTTTCTTGTCCTGATCCCCCTCTAGTTCCATTATTATTAACATAATATGTAGGATTACCATCTGAAACAAAAATAACATAAGTTGTATCTTCATCTCCAAAATCAACATCTAAAGCTGTCCTAAATCCAGCTTCCCAGTTTGTTCCTCTATTATTATTTCCTGCATTTCGACTGTTAACTTTTGCAGCAAAAGTATCATAATCTGTTGTTGGTGTTTGCGCAATTTCAGCCATATTAGCAAAATCAACTAAGGCTATTTCAATAGTATCAGTTGGATTACCATCTCTACCATTATTTTCAAGTAGTGCCTTTGCTAGAGAATTAGTTGCAGATTGGGCAGCTTGTAATCTTGACTGATTAGCTTCTTGTCTAGAGTAACGTTGACCAGTATACTCACTACCATTATAGTAATAAACATAAACCCACTGATTATTTCTATAATCCCAATCTCCTTCTAGTTGAATATATTCACCATTAATATTAGCGTAATTACCATAATATGAGTCATCTGGCGTATAAGTGACTTCTGTATTATTAGTTGATCTATTCATACTACTAGAAGTATCAAATACAACTATAATATTAGCCTTTTGTGGTTTCCTTTCTGCATCTCCTGTTACAGTAAGAGACAATTTATAAGTACCATCAAATTGCTCACCAATTTTATTAGGAGTTATAGTCTTTCTTCCTATTTCTTGATTTCCATCAAATAAATCACGTAGATTACTTAATAGATTTTTACCACCTAGACCTAGAAAAGAAAAAGTACCTAATGCTATTACAAACACCAAAAGAATAGAAATTATTTTTCTATTTACCACTTTCTCTTTTAAGCTAATAACTTGATCCTTATTAGCATTTTTTTCAACCACCTTATCTTTATTCTTTTTGGATCCCTCTCTATCCAAAAAGTTTTTCATATAAATGTACCCCCATAACAAATCCAAGCCCAACAACCCCTATGGCTTGATTAGCTCATTATCCTAATTGAAAATTATATATTTGTCAATAAAAAGAAACGATTTTTTCACTTTTTTCAAACATTTGTTGGCAAAAATAAAAAAAGCTATAAAAATAGCTTTAAATTCATGGCTGCCCCAGTAAGATTCGAACTTACGCGTAATGGAGTCAGAGTCCACTGCCTTACCGCTTGGCTATGGGGCAATTACATAAATATTATAACATAAAAAAAAGAAATGAACTATCTCATTTCTTTAATTGCCATAGTAGCAGCATTAGCACCATCTGAACAAGCAGTAGTTAATTGTCTTAAATTCTTATCCCTAATATCACCAGCAACATATATATGATTAATATTAGTATGACAATCTTCTTTAGCAACTACAAATCCATTATCATCTGTCTTTATATCTTTTAATATATTATTGTTTTCTGGTACCTTACCTAAAGCTACAAATAAACCATCTATATTGTAATTAGTAATATTACCGCTCTTATCAATTACTTCTATAAATTCAATAGCCTTATCTCCAACTATACTTTTAATACTACTATTAAAAATAAAATATACATTATCTTTTACTTTTAACTTATTTTCTTCTACTTCATTTCCAAAATCACTACGTTTATTAACAACATATACTTTTCTTGCTATATCAGCTAAGTATTCAGCTTCTTCAAGAGCTACTTCATCACTTCCATAAACACAAACATCACGATCTTTATAGAAATTACCATCACAAGTAGCACAATAACTAAGTCCTCTTCCTAAAAACTTATCTTCATTATCTAATCCTGTTTTTTTATTATTAACTCCCATAGCTAAAATAATAGCTTTAGTTTTATAAGTATCATTATTAGTACTAACTGCTAATTCTTTAGTATCAATACTAATAGCTTTTTCAAACTTAAACTCTGCTCCTAAATCTCTAGCTTGCTCATATAAATTAGTAGCAAAGTCAACTCCACTAATCTCCTTAAATCCAGGATAATTAACAATTTTATTAGTACTAATAATTTGACCACCATAAGTTAAAGCTTCTAAAACCAATACTTTCTTTCTAGCTCTACATGCATATATAGCAGCACTCATCCCAGCTGGACCTGCTCCAATTATAACTATATCGTACATAAAACACCTACTTAACCATCTTAAGAATATCTTCCTTACTTCTTAATCCAACACTTCTATTAATTTCTTTTCCTTCTTTAAAAGCAATAACACAAGGAATAGAAAAAACACCATATTCTTTTGCTAAATCTTCTGCATCATCAACATTTATTTTATATACTGGAACCTCTTTACTAATCTCATCCATAATAGGTCCTAACATTTTACAAGGTCCGCACCAATCCGCATAAAAATCAACAAGCACAGTTTCTTTATTTTTTAGTACTTCTTTTTCAAAATCTTTTTCTTCTATTAATTTACTCATCTTAATCCTCCTTTAAACAATTAATTAACTTATATAAGATAGTATACAACTCTCCTGCATCTTTTTCATCTAAATTTATACATTTAGCAACACATTCAGGAATATTTTTACACTTATCTTTTAATTTCAAACCAGAATCAGTAATCTTAATTAATAAATTTCTCTCATCAATTAAACTTCTATTTCTCGTAATAAAACCTTTCTCTTCTAACTTCTTAAGAAGAGGAGTTAAAGTACCACTATCTAAAAATAATATATCTCCTAAATCTTTAACATTAATTTCTTTCTTATCCCATAATACCATCATAGTAATATACTGAGTATAAGTAATACCTACCTCATTTAAATAAGGAGTATATTTTTTTACTATTTCTTTACTAACTACATAAAGAGGAAAACATAATTGATTTTCTAATTTTAAATTATCCAAGTAATTCTACTACCTTATCTTCTATATCTTTACCAATAGTAGTAGGAGCAAATCTACAAACACAATTACCCTCTTTATCAACTAAGAATTTAGTAAAATTCCATTTAATATCTCCATCTTTTTTACAAGTAGTACTAATCTTACCAATAGCTTTCATTGCCATCTTATTCTTCATACCTTTAACTTCTTCGTTAGGTACTTCACTCTTTAATACAGTAAATACTTCACACTCATTATCTCCATTAACCTCAATTTTCTTAAATCTTGGAAAAGTAGTTTCATATCTCATAGTACAAAACTCATTAATCTCATCATCACTACCAGGTGCTTGATGACCAAATTGATCACATGGAAAATCTAATATTTCAAAACCTTTATCTTTATACTTTCTATATAATTCTTCTAATTCTTTATATTGAGGAGTAAATCCACATCCAGTTGCTGTATTAACTATTAATAATACCTTTCCTTTATAATCACTTAATTTTACTTCATTGCCTTTTCTATCTAATGCAGATACATCATACAACTTCATATAATACCTCCTAAATTAGATTGTGTACAATTTAATTATACTAAATATAAATTATAAATCAATAAAAAAGAAAAAGTTAAATTACTTTTCCTTCTCTTCTTACTTTACTTCTATGTATAGAATTAACTATAAATAATAAAACAAAACAAACAATAAATATAAGTAAAGATTCAACTACTAATTCAGTCCATCTAATACTATATTTAGTAATTACTTTTTCCAATAATTCTTGAGTTTCATTTCCTGTAAAATACTCAGGAAGTGTTATATAGCTCTTAACTAAATCAGTATCAGTAACAACCATACTTTTATTAATAAATACTGGAATTAAAAATATATTTTTAACTAAAGCTACTAATAAGCTAATTAATAAATCTCTTAATCTAAAAAACTTTAAATTCATAAAAATCACCACAACATAATTAATTATAACATAATATTAAATAAATACAATAAAAAGAGTCTTATGACTCTTTATCAAACTTATCAAATATTTTTTGTCCTCTATCTCTACTAACATTATAATCAATAATACTTTTTTTCTTATCTCTATAACTAGATCTAAATACATAAAAATAGTCTTCTAAGCTTTCTTTTATTTCTTTATCATCAGTATTTTTATATAAATTATATAAAATATCTGTATTATCAAATTGATAATTTTCTAAATAATCTATATCTAACTTTCCAGTATTATTATAT
>OCTW011594440.1_pt1 | contig 15469 bp, 13 predicted proteins | sample 1539671 | NCBI WGS metagenome assembly OCTW01 (sample SAMN02144230, study PRJEB22623) | gut metagenome | biome: sheep rumen | host: Ovis aries | place: New Zealand
CGCGTGCTGACGCTGCTCCTCAGTGGGGCCAGACCAGCGGTAAACAACGATAAAGGATGAGATCTCCACGCCTGTATCCTTCAGAGCCTGACGGTACTCCGCCTCACACTCTTTGGAGAACAGCGGGTGTTTGTAGAATGGATTGATCCTGGGGTGGGGGGACTGCTCGATATATTTGTAGCCCCAGTCAGCCACCTTGTAGACCATGTCTTTGATGCTCATCTGCTTGGCGAGAACGTCTACATCAAAAGCAACCTTCATTGCATCTACCTCCCTGTTTTGAGTATGTAGAAAATGTTATTACTTCATTCATTATAACGACCGGAGACATCTTTTACATCACCTTCGGTTGTCATCTTATGTCAGATTCTTGCCCAAGGCGCCCTACATGCCTGGATAGCGCTTACAGGCAGATAAACTGCAGGCCCGTTATCACAGGTGCCTTTACAGCTGTAACAGCGGGCTCTGCATAATATTTTATATCATTGACCGGTCAGAATGCCGGCCGCATCCAGTCAGGCTTTGTTGCGGTTAAAGCCGGATCAGTTGTCCCAATACTTGGCAACGTGTGCACGGGTGCGCTCAGCAGCCTGCTTGATGTTCTCTTCGTTGGTGAGCTTGTAGTAATCGGGACGGAAGACTTCCATCGTGCAGACGTCGCCTTCGAAGCCGATCTTCTTCAGAGTATCAGCAAATCTCTTGTGAGGCAGGCAGTCACCGGGCTCATCGGGCCACAGGCGCTTCTCATCAGTGTTGTACTTGGCGCCGCAGGGAACGTTCTCAACGCCGTTCAGGTGCCAGATGAAGATTCTCTTGCCATCAGCCTTCTCGAGGGACTCGAAAGAAGAAGCCTGGCCGTGGAAGTGATACTGGTCAAGAGTGATACCAACGTTAGGAGAACCGACTTCCTCGACGATTGCGAGAGCGTCCTCGAAACGGTTGATGGTCATTGTAGGCTGGCCGATGAACTCGATGGAAAGCTTGATTCCGTGAGGGTCGCATTTCTTGACCATCTCGCGAAGAACTTCGACTGCATCCTTGCGGATGTCATCGATGGTGGGCTGGCACCACTCGATGTCCATGGAAGGAACTACGACGATCATCTTGCACTGCAGCTTGTTGCAGATGTCGATGATCTTGTCAAGCTCTGCCATAACGGCGTCCTTCTCCTCCTGGGTCTCCTTCATGTTGAAGAATACCAGAGCATTGTAGGAGAGCATCTTGAGGTGGTGCTTGGGATCAGCAAACCATGCAGCGAGGTCGTCGATGGTGTACTTGCCGGCAGCGATCTCTCTGTCCAAGCACTCGGACTGGATGTCGATAAAATCTACGCCGTACTTCTCGCAGAGGTCAAGGTCTTCAAGAACAGAGTGGTTCTCGCAGAAACGATTGCAGCCTTCATTAAAACCGATCTTCATGGAATATCTCCTTTATTATTTTATAGGGGGTCTGCAGGCTCTCCCGCCTGCAGACCGTTCAGATTATTATCTTTGATAAGAATTCGCGGCGGGAGGTCGGATCCGCCCGGTCCGCAGTTGATCTTGATGAAAGATCTGAATGATTCAAATTATTTCTTGTAGAAATCAGGTGTGCCGCCGGTAACGACCTTCTCGATCTTGCCGGACTTCTGAGCTGCGACCAGAGCGTCAGCTGTAACAGCTGCTACATAGCCGTCCCATGCGGAGGAGCCGCCGGTTGTGCCCTTTGCTACGTTGTCTACCCAGTCCTGAAGCTCTACATCGTAGGAATCGATGAAGCGAAGGATCCAGTTCTTCTCGATTGCTGTTGCAACTTCGAAGTTCTTTCTGGTTGTAGGGAAGGAAGGGCAGGGAAGGTTGATGACACCGTCTTCGCAGACGACTTCGCAGTTGATGTCATAGCCGAAGCCGCAGTTGACGTTGACTTCGAGGACGCAGATAACGCCGCTCTTGGTCTTCATGATCATAACCTGAGGATCTGCAAGGCCTTCGTGTGCATTCTTGGTTGTGCGGGGGAACAGGCACTGAACTTCATCCCACTCCTCGCCGTCGCCGATCAGCCAGGGCAGAACATCGATCTCGTGGATCGCGGTATCTGTAACAGCCATCTCAGTGGTGTAGGAATCATCAACGCTCTCAGCGCGGTGTGTGCATTTCAGGATCATGGGCTTACCAAACTCACCGCTCTGGATGAGCTCTCTGACCTGGTTGTAACCACGGTCATAGCGGCGCATGAAGCCGACCTGTACGAGGTGCTTGCCGGAAGCCATCTCTGCATCAACGATCTCTTTGCAGTCTGCAGCAGTGGTTGTGAGGGGCTTCTCAGTGAAAACGGGCTTGCCGGCCTTGATGGCGGAAAGGATGGGGTTCTTGTGGAAGTTGCCGGGTGTTGTAACAACAACTGCATCCACTTCGGGATCTGCGATCAGAGCATCAGCATCTGTGTAGACCTTGACGCCGCCGATCAGGTCGGAAGCTGCCTTTGCGCCTGCCTCGAAGACATCACAAACTGCTACAACTTCTGCGCCCTGGATCTTGTACTGGATCCTCTTTGCATGCTCTTTACCAATCATACCGCAGCCAACAATACCAACCTTTAACATAATCATTCTCCTTTTTATAAAAAAATTAAATTGCTGTAATAACCTTTTTAAATCCCTGTTGTTTGTTTCCTGTATTTCTGTTTTCGATCCATATGATGTATTCCCTTGCAAAATCGTGCAATGCGGTTTTGCGTCTGTCCAATACATCTTTTAACTGTTACCCCCTTTTTCTGCCCCAATCACCTCCGTTTCATCAATTCCTGTATACCAGGGACATCCGACATCCTTGCGTAAATCCGTACTCTTGTATCTATTACAGTCAATAGAATTCATTGATTTGCGATACCGGTATCTCTGCCGGTGAAAATTTTACGATACCGGTAAACCTGCTGTTTCGACGCTTGCGACACCGGTATCGTTGTAAACATAATAGCTTTTTTCAGGAGAAATATCCATTGGCATAATGTATAAATTCAAAACAATTTTTTTATGCATATTGCCATACTCCTTTTCTTTTTACATTTCTTTTCTCTGACCCATGGATCCGCGGCTTTGGCCTATGTACCGGACTGCTTCAGCGGCACTTGTGCATCTCCATTCCTGAAATCCGCTCCAGATTTCAAACTCCTGATTCCAATGGATATCTCCGGTTATGTCTGATCTGTCTTTCCTTGTCTTATTGAAAGTCATATGCTATTCTGTATTTGAATTGTCATACAATTTTAATCAGATACATTTTTTACCCTTCACTTTTCCGGGAGGATCCTATCATGGGAATCACACTACAGCAGATTGCTGATCTGGCAGGCACGACAAAGTCGACTGTCGACAAGGTTATCCATAACAGGCCCGGTGTCAGCGAGAAGAAGCGTCAGGAGATCAAAAAGCTCCTGGAGGAATACGGTTATGAGGCCAACCCCCTCGCCAAGGCACTCAACTATCAAAAGAGAAAAATGAAAGTCGCTGTTGTGCTTCCAAACATCAGTGCCGCCCCTGACATCAAAAAAGGCTTTGAAATCGTGCGTCAGGATTTTCAGAGTTTCAACATCCAGGTGGAGTACCACGAAGTCGGATCCTCTGATGCCGAGGCACAGACCCGATGTATTCGCAGGCTGGCTGAGGACAATGTGTCCGGCGCCGTGATCCTGCCGATCCGCTCGGAGTCTGTAACACAAGCAATTCAGGAACTGCTCGATAAGAAGATTCCCGTTGTCATCGTCAACTCCGAACTGTCACTTGATAATATTCTCTGTTATGTAGGTCAGAACATGCTGCAGTCCGGAAGCGTTGCTGCCCGGATGCTGGACCTCTTTAGAAAGAAGCCCGCAAATGTCGGCATCATCTCCTGCCATAACATGCTTTCCCATGAACAGCGTGAACGTTCCTTTATTGACAGTGTGGAGCACAACTATCCGGAAAGCCGGATCTGTACCACCCGCTATATCGAAGAAACTCCGGAGGATGCATACCGGCAGACGCTGGAAATGCTCCGTGAAGCCCCCGCAATCGATTCGATCTTTATCACCTGCGGCTGCGTCACGGATATCTGCAGAGCTATACAGGATTACAGGACGGAGACAGACTCCCTGGTACAGCCGGTAGTCATCTGCTACGAAAAATATCCCGAGATCATCAAGCTTGTTAAGAGCGGCGAAGTGGCGTGCACTTTGAACGGCGGACTGACCAAGCAGGGACGTTTTTCCATGCGCGTTCTCTTTGAGTACCTGGTCTATGACCGAAACCCGGAGAAAAAACGGTATTACTTCAACAATAAGATCCTGATCCGTGAAAACCTCTGAACTCTGAACCGCGATGCCCCCTTCAATCCAAACCTGCAGCTGCGATCCGGCTGCAGAAGATCCGGATCATTCCGTAGCATACTGATTCCAGGTTATAAAACAAACAGAATATACAGAAAAAGGCAGACAGGCCAAACCAGCAGCCCGTCTGCCTTTTTTCAGCCATCCGGGTCAGATGATATCCGGATTATTTGAGGTCGTCAGCCGTGACAGGTGCCCAGGGGAAGTAGAGAACATAAGGGCTGTCGGAGGCAACGTCGCATCCTGTATCTGCCGCAAGGTCTTTGCCTTCAAGCATGTTGATTGCTGCCTGGACGGAAGCAGAAGCCTGGCCGCCGGCATCCTGGAAAACAGTCATGACCATCTCGCCGTTCTTGACCGCATCTTTGCCGTCTTCAGTTGCGTCAATACCGACGATCGGAACATTAATCTCACCGCCGTTCTCTTTAAGAGCAGCGATTGCACCGAGTGCCATTGCGTCATTGTTGGAAATGATGCAGTCAAATGGAACATCGTCGTCGAGGAAATCCGCCATATTGTCTCTGGCTGTCACACGGTTGTAATTTGCATGGATGACCTTTGCTTCTGTCAGGTTGATTCCTGCGTCCTTCATAGCATTCAATGCACCGTCTGTACGCAGATCTGTGTGGACAAGGCCTTCTGTACCGCGGAGCAATACATAGGAAACATCTGTCTTGCCGGCTTTCTTAAAGTAGTCAGCAAGAAATTCACCCTGATATTTGCCAGAGAAATGCTCATCCGAAGCAACTGCCGCCGCTGAATCTCCCAGTACGCCGTAATCAGCAGGCACACGGTTAATGAAGACGACCTTCATATCACCGGCCGCTTCAATGCAGGCCTGGGCATCTTCTGCCGCATTCAGGTTGATCAGGACAGCATCCTTGCCTGAGTTCCTGGCAGCAGCCACGCAGTCGATCAGCTTGGAGGAATCCTCACCTGCATACAGGGATTCCATTCCGACACCTTTCTCTTCTGCAGCCGCGAGTACTTCTCCCTCCAGAAGACCCAGGAATTCATCTCTTGTAGAAAGGACATATGCCATTTCATACTTGTTTTCAGAACCCTTGTCCGATGCATCTGCCGCCGGTGCCGCGCTGCCGGAAGATCCGGAAGAGCTGCCTCCGCAGCCTGCCAGCAGTGTCAGTGCCATCACTGCACTGATGATTGCGGATACAATCTGCTTTTTCATAACTATACTCCTTTCTTCAGCATCAATAATGCCGCCCCTCTTGATCCGAAAGGCATAACCCCCTTTTCGGATACCCTCTCACATCAACGATAGCAGAACAGCGAATAGAACAAAATGGATATTCTTGCGCAGTTCCATTCTGTGCAAACTCCGTTCATAATTCGCACACAAAGTTGGATTAAATTGCAAAATTATTGGATATTATGTCATTTATGTACATTTAAAAAACTGCCGATGTCTGAATTTTCTTTTATCCGGAATCCATTTTATAATAATATTTGTGGATTTTGCCTTTAGAATTTACAATTCATCTGTCATTCTTAGTCAAATAATCCAAAAACGCGCCAAAAACCCCTGCAAAAATATACAATTATTCCAAAATACGCGTGCGCGTGCACGCTTTTTGCGGATAATCGAACAAAAAAGTTCAAAAATTGTACGGATTATGATACACTTATGCAAGACGGCCGGATTTCCGGGGTTCTTTTCATGAGCCTGTCCGGTCAGACTGCACGGACACAGAGAGCCGGGCAGCTATAGAGGATATCGTAGGGGGGGCACTTTTCTATGGAGGAGCTTATCAGAAATCCGCTTCTGACGTTCCAGAAAAACGATTTTCCAGGCCGAAGGGATACAGAACCTTACATGGTCCATATTGCGAAGGCAGACTGGACAGCGGGACATTATCAGGTACTGCATCGTCATGAAGACTGTTCGGAGGTATTTATACTGCTGCAGGGAAACGGCAGATATACAGTCGGAGGAAGGCTGTACGAGTTGAATGAGGGCGACATTGTTCTGTGCAATCAGGGGGTCATGCATGACGAATTCCCTGCAAAGTGCGACAGCTACAAAACACTTGCCTTAGGAATCGGAGGTCTGTATATCCCCGAACTGCGGCCGGGGATGCTGATCGACCCCGCATGCACACCTGTACTGCAAAGGTCAGAACAGACACAAGAACTTCAGAAACTGTGCATGATGATGGAAAAGTACGCCTCCCCCGGAAAAGCGAGAAATCTGAGGCTTGTCCACAAGCTGCTGTTGACAGTCGTGGAACTTTTGCGGAGTGTTGTTCACGATGTTGAAATCTCCTCGAAAGAAGTGGATCCGCTCTGCGTAGCGGTCGAACAGTATCTGAATGATCATTTCGGAGAGAATGTGACACTGGAGGAAACCGCAAAACAGTTTTTCGTCAGTTCCTGGCATCTTTCCCGCGTCTTTAAAAAAGAGACGTCTTACAATTTCAAGCAGTATCTGCTGCGGCTTCGGTTGGGAGAAGCGCAGATGCGCCTGTCCTCTACAGATGATCCCATTGCGGAGATCTCGCGCGATTGCGGCTTCCACGATCCCGCCTATTTCACGCGGATGTTTACACGCCATATAGGTCTTTCCCCCAGGCGTTACAGAAAGATGCGCCTGGAAGAACGGGCCTGAGCCGAGAGCTGTCAATCGTCAGCTCTCTGCCCCCCCCGGTCACAAAACGAGCCCGGGGTATCCGGCCCGGATGAAAAGCATACTGCTGTTTATGCATTATTTTTAACTTGCATAAACAGCGGTTTTTTTATGCCTCTTTTCCATTGAAATTGCATATTTTTGTGCAAAAGCCGAAAAAAGGGGATTGACAGGTCATTTTTCCGGGTGCTAAGATACATGACAAGTTGCAGCAGCTTTTAACGCATTAAAGCGTTACCATGGATCGTAAACCATTTTTCGCATTTGACTTTTACAGGAGTTTTCTGATGAACCGCAAGACCACCGTCAATCACACCTTCGGGTTTATCTTTAGCTTTACCTTTAGCTTTACTGACTATGACAGTAAGGTTAATTTGCTATGCTGAAGATTGTGATGAGGTGATCAGAATAATTTGATGAGTTCGTTACAAAGAGTGTGGCACATTAACCTGTGCCACACTCTTTCTTTTTTCAGTACTCCACAACTTGTATGATGTCCGGAAAGGAAGACCACAATGAAAATGAAAAGCTACTACCAGAAAGAAATCGAAACCGCGTCTCGGGAAGAGATTCTCAAAATCCAGAACGAAAAGATCGTCAAACAGGTCAAATACGTCTATGACAACGTCCCCTACTACCGCAATCTGATGGAACAGAAAGGTGTAAAGCCGGAGGACATCCAGAGTGTCGATGATATCAGAAAGCTTCCTTTCCTCACCAAAGACGATCTGCGTGAAGCATATCCCTACGGACTTCTGGGCACCGACCTCAAGAACTGCGTCCGCATCCAGTCCACCTCCGGCACGACCGGCAAGCGCGTCGTTGCCTTCTACACACAGAAAGATATTGACATGTGGGAAGAATGCTGCGCCAGAGCGATCGTGGCAGCCGGCGGCACCGATGAGGATGTCTGTCAGGTCTGCTACGGCTATGGCCTCTTCACCGGCGGTCCCGGCCTCAATGGCGGCTCCCATAAAGTCGGCTGCCTGACACTTCCCATGTCTTCCGGCAATACAGACCGTCAGATCCAGTTCATGATGGACCTGAACGCAACGATCCTGTGCTGCACGCCTTCCTATGCAGCTTTCATCGGTGAATCCCTTGCGGAAAAAGGCTATAAGCCGGAGGACAACAAGCTCAAAGCAGGCATTTTCGGCGCCGAGCCCTGGACCGAGGAAATGCGCCACAGCATCGAAAAGAGTCTTGGCATCAAAGCGTATGACATCTACGGTCTCACGGAGACCTCCGGTCCCGGCGTCTCCTTCGAGTGCGAAGAGCAGAGCGGCATGCACATCAATGAGGACCACTTCTATGCGGAGATCATCGATCCCAAGACCGGTGAGGTTCTCCCGGAGGGTTCAAAGGGCGAGCTGGTCTTCACCTCTCTCGACAAGGAAGGCTTCCCTCTCCTGCGCTACCGGACCAAAGACATCTGTGTGCTGAGCCGTAAGCCATGCTCCTGTGGCAGGACCCATGTCAAGATGACCAAGCCCATGGGCAGAAGCGACGACATGATGATCATCCGCGGTGTCAACGTATTCCCCAGCCAGATCGAGGCCGTGCTTCTCAAGGAAGGCTACACCCCCAACTACCAGATCGTGGTTGATCGTGTCAACAATTCAGATACTTTCGATGTCTATGTCGAGTTCTCTCCCGAACAGTTCTCCGACAGGATCGCGGATATCCAGGCACGTGAGAAAGATCTGAACGGCGCCATGCGCTCCATGCTGGGCATCGGCCCCAAGATCCACCTCGTAGCCCCCAAGTCCATCACCAGATCCGAAGGCAAGGCCGTCCGCGTCATCGACAAGCGCAAACTGCACGACTGAAAAAACGAATCAACAGCTGCGCTTTTTGAATCAGAGGCGCTGTCTGAGTAACATTGATGTGCTGATCTATTGCACGGCTATTTGTAACGGAGCGCCGCAAATAGCCCTGATGGCAGACGGGAAACCGCCGGTTTCAAAGTCTATATATGAAAGACTTTGCCGCCCCGTCGCGCAGAGCGCTCCGGAATGGAGAATTATCATGGCAATCACCCAGTTATCCGCTTTTCTTGAAAATACACCCGGCACACTCTACAAGGCCGTCTGCGCAATTTCCGACGCAGGCGTCAATCTCCGCGCGCTCTCTGTCGCGGACACCCGGGATTTCGGTATCCTGCGTGTAATCGTTTCCGATATCGACAAGACCGTGGCAGCCCTCAGCGATGACACCATCATCACACGCACCAGTGTCATCGCAGTCCGCATGAGCGACAAGGCCGGTGCTCTCAAACAGATCCTGAGTATACTGCAGGCTGCCGGCATCAACATTGAATATGTCTATGCCTTCACAGCCAACGCAGCTAACTCCGCCTACGTTGTACTGCGCGTCAACGACATTGAAAATGCCGAAGCCATCCTGACTCAGAACGGCCTGGAGACCTTGAACGACGAGGATCTCAATACCATCCTGCCCTGATGGAAATACCGCAAAGATAAGTGCCCCGCGCAAACCTCTCATCGGTTTGCGCGGGGCACGCTTTTGCTGCTTATTTCAGTCCGGAGACATATTCCATGCGGTTCTTCTGTATCCCTGCCGCATATTCTACTGCTGTTTTTCTTCGTTCGGAGTGAAATCGGCATCTCCGATCAGGCTTTCCTGGAAGCTGCGGGAAATAGCCATCACCTCTTTCATAAATGTTAGATAGTATGGCCTGATCAACTCGTTCTGAATCAGCTCTGCATTATTTGCAAGTACTCTCTTTTCCTGAGCTTCGTCCAGGACAGGCAGGCCGAGAGCTTTCTTGCAGGCAGCGATCTCCATGACCGCCTTCATTCTGTTTTCGAAGAGCCGCGCCATCTGTCGGTCTGTCTCATGGATCTCTTTTCTTATTTCTTCAATCGTTCTCATTCCTGGCTCTCTAAGGTGCTGCAGCAAAATGTTCAAGTATTCCGATACAGACCCTTCTCTATTTTATATTGTGTTCCATATAGATCTGGGCAAGACCGCCGTGAGCAGTCTCTCTGTACTTCTCATTCAGATCCAGGCCGGTACGGTACATGGTAGCGACCACATCATCGAAGGAGATCTTTCTGGTGGCATACAGGAACCTGGACAGGTTGACGGCACTGAGGGCACGCATGGCAGCTACCGCATTCCGCTCGATGCAGGGGATCTGCACCAGACCGTTTACAGGATCACAGGTAAGCCCCAGATTGTGCTCCATGGCAATCTCTGCGGCATACTCGATCTGGTCGATACTCAGTCCGTAGAGCTGGGCAACTGCCGCAGCAGCCATGGAACATGCACTGCCGATCTCCGCCTGACAGCCGCACTCCGCACCTGAAATGCTGGCATTGGTCCGGATCACATTGCCCACCAGGCCGGCTACAGCCAGAGCGTCCAGAATCTCCTCTTCCGGAAATCCTCTGTCTTCCTGCATATAGTAGAGAATGGACGGCAGGACGCCGCAGCTGCCGCATGTGGGTGCCGTGACCACCAGGTTTTCAGCGGCATTTTCCTCGCTGACAGCATAGGCATAGGCGGCGATCACGCGGTTCATGGCTACATCCGCGCTCTCGTTGTAGCAGCGCTTTTCATAGAGGTATTTGGCCTTTCTGGTCAGCTTCAGGCCGCCGGGCAGGATCCCCTTCGCCTTCAGGCCGCGCTCCACCGCGCTCCGCATTGCTTTCCAGACCGTTTTCAGATAGTCTCTGAGCTGGTATCCCTCCAGAATATAGATCAGCTGGATAATGCTGATCCGCTCCTGATTACAGAGAGAGACGATCTCGGAAAAGCTGTTCTGGGGATACACATCCTTGTCCTCTTCAGAGGCTTCATTCTCGATCCGGATCGATCCGCCGCCTATACTGAAGATTCTGACGGAAGCGATCTCCTCCCCGTTTTTGAAAGCTCTGAACTTCATCGTATTGGGATGGGGGAGATCTGTCGTTTCACGGTCAAAAACGATCCTGGCACCCGGAAGCCCCTCCAGAATGGCTTTTCCCGTGCCATGCCCTTCTCCGGTAAAGGCAAGCGATCCATACAGAGTGACCTCATAGGAATCCGCGTCGGGATAGCGCTCGCCGAAGGTCTGTGCAGCGTGGTAAGGACCGACCGTATGGGAACTGGAGGGACCGTTACCAATCTTATAAACACTTTTAATGCTCTTCATATCAGATCGGCAGCTCCTTTCCTTCTTTCTTCCACTCCATGAATTCCGCGGTTGCCGTAAAGATAACATCGCCGGAGGAATTGAGGGCGGTTTCCAGGGAATCCTGGATCACGCTGACGATGAAGCCTACACCGACAATCTGCATGGCGACATCATTTGAAATACCGAAAAGCGAACATGCCAGAGGCACCAGAAGGAGCGAACCGCCCGCCACACCGGATGTGCCGCAGGCAGAGAAGGTCGAAACCACGCTGAGCAGGATCGCCATGGGAAGCGACACTTTGGCTCCCGTCGAATTGGCTGCTGTCAGGGCAAAGGTTGTGATGACCGCTGCGGCTCCGTCCATATTGATGGTGGATCCCAGGGGAATTGAAACAGAATACATATCCTCATCCAGTCCCAGTTCCTTGCAAAGCTCCATATTGACCGGAATATTGGCCGCCGAACTTCTGGTAAAGAAGGCCGTCACGCCGCTCTGACGGATACACTTGAAGATAAGAGGGTAAGGATTATGTCTGAGTGCGATACCGACGATCAGCGGATTGACCACAAGGGCGACGATCAGCATGGTGGTTACCAGCACCAGGACCAGTTCACCATAGGTGGTAAAGATTTCCAGACCGCTTGTAGAAACGGCGTCGAAAACAAGACCCAGGATACCAAAAGGCGCGCAGCTGATTACCCAGCGGACAACCTTGGATGTACCCTCTGCCAGATCTTCCATATCCTCCTTGATTCCGGGGCGGGCCTTCTTGAGCGCGATTCCGAAGACAACCGCCCAGAACAGGATACCGATGTAGTTTGCATTTACCAATGCATGCACAGGATTGGCAATGACACTCATGAGAAGATTAAACACGATCTCAGACATGCTGCCGGGAGCAGTATAACCTTCCGCTGCATTCAAGCCTGTCAGTGTGATCTTAACAGGATGGATAAAATTGACCATCACCGCAACGATTGCCGCACAGAGTGTACTGAACAGATACAGGAAAATGACCGTGCGGAACTTTCCCATACCGCCTCCCTTTGCATTGGCCAGGGAGGAGGAGACCAGGACGAAGACCAGGACCGGCGCGATCGCTTTCAGCGCTCCCACAAAGAGTTTGCCCAGCACAGCGATCCAGGTCATCCCCGGCACAGTCAGTCCCAGAATGGCACCGATCACAAGACCGATGCATATCCTCACAACAAGACTCAATGAGTTCCATTTTTTCAGCATCTTTTTTCCCCCTTTCTTTTATGAAATGCATGACCCGCCATGGGATCATGCCTGAAAAAATGAATCCTCCGTCAGCAGGAAAAAGCAGTTCTGTTAACAGGGATATAATACAAAAAAGCACTGCCTTCTCATTTGCCAAATGTCCGTGTTAAAACCTTCAAATGCCAATTGCTGAAGCAATGCTCTTTTTTATTATACTATATTTTTTATAGAAGGGTACAACAATTCTTCTGAATTGTATAAATGCTATCGGGCTGTTTGTTACTGTTTCCTGATCTGTTCACCCCCTCTCTCAGGTGTGAACAGATCAGGAAACAGCTGTCGTTCTCTTTAATCAGCCTGCCGCAGTCAACGGCAGTCACTCCGTGCCCCTCGGGAAAGATCCGCACTGTGCCGGCACTGCGGCCTCACTCAATCCTGCTTTCGGAGCAGAATCTGTATGGACTGATATTCTCTGTCTGCCGGAACAGAGGGCAGTCCGATCAGGACCGGCATTCCCGTCTGCATGAGTACATCGGCCGGATATTCTTTTTCCGAAGCATCATCTCTGTACATGGCTCCCGCCTGCAGACCGTTCAGCTTCACATAGGTCACGGGCCGGTTTCCGTGTACTTCCAGATTGACGATATTCAGCAGAGCCTCTTTTTTATCACGGGAGACAAAGAGCCAGGCTGCCACATCGTCATGGAAGGGGTCACTGAGCCGGTAATATTTTCCATTGAGAATGATCTCTGCAAACCGGTTCCTCTCAATGATCTGCTGACGGATCTCTCTTTTCTCTTCATCTGTGAGCTTTCCGGGATCGAGCTCATAACCGAATGTACCTGACATGGCGACGATCCCCCGCGTCTTCAGCGGTGTTATCCTGCCATTCTGCTCATTGGGCACAGTGGAAACATGGGCACCGACACAGCTGACGGGGTATCCGAAGGAAGTTCCGTACTGGATACGCAGCCTGTCGATGGCATCCGTATTATCGCTGCACCAGATCTGAGGCGCATAATAGAGCATTCCCGCGTCAAACCTTCCTCCTCCGCCGGCACATCCTTCGATGAGCATGTCCGGATAACGGCGGCAGAGACGTTCCAGAAAATCATACAGGCCAAGAATATATTCATGGAGTACTTTTCCCTGATGAGAAGCTGTGTGTGAAAAAACATCCGCGATGCTTCTGTTGAAGTCCCATTTCAGGTAATCTATCTCTCCTTCATCCAGAACCCGGCAGATCCGACGGAAGATCTCGTCGACCACTTCCTTTCTGGAAAAATCCAGTACAAGCTGGTTTCTGCCTCTGACCGGTTTTCTCCCCGGAACAGCCATGGCCCAGTCCGGATGTTCCCGGAAGAGGCAGCTGACCTCGTTGACCATCTCCGGCTCCACCCATATACCGAACTGCAGACCTTTTGCATGGATCTGCTGCCCCAGGTCTTTCAGCTTTCCGCCAAGCTTTTTTTCATTGACAAACCAGTCTCCGAGCGCCCGAAGATCATCATCGCGGGCTCCGAACCAGCCGTCATCCATCACGACCATTTCAATGCCCAGGCTCTTTGCCTGTTCTGCCAGCGCCAGGATGTCTGCCCCGTCAAAGTCCATGTAAAAAGCTTCCCAGCTGTTGAGCAGCACCGGCCGCACCCGGTCTCTCCACTTTCCGCGGCAGACATGGGTCCGCAGACAGTCCTGCAGATTCTGGGACAGACGTGTCAGGCCCTCTGCCGAAAAAGACATGATCACTTCCGGTGCGGTAAAAGTTTCCCCCTGCTCCAGGGGCCAGGAAAATTTTTCCGACATGAGGCCAAGCTGGATCCTGGTCTGATTGAACTGATCCATGCCGGCACAGCCGCTGAATCCTCCGCTGTATACAAACTGCAGGGCATAGCAGGATCCTGTCCGCTCCGAAGTACCCTCTTCTGCCAGAATCATCAGGGGATTGATCTGATGGGACGATTGTCCGCGCCTCGTTCCGACCTCCAGTTCCAGATGCGTGACAGGCGTTTTCTCGGGACTTCTCTCCATGGCATGGCGGCCCTGGAAAGTGATCAGGTCGTATTTTCCGGTGAGAAAGTCAATATTCGCACTGAGAATCTTTTCAAGTATTACTTTCTGCTCTGAAAGAGAGCGTACGATGACACTTCTGGTGATAATATCCAGCTCCGGAAGGACCCCGTACAAAAGTGTCACCTCCACAAGGCCTGCTGTATCTTCCAGTATGATCTTCAGAGTCTGCGCCTCCTCTTTCTCCGCATAGACGGCAGGAAGCCCTTGCAGTGCGTATTTCCCGTTCTCAAGACTGTAGCTTTTGAAGCGCAGATCACAGGCCGTCGTTCCGTCCCCGGTTCGGAGAATCATCGCAGGGCTGCGCATATCCCCGGTTCCTGATACCGGATATTCCTGGGGAAGTACATCCAGAGAATATGTCCTGTCCAAACCGGCATCAAAGGGATTTGCCGCAAATCCGCGGTCCGAATACGTGAGCAGATATTCTGCAGATCCGGTTGTTCTGGCACCGTAGTACAGATGAAGGAGTACTCCCTTATCATCTGCTTTCATCTGATATGTCGTATGACAAGTATGAATTGTAAACAGTCTTCCGCTCTCATCGATTCTGACGGACATTTTTATCTCCTTTGGATTTTTTCACTAAAGAAGATCGTCCCCTGCAGTTTTTCCATAGGGGACGATTTTCTAAATACCATTTATATTATGATGTTAAGTTCAAAAATAATATCGCGTATTGCTCCGCGCTTCCGGATCGAATCATTCATCCGGAGAGCAGACCCTCTTTCACCTTCCGATTGAATTACTTCTGATGCTCAAGAGCCAGGGTCTTTGTGGTGGCATCGCAGACCTCTGTCGGGCCGTAGTACTGGATGGCACCGGGATAGAGGAAGCAGGTCTTCACTGCCCATTCAGCCCTGTGCTCTGCGAAGTATTTGAAAGGAGCGCCGTCAAGCTCAACGAGAGCTTTTCTGATAACGGGCTTGTCTTCACCGTTTCTGCGCTCGATGTTCATCATCTTGGTGATGGGCATGCCGCCCGCTACCCACTCTTCTGCCGGTGCAGACAGGTTGGAGACCTTGGACAGATAGCCTGTGAAACCGTACTG
>OCTW011593100.1_pt1 | contig 15458 bp, 9 predicted proteins | sample 1539671 | NCBI WGS metagenome assembly OCTW01 (sample SAMN02144230, study PRJEB22623) | gut metagenome | biome: sheep rumen | host: Ovis aries | place: New Zealand
TGTACTTTCGGCAGCATGGAACCCGGTGCGAATTCACCATCTGCGATGTACTGTTCTGCCTGGTCCGGTGTCAGATCAGAGAGCCATTCTTCATCCGGTTTCCCGAAATGAATTGCAACTTTTTCCACTGCTGTAAGAATAATCAGACAGTCTGCATCCAGCTGTTCCGCCAGCTTCTCTGCAGCGAAATCCTTGTCGATTACAGCAGCTGCGCCCTTTAAGTGGTGGCCTTCCGTCGTAAATACCGGGATGCCGCCGCCGCCGCAGGCGATGACTACATGATTGGTTTCCACCAGTGCGCGGATCGTATCAATCTCGATGATGGACTGGGGCTTCGGAGATGCCACCACCCGGCGGTATCCTCTGCCGGCGTCTTCCATCACCTGATAGTCTCTTTCTTTAACCAGGGCATCCGCTTCCTCTTTCGTCATAAATGCCCCGATGGGCTTCGTCGGATTCTGGAATGCCGGATCCTCTGCATCTACCCGGACCTGTGTTAACATTGTAGCACATCCGGTGTCGATTCCGCGATCTAAAAGTTCTTCCCGCAGGGCATTCTGCAGATCGTATCCGATATATCCCTGGCTCATGGCCACGCAGACAGACAGCGGACACGGAATATATTTTTCCGGATTGGATCTGGTCAGCTCTGTCATAGCATTCTGAATCATGCCCACCTGGGGGCCGTTTCCATGCGCGATTACCACTTCATTGCCGTCTTCGATCAGATCTGCTATCGCCTTTGCGGTTTTTTTTACTGCGATCATCTGCTCCGGGAGGTTATTGCCTAAGGCATTTCCTCCCAGCGCGATTACAATTCGTTTTCCCATAGTTCTCTGCTACCCCCTGCCGCTGCTGCCGCGGATTACTCCATGAAATGACGCTCTGTTGCGCGTGCTTCCAGTGCCTTCAGTGTAGCCTGCGGATCTTTCTGTTTTGCCAGTAAGATCATTGCTGCGATAATATAAGGTTTGTAGCTTGCTTCTTTGTAAAGCGGATCACGGTAGCGATCGAATACAGAAGCCTCTACCTCGCCGTCCTGGCAGGATACGCCGTTGATATCTGCCGGCAGGCAGTGCAGATACAGTGCTTTGCCGTCTTTGGTGGTCTTCATCAGTTCCTCGGTGCAGCACCAGTCTTTATGCTGTGCATTCTGAGCCAGCAGCTCTTTCTCCAGTTTGTCGATACCGTCGAAATCGCCTTTTCCGTAAAGGTCCGTACGTTTTTCCATTGCTGCAAACGGTGCCCAGCTCTTCGGATATACGATATCCGCATCTTTGAATGCCTCTGCCATGCTGTTGGTCTTGGTAAATGTGCCGCCGGTAGCTGCTGCGTTCTTCTTTGCAACTTCTTCCACTTCCGGCATTACATCATAGCCTTCCGGATGAGCCAGTACAACATCCATGCCGAATCTGGTCATCAGGCCGATGACGCCCTGGGGTACGGAAAGCGGTTTTCCGTAAGAAGGAGAGTATGCCCAGGTCATGGCTACTTTCTTGCCCTTCAGGTTCTCTACACCGCCGAAGGTATTGATGATGTGCAGCATATCTGCCATACACTGTGTCGGATGATCGATGTCACACTGCAGGTTTACCAGAGTAGGTTTCTGCTCCAGCACACCGTCTTTGTTGCCGGCGGTTACTGCATCTACGACTTCATGCATGTATTTGTTGCCTTTGCCGATGTACATATCATCACGGATACCGATCACGTCAGCCATGAAGGAGATCATATTTGCTGTTTCGCGTACGGTTTCGCCGTGTGCGATCTGGCTCTTGCTTTCATCCAGATCCTGTACTTCCAGGCCCAGCAGGTTGCAGGCGGAAGCAAAGGAGAAACGGGTTCTGGTGGAATTGTCACGGAACAGGGAGATGCCCAGTCCGGATTCAAAGACTTTTGTGGAGATGTTGTTCTCTCTCATATAACGCAGCGCGTCCGCAACAGTGAAAACAGCCTCGATCTCATCGTCTGTTTTCTCCCAGGTCAGGAAGAAATCACCGTTGTACATATCTTTGAAGTTTAATTTGTTTAATTTGTCAATATAGCCCTGTAATGTCTTATCCATGTTTTTCTCCTTAAATGAATGCATTGGTATCAAAAGAAACGTCTGTGTCCGTCTTCCTGATTATTTGATGTCGTTGTTTGTTTTGCCTGCTACGAACTGAGATACATCATCGGTCTTGTTCTCTTCGTTGTAGAGGTTTGCTGCTGCTACATAAACTGCTGCGCATCTTACCAGATCATCTTTGTAAGTAATCTCGTTCGGTGCATGTGCCTGTGCTTCCGCGCCAGGTCCGAATCCTACGCAGGGGATTCCGTAACGGCCCTGAATTGCCACACCATTGGTGGAGAAGGTCCACTTGTCGATCAGCGGGCGGGTGCTGCGCAGCGCCTGTGTAGACTCCGGTCCCATTCTGTGATCGCCGTACAGTCCTTTATGCGCATCTACCAGTGCCTGCACATGGGCAGCGTTTTCCTTGTTGATCCAGGTCGGGAAGTAGCACTCGGTCTCGTATACTTCTCCGGTCCAGGACGGACGGCTGTACATATACATGGATACTTTCACGTCATCGCCGTATTTCTGTACGCTGGGCAGCGCGCGGATCTCATCCAGGCAGGAATCCCAGGTCTCGCCTGCGGTCATACGACGGTCGATGGAGATGGCACAGCTGTCAGCTACTGCGCAGCGGCTGGGGGATGTATAGAAAATCTGGGAAACGGTGCAGGTTCCTCTTCCTAAGAATCTTGCATCTTCATAGTGATCCGGATTGAACTTCGGATCCAGCATCTTTACCAGACCTTTGATGTCTGTGCTTTCTTCACAGCCGTTGTTGTTCAGGGCTCTGACATCCGCAATGATGTCTGCCATCTTGTAGATTGCGTTATCCCCGCGTTCCGGTGCGGAACCATGACAGGACACGCCTTTGACATCCACACGGATCTCCATACGTCCTCTGTGTCCGCGGTAAATGCCGCCATCTGTCGGCTCGGTGGAAATGACAAATTCCGGTACGATTTTGTCTTTGTTGTAGATGTACTGCCAGCACATGCCGTCACAGTCTTCTTCCTGTACAGAACCGACTACCATGATTTTGTAGCCTTCCGGAATCAGGTTCAGGTCTTTCATGATCTTTGCGCCGTATACCGCGCTGGCCATACCGCCTTCCTGGTCGGAACCGCCGCGGCCGTAGATGATTTCATCTGTTTCATAGCCTTCGTAAGGATCTTTCTCCCAGTTCTCAATGTTGCCGATTCCTACGGTATCGATATGAGAATCGATGGCGATGATCTTTTCTCCGCTGCCCATCCAGCCGATCACGTTTCCGAGGCCGTCCACTTCGACTTTGTCAAAGTTCAGCTTTTCCATCTCTGCTTTGATGCATTCCACTACTTCCTTCTCGCCGCAGCTCTCGCTGGGATGAGAAATCATTGCCCGGAGAAATGCGCTCATGTCTGCCCGGTAATCTTCTGCTGCTTTGTTGATTTTCGCAAAATCCAATGCCATTATTTTACTCCCTTTTCCTTTTCTGCTTGCTTTTTGATAAAGTTCCATTCCTTCTCAGGTTTATACAGTCGGATATTCGCCGTCCCATACAATTTTTCTGTATTTCTCCGGATCCGTATCTCCTTCTGTGGAGAAGAGCAGCACATTGCTGAACCGGTCAAGTTCCAGTGCTTCCCGAAGTTCTTTGTAAGCTTCGTCCTGCATAATGGTGGATACTACACCCATGCCTACCGCGCCGGACTCACCGGATGTAACTGCCGGATCGCCTTTCAGCGGAGCTGCCAGCATACGCATGCCTTTGGCGGATACCCAGTCCGGGCAGGATACGAATGCGCTTACATGGTTTCTTAAGATGTCCCAGCCGATGGTATTCGGCTCACCGCAGGCGAGTCCTGCCATGATTGTCTGCATATCACCGCCGACAATTCTCGGGTCCCCGTCTCCGGCTGCCGCACCTTTGTAGAGGCATGCAGCTGCTTCCGCTTCCATGACCACGAATTTAGGAGGATTGTCCGGGAACAGGTTGGTAAAGAATCCAACCACTCCGCTGGCAAGGCTTCCAACCCCTGCCTGGACAAATACGTGTGTCGGCCGGTTCACTTCCAGCTGTCTGAGCTGTTCTGCCGCTTCCGCTGCCATGCTTCCATATCCCTGCATGATCCAGGACGGGATCTTTTCATAGCCGTCCCATGCAGTATCCTGAACGATTACCCCGTGGGGTGTCTGATCTGCCTCTTTCGCTGCCAGTCGCACGCAGTCATCATAATTCAGTTCTTCGATGGTAACCTGCGCGCCTTCTTTGGCAATGTTGTCAAATCTGGTCTTTGTGCTTCCCTTCGGCATATGAACCACTGCCTTCTGGCCCAGCTTGTTTGCTGCCCAGGCAACGCCTCTGCCGTGGTTGCCGTCCGTTGCTGTGAAAAATGTTGCCTGTCCGAATTCCTCACGGAACTGACTGCTGGTCAGATAGTCGTAGGTCATTTCTGATACATCCCTGCCCATTTCCTCAGCGATGTATTTCGCCATGGCGAAGGATCCGCCCAGTACCTTAAAGGCGTTGAGGCCGAACCGATAGCTTTCGTCTTTCACGAAGAGTCCTGCCAGTCCCAGTCTGTCTGCCATACCGTCCAGCTTTGCCAGCGGTGTTACCGAATACTGCGGAAAACTTCTGTGGAATGCCCTTGCCTGTTTCACATGCTCCAGTGCCATAACGGAAAGATTCTTATCTTCACTCGCCGGCATCTTGTTTAATACCCACTTCATCTTCTCCATACGATCAACCTCTTTCAACATTTTTCTTTCGCAACTTCTTTTTTGTATTGATTGCTTACTTTTTGTTTGGCTAAGACCATAATAGCATATTCCGGCTTGATGTCAAGAGATTTTCTTACTTTTTTTTAGTATAAATAAAATAATTTTTGACAGCGGCTGAAACCATTGATTTTACTGGGACTTTCCGATCCCGCAGAAAACAGGAACCCTGGTCTTTTCCGCTGCTCTGTGGCAGAAAAAAAGTTTGGCGGACCGATCTTCTTTCATCGGTCCGCCAAAAGGGTGCTCCTTCTATTTTCTGCTGTAATATGTATCTTCCATCGGAAGTGAGGTGCGGAATTTTCCATCCAGCGCATAGTAGGCGCCCTGCGCCGCAGGGGCGGTGGGAATTGTGGCGATTTCGCCGATTCCCTTTGCGCCGTAGGCAACTTCCAGCAGATTTTCTTTTTCCACATAAATCGCATGGATATCCGGAATGTCCGGTGCCCGAAGCAGCCCCAGCGTTCCGTATCTGGCCTGGGGCACGCCGTCCTTCAGCGGGAAGTCCTCTGTCAGGGCATATCCCATGCCCATGAGCACACCGCCTTCGATCTGGCCCTGAATTGATATCGGATTCACCACTTTTCCCGAATCATGTGCCGCGTATACTTCCTTCACACGGCCCGCATCATCCAGGATCACCACATGGGTCGCATATCCGTATGCGATATGGCTCTTCGGATTCGGTTTATCTGCCCCCAGTTTGTCTGTGGGTTCAAAATATTCGTAGAAATATTCTCTGCCGTTTAACGCGCCCAGATCTCCGCCGCAGCCGCGCAGGTCTTCTGCCAGCTGGAAAGCGGCTTCCCGCACCGCCTCGCCGGTCAGCAGCGTCTGGCGGGAGCCGGAGGTAGTTCCGGAATCCGGCGCGTTCTCCGTACTGGCCACAGCATTGCGGATCCGGGACAGAGGAAGCCCGGTGGCTTCCGCCACGTCCTGGCAGAATACCGTCTGACAGCCCTGGCCGATATCCGACGCCGCCGAATAAATGACGCAGGTGCCATCCTCGATGACCAGTCTGCAGCGTCCCTTATCCGGAAGTCCTACGCCGACACCGGCATTTTTCATGGCGCAGGCGATTCCCGCGTGTCCCCGGTTTTTCTCATAAACTTCCCGGACCGCTTCCAGCGTTTCCTTCAGTGCGGTGGAGCAGTCCGCAATCTGTCCGTTCGGCAGAACCTTTCCCGGTTCGATCGCGTTGCGGTAACGAATTTCCCAGGGGGAAATTCCCACTTTTTCTGCCAGCAGGTTAATCATGGCTTCCAGGGCGAATTCACTCTGACATACGCCAAAGCCCCGGAAAGCGCCTCCCGGCGGATTGTTGGTATAATACCCGTATCCGCGGATATCTGTGTTCTGGTAGCAGTAGGGCCCTACGGAATGGGTGCAGGCCCGCTCCAGTACCGGTCCGCAAAGAGAAGCATAGGCCCCGGTATCAAAGTAAATATCACAGTCCAGGCCGGTGAAGATTCCGTTTTCATCACAGCCCAGTGTAAAGGTGCCTTCCATGGCATGCCGCTTCGGATGGAAACGAATCGATTCCTGACGGCTCATCTTTGCCTTGACCGGGCGCTTGTAGATCCAGGCCGCCAGCGCAGCCAGATGCTGTACGGACACGTCTTCCTTGCCGCCGAATCCGCCGCCGATTAACTGATTTTCCACAACGATCCGCTCCGGCTCCCAGCCGAACATGATGGCCACTTCTTTTCGTGTGTCATAAGCCCCCTGATCCGTGCTGAGGATCTTGATGCCGTCTTTATACGGAAACGCCACCGCGCACTCCGGTTCCAGGAAGGCATGTTCTGTAAACGGCGTGGAGAACGATTCTGTTACGGTATAGGCGGATGCTTTCAGCGCTTCTGCCGCATTTCCGCGCACCACATGCCGCTGCTGGCAGAGATTGCCGTTGGGATGCAGTTTCGGCGCGTTTGGCGCCATGGCTTCTTTGATGCTGCACACCGGTTTCATCACTTCATAATCGATGCGGATCAGGCTTTTGGCTTTTTCCAGGATTTCTTCGGTCTCCGCAACCACCAGACAGATGGCGTCTCCCACGGAACGGGTAATATCCCCCTCCGCAATCATGACATCCCAGTCCTGCTGGATATGTCCCACCTTGTTATTCGGCACATCCGCAGCTGTCAGCACACCCAGAACGCCTTTTACCGCAAGCGCTTTCGAAGCGTCTATCTTCTTTACTCTCGCACGGGGATAACGGCTGCGCACCGCCGACAGGTGCACCATCTCTTCCATATCGATGTCATCCGGATATTTTCCGTATCCCAGGACTTTCTTGCGCACATCCACACGGAATGCCCTGCTTCCGACACCGCCCGGGCCGTTTTCTCCTTTTTCCAGTTCTTCATCAATGGCGGCATCTCCCCGGAGAATCGCCGCTGCCAGCTGAATGCCTTCAATAATTTTCTTATATCCGGTACAGCGGCAGATATTGCCCCGCAGGGCATATTTGATCTCTTCTTCCGAAGGATCCGGCACCTGGTCAATCAGTGCCTTGCCGGCCATTACCATACCCGGGATACAGAATCCGCACTGTACGGACCCCTTGGATCCGAAGGCATAGACAAAAGCGTCCTTTTCCCGGTCGCTCAGCCCTTCCACCGTAAGGATCTGCCGCCCCACGGCACGGTCCGTCGTTAATACACAGGCTTTTACCGCTTTGCCGTCCACCACGATGGTGCAGGTTCCGCAGGCGCCCTCGCTGCATCCATCTTTGCAGGAGTAAAGATGCAGGTCATCTCTCAGATAACGGAGAAGGGATTTTCGCTCAGATGTGCTGCGTTCTACACCGTTCACGGTAAATGTATACATTTCTGCCATTGTTGTCCCTCCTTCTCAGACTGCCGTAATTATTCCATTGGCGTCGCGAATCACACCCCGGGGACATTTTACGGCACACATACCGCAGGCAATGCATTTACCCGGATCAATCACAGCGCAGCAGTCAATGATGTGGATCGCGTCTGACGGACAGTTCTTTTCACAGATCCCGCAGCCGATACAGCTGGTATCGCACTCTTTCCGCGCGTCTTTGCCTGCTTCCTGATTGCTGCACAGGGGCTGAATGGTATTTTCCGCCGGTTCCAGCCGGATCAGGTTCTGCGGACATGCCTTTACGCAGAGTCCGCAGCCGACACACAGTTCCCGGGATACCAGCGCCGCGCCCCGGTTTTCCGGGAAAGAAATGGCCTGGAGCCTGCAGGCTGCTTCACACAGCCCGCACTGTTTGCATCCATACCTGCATGCTAGACTCCCGTTTTCCAGATGAGACGCTCCATAGCAGTGGACTACCGCCACCTGTTTCTTTCTCTTTTTCATAAAATCACCCGCTTTTAACGCTCAATCAGATAGGAATAATCCTTGATGACTGCGCGGATCACTGCAGCCGCATCTGCTGAAATCTGATCCAGCTGATCCTGCGTGCTGACTTCTTCTTTTCCGTCCAGGCGCACTTTCACCGATCCGTCCGGAAGAAGCAGGAAGCCTTCATTTTCACTGTTGGTGAAATCTTCCTCATTCCAGAACAGGGTAAATTTGTCTTTGTAGGGTCTGCCGTTGTACGGACAGAAGACCGCGCAGTTGCCGCACTCGTTGCACATGCCGTCCACATGGATGATCTGGGCCTGGCATTTGCCCGGAACATGGATCGCCACATTGGCCCGGTTCGGACATACGTCAGCGCATACTTCACATACGGTCGCGCATCCCAGACATCTGCCATCCGGCTCTGCCGTCAGATCTGTGCTCAGCATGCCCTTCTTAAACAGATAGTTGTCCTCTGCGCCTGCCGCGTTTTCATCCGTGTATTTCTCAAAGCTGATTCCCGCGATGGCCACAGCTGCTTTTGCCGCATCCGCGATGGCCTCTACAACAGTGGCCGGGCCGCGTCTGGAATCACCTGCGGCATAGATGCCTTCCACACTGGTCATCATGTTTTCATTGACTTCCGGACGGCCTTTGGCATCCATTGCCACCTTCATGCCTTCATACAGTGCGGTGTCAATGCGTTCGCCCACTGCCGCAATCACTGTGTCGGCCGGAACTTCTGTTTCTCTGCCGGTATCCTGCGGAGCTCTTCTGCCGGATGCGTCCGGAGCGCCCAGTTCCATGACAGAACACTTCAGCACGCCGTCTTTTACGCCGATGGGCGCCAGCAGTTCCATGAATTCCACGCCGTCATCGATGGCCATCTGCAGTTCTTCCTCATCTGCCGGCATATATCTTCTGGTGCGTCGGTATACCAGACGAACCTTCTCCACACCGTTGATGCGTTTCGCTGCCCGGGCAACGTCCATGGCTGTATTTCCGCCGCCTAAAACGACTACGTTTTTGCCGAGAGATACGTTTTCCGGATTTTTCTTCGCCTGCTCCAGGAACTCAATGGCATCCAGAGCTTCGCCGTAGTTCAGATGCGCATTTCCGGGGTTCCATGCGCCAACGGATACGATGATGTCTGTATATCCCTGATCTTTTAATTCCTGCAGAGACTTCACTTCTGTGCCCAGACGGAATTCCGCGCCGTATGCCTTGCACAGCTCCACATCTTTGTCGATGGTTTCGTCTGAGATTCTGAATGCGGGAATCACATTGCGTACGATACCGCCCAGGTTCTGCTGCCGTTCAAATACAGTAACGGGAACTCCTGCTCTTGACAGGAAAGATGCTGCGGAAAGTCCTGCCGGACCGCCGCCGATGACTGCGACTTTTTTGCCGGTCTGCGGGCTGGCAGCTTTCAGCTTCGGAAGCACTTTGCTGTATGCCTGTTCCGCTGCAGCGAGTTTGGTCTCCCGGATGTGCAGCGTCTCCTCGTAGTAATTGCGCATACATTTGTCCCCGCAGTGATGCGGGCAGATGGTTCCTGTGATAAACGGAAGGGCATTGCGCTCCAGGATGATATCCAGGGCCTTCTCTGCCTTTCCTTCCACCATTGCCTGCAGATACGCCGGGATATCCTGGTGAATCGGACAGCCTTCCCGGCAGGGAGCTGTAAAGCAGTCAAACAGCGGCAGCTTCTTGTCCAGATGGCGTTCCGGCAGCGGTTTCACCGGTTTTCTGTACAGATCGCTTTCCATCACATCGTCGTCGATGGCCTGTACTGCAGCAACGCTGACGCCTGCAAACCGTTCGTTTCCGCACTCCATTAACTCATCCGCGATCTGGCTCATGCGCTGATATCCGCCGGGTTTCAGGACATTGGTGGCCATGGTGATAGGCCAGATGCCGGCATCAAACAGAGATTTGATATTGTAAATGGTGGCACCGCCGGAATAGGAAATCCGCAGCTTGCCGTCAAACTCCTCTGTCAGCAGGCGGGCCAGGTGAATACTCAGCGGGAACAGGGAGCGGCCGGACATATACATTTCTTCACTGGGCAGCTCATTGGCTTTCACATCCACCGGGAAGGTATTGGTGATTTTAACGCCGAATTCCAGTCCTTTTTCCGCCGTCAGTTTCAGCAGACGCCGGAACATAGGGATGGCATCCTTCCACTGCAGGTCTTCCAGGAAATGATGGTCATCAAAGGCGATATAATCAAATCCGAGAGAATCCAGTCTCTTTCTGGCATATTCATAGCCCAGAAGGGTCGGGTTGCATTTGATGAATGTATGCAGATTTTTCTCTGTAATCAGATAGGTGGCGATCCGCTCGATCTCATCCGGCGGACATCCGTGAAGCGTGGATTCTGTAATGGAATCGGAAATCCGTGAACTGATGCCGCGGATATACGCCTCGTCCACATTGGTAAACTGATCTGCATGATCCAGTGCCCACTGGATGCAGGTCTGGAACACTTCCGTATCCCGTGCATCCATCATCTGGTCAATGTAAGTATTCACTTTTTCGGATTTGATTCCCTCCAGGTCGTATCCCACAGACATGTTGAACACAAATCCGTCCGGATCACCCAGATTCAGCTCTTTTGCGAGAATCTTGCAGACTACCCATGCTTTTACATACTCTTCAAAAGCCTGGGGTACATATAATTCGGTTGACCACTCACAGTTATAGCACTCATCCCCTGCAGTAATGCACGGTTTGCTTACACAGGCAGAGAGTTCCGCACCGTCCATAACCTGTACGGTCTTTAACTCGAAGAAACGGGAACCTGCCACGTAAGACGCGATAATGTTCTGCGCCAGCTGAGTATTCGGTCCTGCTGCAGGTCCGAAGGGAGACTCAATCTTTTCTTCATAGATCGGAAGCGCCTGTCCATTGGTATGGCGCACAATTTTCTCGATGCCGAAAATACTTCCTTTCTCCCTGTACTCTGTCAGTACCCAGTTCATAAGATGTCCGATAGACATTGGCCGCATAAGATCACTCATAGTTTTCCTCCTGTGATATCACACTCCCGCTGAACGGAGCTGATCTTTGTTTTTTGATTTTTTGTTTATCAAAAGTCAATTGCTACGCCCGATACCTAATGTCCAGCTATGTATCCCAAGCCGCTTGAAGGACTTTTTTCTGAATGATTCAGTTGTTTTTTGTTTAATATACTCTGTGATTCAGTTCGCCCCAGAGTTTCTTGCTCTGTTCCATGGTCCACGCATTGATCTTCTCTTCGTCAATTCCCACAAACTCACGGTCCTTGTAGAGCACTTTTCCATTGATCACTGTCGTTCTGCAGTTCTTGCCCATCATGCCGAACAGCATGTGGCCGTCGATATTTTCCTCGGAGAACGGTGTGAATGGCTTGTAGTCCATGACAATAACATCCGCAGCCGCGCCTTCTTTCAGGACGCCGAGGGTTCTTCCGAAATACTTCTCCGCGATGACGCGATTGTTCTCGAACAGCATCTGCGTGTCTTCACAGAATCCCACGTTCGGCAGGCAGGCGTTATGTCTCTGAATGATCAGGAACACTTTCATGCTTTCCAGCATATCATGGGTATAGGCATCGGTACCCATTCCCACGGTAATGCCCTTTGCCATCATCTGAAGCACCGGTGAGCATCCCACTGCATTTCCCATGTTGGATTCCGGATTGTTGACAACCATGGTTCCGGTTTCTTTGATGATATCCATCTCGGCAGGGCTGATATGGATGCAGTGTCCCAGCATGGTCTTCTCTCCCAGAATGCCGTTGTAAAGCAGGCGGTTCACCGGACGGCAGCCGTAATTCTGCAGGCTGTCATAGACATCATTCATGCCTTCTGCCACATGGATGTGGAATCCGGTCATACCGTCGTTTGCCTCCACCATTTTCTCGAAGGTTCTGTCTGAAATGGTAAACAGGGCATGTCCGCCGAACATTGCCTTCACCATCGGATCATCCGCGTCTTTGGCCCATTTGGCAAAATCCGCGTTCTCCTGAATGCTCTGGGCTGTTTTCTCTTCTCCGTCCCGCTCGGACACTTCATAGCACAGACAGGAACGGATGCCGATTTCCTTTACCACATCCTTGATGGCAAATAAGGAACCCGGAATCTCGCCGAAGCTTGCATGATGGTCAAAGATGGTGGTGACGCCGTCCCGGATGCAGTCCAGTACTGTCGCATAGGCGCTGGCTCTGGTTCCGTCCAGCGTCAGATGGCGGTCAATATTCCACCAGGTGCCGTCCAGCACTTCCAGGAAATTTGTGGGATTGTTGCCCGCAATCGCAAGTCCCCGGGCAAGTCCGGAATAGATATGCGTATGGGCATTGATCAGCCCGGGCATAATAATTCCGCCCTGCGCGTCTACAAATTCCGCTGCCGGATACTTTTTCTTCATGGCATCCAGGGCACCGACTTCCTGAATGGTATCCCCGTCAATCACGACAGCTCCGTCTTTCAGATACGGCTGTTCGGCATCTCTTGTAATTACCTGACCGTTACCAATTAATAACATTTTTTATTCCTCCTAAGTAGTTTTCTTGTTTTTCCGGATTGCTGTTGTTATAATGAATTCAGATTCTTACGATCATTCTCTTGAAAGGTGTTCAAAATGAAAAAATCATTAATCGAGTTCTATACCCGCCTCGCAAAAGGGATTGCAGCAGAATTCGGTCCCAACTGTGAAGTCGTAATCCACGATCTGCAGGGCGGCGACCATGAGCATTCCATTATTGCCATTGAAAATGGCCATGTCACCGGCCGGCAGGTGGGAGACGGCCCGTCTCACATTGTTCTGGAAGCCCTGCAGCACAGCACAGAGTGGCAGCACGACCGCCTGGCTTATCTGACGAAAACGAGAGACGGCAAGATTCTGAAATCCAGTACCATTTACATCCGCGATGACAATAACCACATCATCGGGATCTTCGGAATCAACTATGACATCACCCTGATGCTTGCCATGAGTGAACAGTTAAAATCCTTCACCGGCACCAGCGAGACCAACGAAGAAGCTCCGGTCGCGCTGAATGTGGCTGATCTGCTGGATGAGCTGATCGACCAGAGCATCCGCCAGGTCGGAAAACCCGTTCCCCTGATGAAAAAAGAGGATAAAGTCCAGGTAATCCGACTGCTGAACGAAGCCGGCGCATTTCTGATTACAAAATCCGGCCCGAAAGTGTGCAAGCATCTCGGCATATCCAAATACACGCTTTACAGCTATCTGGACGAAGTCAAAGCCGACAGCTGACCGCCCGTCTTCCGAAACCGCTCCTGAGGATTTAATCCTCAGGAGTTTCTTCTTTTATGGTTTCCACTTTTTCTTCTTTTTCTTTCGGAATAATCAGATTGAGAATAATTGCCATCAGGGTGGCCACTACTACTGATGAAGTTCCGAATACTGTGTTCACCCAGGACGGGAAGCCCGGTCCGGTCAGGCATCCGCTTACCTGTGTAATACCTACGCCCAGTGCTACGGACATGCCTACCACCGTTGTCTTGCGCGGTGTCAGTCCCCCTTTGGTGAACAGCCGGATACCTGTCATGGCGATCTGCGCGAATACGGATAAGGTGGCGCCGCCGATTACCGCCTGGGGAATTGTTGTCAGCAGAGCGGACAGACTGGGAATCAGGCCCGCAGCCAGCAGAATCAGCGCTGCTACCAGGAATACGATACGGTTCACGACTTTATTTACGGTAACAATACCTACGTTCTGGCTGTAGCTTGCGGTAGGAAGGCCGCCGAAGAAGGCGCCGACGATACTCATCAGACCCTGGGTCACGATACCGCCCTGCAGCTCTTTGTCTGTCGGGATCCGGTCCATGCCGCCGACGGTTGTGGAGGTAAGATCACCGATGGTCTGTACAGAATTCACAATATACACAATTGCCAGTGATGCGCAGGCAGCCGGTACAAACTCTATTTTGAAATGCATGAACTGAGGAACCGAAACCACCGATGAGGTATTCAGCACACTGGAGAAATCCACCATTCCCAGGCACAGCGACACAATATAACCTACAATCATGCCCCAGAACAGAGAGCCCAGCTTCAGCACCCCTTTGGTAAAGTTGTTCAGCACCAGCACCACCGCGAAGGTAATCAGAGCCACCAGCCAGTTTCTGGTGCCGCCGAATCCTTCTGTTCCCGCTCCGCCGGCCATATAACGCACAGCTGTGGGATACAGGGAAAGACCGATGGTAAAGATAACCGTACCGGTCACCACATCCGGGAACAGCCTGCGGATCTGTTTGACAAAAATGCCGAACACAATCGCCACCAGACCGCCGACAATCTCCGCTCCCATGATGGTCCCGATATTAAACTGTCCGCCGATGGCTTCCAGCGTCGGCACATACGCGAAACTGGTACCCATAATGACCGGAAGCCCGGCGCCGATCCTGCCGAAAATCGGGAACAGCTGAAGCAATGTGGCGATCGCCGTCAGAATCAAAGCCGCCTGAATCATCATGGTCTTTTCTTCCGGGGCTAAATTACAGACGCCTGCAACGATGATAGACGGTGTGATAACACCTACCACTGCCGCCAGCACATGCTGCAGACTCAGCGGAATCAGTTTTCCGGCGCTGGGCGCTCCCCCTTTGAAATCATAGAGAATTGTCTCATCTCCCCGCGGTGCTGCAATCGTTTCTTTTTTCATAAACATTTTCGGAAAACAGGGGATCCGTTTATTTTTTAGCAAACCTGTTTTCCTTCCTCCTGTATGCTAAAACAATTTCTTTGCTAAAAAATTTTTGTTAGGTTTATTATAGGCGAATCGCCTTCGTTTTTCAAGCCTTTTTCATAAAAAGTGAGGGCGAAAAATGATGTTTATTGGTAATTTTGTCAGTTTGACCAATTTTTCACCTTACTTTTTGTTCATTTCAACATTTTTCTGACTGCTGCCAGATTCCCTTCTGTCTGACCGCAGTTCCTGCTTCCCCATTTTCTCCTGACCGGATGCAGTTTCTCCTGCTCCGCCGCGGTTCCTGCTACCGTTCTTCCAGTTCCAGCCACCCGAAAATCAGCTCCTGATATACCCGGAAACACCGTTCAATTTCTTCAATCCGGACATATTCATCCGGCTTATGTGCCTGGGCAAGACTGCCGGGGCCATAGGAAAGAGTATTCCTGTTATCCAGAATGCCTGCGATTACCGCGGTGTCCGTATAGCCCGGAAACGGCTGCACCGCCGGTTGCCGCCCGGTGGCCTTCTTTACTGCCGCTTTCAGCAGCTGCAGCATCCGTGCGTCTTCCCTGTGGGGAATCCACGGTCTGGCACCGGTTGGCCGGATACTGCAGGTCAGTT
>OCTW011586822.1_pt1 | contig 15457 bp, 9 predicted proteins | sample 1539671 | NCBI WGS metagenome assembly OCTW01 (sample SAMN02144230, study PRJEB22623) | gut metagenome | biome: sheep rumen | host: Ovis aries | place: New Zealand
GGACCGGAACTGGAAGCTGGATTTCAAATGGGTTGCGATCCTGCTGATCATCGATTTCCTGCTGACCTTCCAGGTGCTGCCCATGCTGACGCTGCTGTTCCGTTCCCTGTTCCCGGACGGGCATTTTTCCCTGCAGGCCATCACGCGGCTGTATACGAATGAACTGAATCTCGGCGCGCTGGTCAACACGCTGATTGCCGCCACCTGCACGATGCTGCTCGGCACGCTGATCGCCTTTCCCCTCGCCTGGCTGGTCGGCCGGACCAATCTGTACGGCCGGAAGCTGTTCCGCCTGCTGTTCATCCTCAGCTATATGGTTCCTCCCTATGTGGGTGCCATGGCCTGGCTGCGGCTGCTGAACCCGAACGTCGGGGACCTGAACCTGTTGCTGCGCTCCCTCTTCGGTCTCGGGGACACGCCCGGGCCGCTGAACGTCTACAGCCTGCCGGGGCTCATCTGGGTGCTGACGACCTTCTATTATCCCTATGCGTTCATCACGATTTCCCGGGCGATGGAAAAGATGGATCCGACGCTGGAGGAAGCCAGCCGGATCGCCGGCGCGTCGCCCCTGACCACCGTGATGAAAATCACCCTGCCGATGACGACGCCCTCCCTGATTGCCGGTGCGCTGCTTGTTTTCATATCCGCTGCCAGCTGCTACGGCATTCCCTCCATCATCGGCGTCCCCGGACGGGTGCATACCGTAACCACCCGGATCATCGACTATGTCGGCCGGGGTTCCGATGGCATGAACGACGCCATGGGGCTGGGGCTGTTCCTGATGGCGCTGGCGATCCTGATCCTGCTCCTGTCGGACGGCATCGTGGCGCGAAAGCAGTACATCACCGTTTCCGGCAAAAGCACCCGCCCGAACATCGTGGACCTGCGCGGATGGCGCAGGCCGCTCACCGCGCTGGTGACCCTGTTCGCCCTGATCGTCATCGTCATACCCTTCGCCACGATCCTCGTCACCTCCCTGAAGACGGATCTGGGCAAATCCCTCTTCGCGCCCGGCAATTTCACCCTCGGTCAGTGGCGGCTGATCCTGTCCCGTGCGGAGGTGCTGGACTGCCTGAAGAACTCCCTGATCTTCGCCGCCGTTGCCGCAACGGTCGGCATCCTGATCGCCGTCGTGATGAGCTACATGCTCCACCGCACCCGGATCCGCGGCCGAAAGCTTTCGGATTTCCTGATCACGCTGGGTTCCAGTACCCCGTCGGTCGTCATCGCCCTGAGCCTGATCCTTTCCATGCGGGGAGACTACGGCATTGATATCTATCAGACGGCCTGGATCATTATCATTGCCTATCTGATCAAGTATCTGATGATGGGCATGCGCACCGTGGTATCCGCCATGAGCCAGATCCATGCCTCCCTGGAGGAGTGTTCCCAGATCGCCGGCGCCTCCTGGACGCGGACCATGCTCCGGATCACGGGACCGCTGATCTCTCCTTCCGTGGCCGCCGGCTGGTTTCTGATCTTCATTCCATGCTTCTACGAGCTTTCCATGACGACGCTCCTGTATGCCAACGGGACGAAGACCATCGGCTTTGAGCTGTATGAATACTGGTCCTTCACCAGCCAGCCCGTGGCATGCGCACTGGCTTTCGCGATCCTGCTGTTCGTCGTGATCCTGAATTTTGTGCTCAACCGCCTGACAAAGGGCGAGTTCTCCATCTGACCGGAAGAGGTGAAAAGCATTGTCCACCGTAACCATCCGCAGCGTCACCAAAGCCTTCGGGGAGCAGAAGGTTCTCAGCGAGTTCAGCCAGACCTTCGGGGACGGCGAATTCATCACGCTGCTGGGCCCCTCCGGATGCGGAAAAACCACCATGCTCCGGATGATCGCCGGGTTTGAAAAGCCGACCAGCGGTGAAATCCTGATCGGGGATCAGGTCGTATCCTCCGACCGGGTATTCATTCCCCCAGAAAAGCGCGGCATCGGCATGGTGTTTCAGAGCTATGCCGTCTGGCCGCACATGACCGTGGCGGAAAACGTCGCCTACCCGCTGAAGATCCGGAAAATGCCGAAGGCGGAGATCGCGGCGGAAGTCGCCCGCGCCCTCGCCTCCGTGCATCTGAGCCAGTATGCCGACCGGCTTCCCAGCCAGCTTTCCGGCGGGCAGCAGCAGCGGGTCGCACTGGCCCGGGCACTGGTCGGTCATCCGAAGCTGCTGCTGCTGGACGAGCCCCTGAGCAACCTGGATGCCAAGCTGCGGGAAAGCATGCGCTTTGAAATCAAGGAAATCCAGACGCAGCTGGGCATCACCGTCGTCTATGTCACCCATGACCAGACCGAAGCCATGGCCATGTCCGACCGGATCATCCTGATCAACCGGGGCGTGATCCAGCAGGTCGGAACCCCGCAGGAGATCTACGATCATCCGGCCAACCCCTTCGTTGCAGACTTTCTGGGCAAGGTGGACTTCCTCGCCGGCGAAGCGGAGGAAGGAAGAATCCGCATTTCCGGAACGGATCAGTGGATTCCCTGGCACGGAGCGGAGCGCGGCAGGGTGCAGATCGCCGTGCGTCCGGAGCGTATCACCCTTTCCCCGGACAGCGGAGACCTTGATGGAACGCTGGAATCCAAGTATTATCTGGGAGATGTAAATGACTGCCGGGTTCGGGTGGGAGAAAACCTGATCCGCGTGATTGCTCCGCCGGAGTCCTTCGCTTCCCTGTCCAGGGGAGATTCCGCCCGCCTCACCTTCCGGGAGTTCATGCTCTTCCCTGCGGATGAGCGCCTGGAGGACAGCCTGAAAATCATGACCTGATCCGCTGCCATCCGATCCGGATGCGCGTATCAACCGGTGGATCGCAAAAAAAACGATCCGCCGGGAACAAAACCGGAAAGCCGGCCGTTGAATGAATGTCCGGCCTCACGGAAACCCGGAGGGTAACGGAAATCGCCGTTATCAGATATATGACAAAAAGGAAAGGAAGAAAAGAACAATGAAAAAACTCGTCAGAATTCTCGTCGCCTGTGTCCTGATGGCAGCCATGCTGTGCGGAACGATGGCCATGGCCCAGGGTCCCTATCCCAAGGATGCCTTCAACAACGTGTGGATCGCCAATGCCGGCAACAGCCGGATCGACGCCTATCCAGAAGACGACGGCTGGATTCTTGAGATCTGGCAGCTGACCGATCTGGACAACCTCACCGGCTTCTTCTGGGAAGTGAAGGCCCTGTACAATGAGGACAAGGATCAGCTCGATGCCGTTTCCGTCACAAAGTGGAATGCCCATATCGACGAAGATGGCGAGATCGTCGAAGATGACAACGGAATCATCTACGAAGACATGCTCGAAAACACCTCCACCTTCGTGATCGGCGACAACAACAAGCTGACCTGGAACGACTCGAAGGAAGACGCGGGCAAGGGCCTGGAGTTCGAAGCCATCGGCCGGTTTGAAGGCGTATGGCCCGGCGTTGGCTGCAATGCCGAGATCCTGTGGGCGGATGATCACTACACCGTCTATGTGGATGTGGTCAACGAAGAGGGCAAAACGGAATCCTATGACTACAACGGTTCCTACAATTATGGCACCGACACGCTGGAAGTCTATGGCGTCTGCGATGTCATCACCTATGAGAACAATCAGGAAGTCAGCCGCGTGGAGGGCACTGAAAACGTCACCGGCACCCTGTACATCAACGAGAATCATGACCTGGTCTGGGAAAACGACGCCGAGCAGGGCGTGAAGACCTACACCTTCCAGAACCAGTACAACGCCTCCGAGGACGAAAGCTCCAACGGCTGATCCGCCCTCCGGAAGAAAAAGACCTGCGGCTCCCCGCTGCAGGTCTTTTCTATGTCTCTGTGCCCTGTGAAAGGGAAAACCGTTCCGGTATTTCGGTTACACAAAAGCGGGTTCCGTGTAACCGTTCTCCCGGTTCCATGTAACCCGCTTCAATCCGTGTAACTTTGCATTCCCTCATGCCTTCGAAACCCTGTTCATACCCGCAGTATATCACACTTTTTCGGCCTGTTCAATCCGTTTTTGAATAAAATCAATAATTTCCTGTTCATCCCGCAGCGGATGAATATACCCTTCCAGCATCCGGGCCTTCTCCGAGAGCCCCCGGGAGCGGAACGCCGCAAAAATGCCGCACTCGCAGCGGGCATTCCTTGCCTCCTGGATCAGGTTCATGGCCGGGGCGTTGCCGTCGAAGGCGAGCAGCACGGACGGCATGCGTTTGAAAATCTCATAGGCAAAGCTCTTGTACAGTCCCAGGCCGGAGCTTTCGATGGATATGCGCACCCGGGCATTCATCTCCTGAAGGCGTTGCTTTTCACCCCGGGATATCCGGTTGGGTACGATCGCCACCATCGGAAAACGTTCTTTACAAAGGTCCGCCAGCACTCTCTCCTGGCCGGTCAGCGTATGCCCGATGACAAAGAACACCCGTTCCGGATTCAGCCCGGCCACAAGCTTCTCCAGCACCCTTCTGTCCTCTTCCCGCACTCGGGTGCGATGGGAACCGGCATTGAAGCTGCCCCCAGCGACGATGACAGGCATCCGGCCCTCCGGCAGCGGTGCGATCTGATCCTTCAGTGCCACCCAGGCGTCCACTCTTCCGGATTCCTTCCACAAATCCCCGGTGATCCGCGTCGTCTCCCCCAGCAGACGCCGGTATCCGCTTTCCGGATCCCGGGCCAGGGAGCTGGTGCGGAAGGTTTCCATCCGCTGTTCAAACGTGCGCAGGCTTGCCATGCGGATCCGGTCATCCGCCTCGCGCATCTGGAGCAGTTCCTCATGGGTCAGCCCCAACAGCTTTTCCAGTGACAGCTCCTCATCGATGGAATCCGTTCCGTACAGCGCGCCGCCGTCCGTCCCCTGAACGCAGCGGATCCCCTTCCGCAGGTATTCCCGCAGCGGATGCCGGTCCAGCCGGGACAGGTTGTTGAGCCGGACGTTGGAGGTGATCTGGAATTCCAGCGTCACCTGATACTTCTTCAGATCCTCCAGCAGCTTCCGTCCCTGCGGGGAACGGAGATCGCAGGTATAGAGTCCGTGACCGATCCGAAGAGGCGGCATCTCCTGGCCGGGAGCCAGCGCTTCCGTCACGCACGCGATGCTGTTCGCCACGTTGTCCCGCAATGCGTCATTTTCCCCGGCATGAATCCGGATCACAAATCCGGGATGTGCCCCGGCGATGGAGACCAGCTCCCGGATCACCGCCCGCAGTTCCTGAATATCATTGATTTCCTCGCCGATGATATCGCTGCCGGCCACATACGGATCCCCGGCAATGGCCCGGAGGATCTGCAGGTTGTCCGCCAGATAGTCGTTGGGCGTGATCCGGTCCCGGATGATGGTCAGCGGCACGCGACGGATTCCAGCCAGAAAGCGGATCAGCACGCCCGTTTCCCGAGTCACAGCCGGCATGATCTCATGGATTTCCCGAAGCTTGCCTGCAAAGCCCGCCCGGTCCAGCAGCGCGGTATCCGATATTTCGGCATACTCGATTCCCCGCCGCTGATACTCCCGGGCGATCCACAGCAGCAGATCCTGATAAAGCGTATTGCTGCCATAGCACTCCGTTTTCCGGTCCCGCAGCATCCGGAGCACATAGCGGCGAACGTCCCGATCCGGGATCAGATCGGGATTGATACCGCAGAACGGGTCGTCCGCCATCCTTCCCCGGGTAAACACATAGCGGTAGAGATACACCTTCTCCAGATCCGCAAAAACGGCCTGCCCATCCTTGGGGATGGTCAGGGAATTCCGGATCCGGTTCATGTTGAACTGCGCTTCGTCCGGATTTCCCAGAAGCAGCTCCGCAAAATTGATAAATGCGGAATCGTCGATGCGCCGCTGCCGGTATTTCCCCTGCAGTTCCGGATCGGTGATCGATGCTTCCGCTTCTCTCCGGCGTGCCTCCATTGTGGCCGCCTGCTGCGGATTCAGGTGAAGCTCCAGCTTCCGGATATAGTAATAGGGATACCGGATCTGATGCACGATGCCCAGGGCAATCAGCGCATCGGGGGGCAGATTGCCGTTCATGTGCGTGTGCAGATCCGTATGAAACTTGCAGTCGCTGCGGATATAGGTCTTGACGATGGTGCGCTCCGCCCCCAGCCGGTAATCCCGTGTCTGGCTCATGAGCGTCTTGGAAATCGCAGGAATGGATGCCTTCAGTTCCACCCGCCCGTCCGGAAAGATATTGGCGATCTTGGTATCCCCCAGGTGCAGGATGTACATTTTCCGGTTATCACCGTCAAAAAAGCAGGGGATCTCCTTCCGGATCACCTTCAGGCCCTGCCCGTCCTCCTCCGTTTTCAACCGGCAGATCCGGGCCAGATTGCTGATCAGGTTGCCCGTATGGTGATTCGGCGTCCGGATGGTACAGAACATCCGCTCCCCTTCCAGGCTCAGATCCACCACAATATCCTTTTCCCTGTCCAGAAAGAACTGCTGAAAGAACATCCGCATCGCTCCTTCCTGCTTTGTCTCCTATCTTACCAGTTTTCCGCGGGCAATGCAAAGGGGCCGCACAATTTCCGAAAAAAAGAGGCAGAGCGTTCTGCCCTGCCCCGAAGGAACCGGAAAAAATCAATGGAACACGTTCAGCACCCGCTGCCACGGAATCTCGACCATTTCGGTGGAGTTGTCCGCCATGCGCCGCCCCAGACTTTTGCGATGCACTTTCCGGGATGGAGCAACTGTCGAAGTCATTGCAATTCCACCTTCATATTCGTTTCACGTTCAGTTCATGATTCGTTTCATGAAGCTCGCTTAGAATATCATGCTCGCTTATCTTTGTCAACCTATTTTTCATTTTTATCCAGATTCTCCATCTTTGGCAATTTACATACTCAAAGAATAGAAATTTGCTCTTGACCTTTGATCATGAAAATGATATCATAATTTCATGAAATGAAAAAAGGAGCTGATTGGTTGAAAGAGAAGAATGCACCTACAATGGCGGATGTTGCGCGGGAGGCCGGTGTTGCTCTGGGCACCGTTTCCCGCGTCATTAACGGTCAGCAGGTGGGCGAAGCATTCAGGGTCCGCGTCGAAGAAGCGATCGCGCGCCTCGGGTATCAGTACAACAGCGGCGGGCGTACGCTTCGGACAGGTAAAACCAATACCATCGCCGTGATCATTCCCAACACGATCAATCCTTATTTCGCGCTGTTGGTACACCACATCAATATGGCGCTGGAAAAAAGAGACTGCAAGATGATGCTGTGCTTCACCGAGTATAACACGAGCCGGGAAGCAGAGTTTATTCAGATGGCCCGCCAGAATCTGGTGGACGGCATCATCGCGCTGACCTACAACCCGGATCTGACGATTCCGCCGGATGTGCCCTTTGTTACAATTGACCGTTTCTTTTCATCTTCCGTGCCCTGCGTCGCTTCCGACAATTTCGGAGGCGGCTGGCTCGCCGCCCATAAGCTGAAAGAACTGGGCGCCACCCGCGTCGCCTTCATGCGGGTCGCATCCACCCTGACCAACGAACCCAGCAAGCGGAAGGAAGGCTTTATCAGCGCATGTGTGGAGCTCGGTCTTCCTTTTGAAACGCTGATGCTGGAAGACGGCCATCCTTTTTCCGAAATCGATGATTTCATTCGTTCACACCTTGAAGATGGCCGGTTCGATTTCGACGGCCTTTTCATCGGAACGGATTCTCTGGCCTGGAAGGTCATCCGGCACCTGCGCGAACTGGGCGTTCGTGTTCCGGAAGATGTTCAGGTCATCGGTTTTGACGGCATCCGGATGTTCGGCGACCAGGAGCCCATCGTTTCCAGCATCGTTCAGCCGACGCAGGAAATCGCGGAAGCCTGCGTCAGCACGATCCTGTCCAAGCACTTTTCCAGCGTTCCTTCCCTGATCTGCCTGCCGGTTCATTACCAGTTCGGCGGGACAACCAAAGGATAAATCATGAATAAAAAAGGAGAGAATCCCATGTATGACGTTGTTGCACTTGGCGAGCTGCTGATCGACTTCGCCCCCCAATCCGTCAATGAGGCCGGATATCCTGTTCTTTCCGCCAATCCCGGCGGAGCGCCTGGCAATTTCCTGGCCGCTCTGACACGCTATGGCTGCAAAACCGCCATGATCGGCAAGGTGGGTGAAGACATGTTCGGCCACCTGCTGGCCGGTACGCTGAAAAAGGCCGGAATCGAAACGAAGGGAATCCTGCTGGATCCCGATCAGTTCACCACACTGGCCTTCGTATCCCTGGACGAAAGCGGCAACCGGGACTTCAGCTTTGCCCGGAAGCCCGGCGCGGACACGTGTCTCCGGCCGGAGGATGTCGATGAGGCGCTGATCAGGGATGCCCGGGTGTTTCACTTCGGCACCCTGTCTCTGACCGACGAGCCGGCGGCTTCCGCAACCCGAAGTGCCGTCCGCCTGGCCAAGGATCACGGTCTGCTCATCAGCCTGGATCCCAACCTGCGCAAACCCTTGTGGAGAAGCGAAGCGGACGCGAAGGCCGCGATTGAATGGAGCCTGCATCAGGCTGACATCGTAAAGATCAGCGATGAGGAAATCGAGTTCCTGTGGGGACTCTCCCCGCAGGACGGTGCCCGGAAGCTGCTGAATGAATACGGCATTTCCCTGGCCTATATCACGTTGGGGCCCAAGGGATGCTATGCCGTCACCGCGTCCCAGAAGGTCACGGTCAGCAGTCCGTCCGGCATTCACGTCGTCGACACCACCGGCGCGGGCGATATCTTCGGCGGCAGCGCCATGAGCCAGTTCCTCGCCTGCCATAAGGCGCCTCAGGAGCTGACGGAAGCGGAGCTGACCCATATTGTCCGGTTTGCCTGCACCGCCGCAAGCCTCTCCACCCAGAAGCACGGCGGCATCACCAGTGTTCCGGATCGGCACGATGTGCTGGATCTGATGAACCGAAACTGAGAAAACTGCAATCATTTGATCATACGCATTGTAAAGGAGGCCCATCACTATGAGTCTGAACCCAGCCCCTCTGGAGAGAGTCCGGGAATTTGAGAGGGAACAGGCACCCCGGATCTCTGCTTCAGAGAGACCGCTGTTCCATCTGACCCCGCTCATCGGGTGGATGAATGACCCGAACGGCTTCTGTTTCTATCAGGGACAGTACCATCTTTTCTATCAGTATCATCCCTTTTCCCGCCAATGGGGACCCATGCACTGGGGGCACGCCGTTTCCAGCGACCTGCTTCACTGGACCTATATGCCCTGTGCCCTGGCGCCGGATACGGCAGCGGACGCGGGCGGATGCTTCTCCGGCAGCGCGGTTCCGCTGCCGGACGGCCGGCTCCTGCTGGCATACACCGGCGTTCAGCCTGCCGGTACCTTCCGGCGAGAAACCCAGGCGCAGTGCATCGCCATCGGCAACGGAACAGACTTTGAAAAATCCCTGCTGAACCCCGTCATCCGCCATGCGCACCTGCCGGTGGGATACAGCGAGTTCGACTTCCGGGATCCGAAGATCTGGCGGGAAGCGGACGGGAGCTTCCGCATGGTGGCCGGCAACCGGCATGTGGAGCGCCAGGGCGCCATTCTGCTCTTTTCCAGTCGGGACGGGCTGGACTGGACCTTCCGTGGCGAGATCGACGCCAGCCGGAATGAGTACGGCCGGATGTGGGAGTGCCCGGACTTCTTTGAACTGGACGGAAAGCATGTGCTGGTGGTCAGTCCCCAGGAGATGCACGCACGGGAAGAGTTCCATGCGGGCTTCGGAACCGTCGGCATCATCGGAAGCTTCGATGAGAAAAACTGCGATTTCATCCGGGAAAGCATTCAGCCGGTGGATCACGGCCTGACCTTCTACGCCCCGCAGACCCTGCTCTCGCCCGACGGACGCCGGATCATGATCGGCTGGATGGACAGCTGGGAAACCTGCAAGGAAGCGCCTCGCCGCCATCCCTGGTATGCCCAGATGAGCATGCCCCGCGAGCTTTTCCTGCGGAACGGCCGCCTCTGCCAGAAACCGGTGCGGGAGATCGAGCGCATGTGGCAGGATACCGTGCGTCATGACCGGGTGCTCATTCAGGAGGAAACGGAGCTATCCGGCGTCCGCGGGCGGCTGATGGACCTGAGCGTTACGCTTCAGCCTGGTGATTCCGCCTGCCGCAGGTTCTCCCTGCTCGTGGCCAAGGATGCGGCGCACTATGTCAAGATCCGGTGCGACCTTGCCCGCGGAGAACTGGTGTTTGACCGAAGCCATGGCGGATCCCACCGGGATATTGCCCATACGCGCCACGTCCGGGCCGATGTGCAGGACGGAAAGCTTGCGCTCCGTCTCCTGATGGACAAGGAGAGCATCGAGCTGTTCATCAATGAAGGGGAGCGGGTCGTCACCTCTCTGATTCCGACGCCGCTGGATGCCGATGGGATCACCTTCGCTGCCGATGCGCCGATTCATGTCAGCGTGGAAGCGCATCATCTGGGATAAAACTGACATTCCTGAAGGAGGATCATACCGATGACTCAGCCGTTCAGCTTTCCGCCTGTGCCCGCGGAAATCCCCCAGGGGGATATGCCCGGAGATCGGATCTGTATCGGAGAAGAACACATCCGAAAGGCACAGGCCATCTTCCCCCGTCTGCTGGAGGAGATGAAACAGCTTTCATCCACTCCCGGCTCCATGCCGGAAAAGACCGTGGTCGCCGTGTGCGGCGGCAGCGGCGTCGGCAAGAGCGAGATCGCCTCCGTGCTGGCATGGTATCTGAATCAGCAAGGGATTGGCACCTATATTATGAGCGGGGACAATTACCCCCGTCGGATCCCGCGGGACAATGATCTGGAGCGGGTCCGCGTATTCCGCCAGGGCGGTCTGCAGGGGCTCGTGGCCCGGGATCTGCTGACCCCGGAGCGGAGCACACGGCTCCGTGCGCTCTGGAAAGCGGATACGGATGCCGATCCGGCCTTGGCCGCCGAGCCCTGGCTTGGTTTCTATCAGCAGTCGGGGCGGCGGATGCTGACCGCCTATCTGGGCACACCCCGGGAAACGGATTTTGACGAAGTGTCCCGGATTCTGGCCCTTTTCCATCAGGGCAAGGGCGCGATCCATCTCAAGCGCATGGGGCGGGAAACCACGGAACTGTGGTATGACAGGGTGGATTTCTCCTCCACGCGAGTGCTCATTCTGGAATGGACGCACGGGAACAGCGACTGGCTGGAAGGGGTGGACATCCCCGTGCTTCTGAACTCCACCCCCGCCGAAACCCTCGCCCACCGGCGCGCCCGGAACCGGGACGGAAAGACTGACAGTGCTTTCACCACCATGGTGCTGGAGATCGAACAGAAAAAGCTGGAATCGCAGGCAGCCAAAGCCAGGATCATTCTCAGCAAGCAGGGCGAGCTGATGACCTACGTGGATTACCGCCGCCGGATGGCGGAATGCTGAGGGAGGATATCCGATGAACGACGGAGCAATGCTCAACGCCTATCCGGACAGCCTGGGCGGCACGATGTCAGAAATCGCCGCATTGCTGGAGCGTCCGGAAATGAAAGACGCCTTTCGGTCTTTCTATATTTTGCCCAGCGTCTTCACCACCGACCTGGACCGTGGCTTTTCGGTCATCAGCTATGAACTGAACCCGGATCTGGCAAGGACTGAAGATCTGGAAAGGCTGAAAAGGCTCGGGCTGGATCTGAAGCTTGATTTCATCCTGAATCACCTTTCCGTCCAGTCGCCCCAGTTTCAGGACATGATTGCACGGGGCGAAGCATCTCCCTACCGGGATTTCTTTATCGACTGGAACCGCTTCTGGCAGGGAAAGGGCAGCATGACGGAGGCCGGGTATATCCAGCCGGATGCCGAATATATCCGGGAAATGTTCTTCCGGAAGAGCGGTCTGCCCCTGCTGATGGTTTCATTCCCGGACGGGCGCGAGGTTCCCTACTGGAACACCTTCTATCAGGAGGTGAACACGGATCCGGTCACGGGAAAGCGCAGCTATCTCGGCCAGATGGATGTGAACATCGCTTCTTCCCTGGTTTGGGCATTCTATGAAGACACCCTGGATCGGCTGGCCGGATATGGCGCTTCCATCGTACGGCTGGACGCATTTGGATACGCGTCCAAAATTCCCGGACGGCGCAACTTCATGAACGAGCCGGAAACGTGGGACATTCTGGAACGCATCCGTCAGCTGGCGGATCAGCGTGGGCTGACGCTGCTGCCGGAGATTCACGCGGCCTACGCGGAGCAAAGCTATCGGACGCTGACGGAAAAAGGATATATGACCTATGACTTTTTCCTGCCAGGGCTTCTGATTGACGCAATCGAAAACCGGGATGCCGGGTTCCTGCTCCGCTGGGCCAGGGAGCAGAAGGAGCTGGGCATCCGCAGTGTGAACATGCTGGGCTGTCACGACGGCATTCCGATGCTGGATCTGAAGGGACTGGTTCCGGATGACAGGATCCAGCAGCTGATCGATCTGATCGTTCGCCGGGGTGGGCTGATCAAGAACCTGCACGGTGCGAAAAACATGTATTACCAGGTCAACGCCACCTATTTCAGTGCACTGGGATGCGACGAAAAGAAGATGCTTCTTGCCCGCGCCATCCAGATGTTCATGCCCGGAAAGCCACAGATCTGGTACCTGGACCTGTTTGCGGGCCGGAACGACCTGGAGGCTGTCGCTCGCAGCGGCGAAGGCGGGCACAAGGAGATCAACCGGACAAACCTGACGGAAAACGACATTGCGGAGCGGCTCGCCTGGCCCATCGTCCGCAAGCAGCTGGAGCTGCTGCGGATCCGCAACCGGCATCCTGCCTTCGGCTTCGATTCGGAGATGGAAGCGCAGCAACCGGAGGCGCATACCCTTCTGATCAAATGGAAGAATGGCCCGAATGAAGCCGAGCTGCATGCCGATCTGAAAACGCAGGAGTATCAGATCCGGCTGACGCCATAATGCATCCGTGTTCAACCCGGTCCGGATTTCCTGACGGAACCGGACCGGGTTTTGTTCATCATGGACTTTCCTTTTTATCCGCACCCGAAATCAGGAGGACCGCCATGGAGATTCTCAATCTTTCCGGAATCTGGAACTGTGAAATACCAGGCCGGAGCGCTCCGCTCCGCCTGCCCGGAACGTTGGACGAAAGCGGTATCGGTGACCCGGACGATCCCGCCCGTCAGTGGAAGGCGGACGAAGTCCGGCGGATCGGCTTCTGGCACGAAGGCGATCCCATCGTCACCCGGCTGACCCGGAAGTACACCTATGAGGGCCCGGCGCGAATCTCCCGGACGCTGGAGTGGACAGTGCCGGAAGAGAAGCGGATCTTTCTGGACGTGGAGCGCGCCAGGCACCTCCGGCTGACCGTCAACGGGCAGGAAGTGGACCCAGCTCTCCCCGGTTGCCTGTCCGCACCGTATACGTTTGAGTTGACCGGGTTTCTTTCCGGAAACGATACGCTGGAGTTCATCTCAGACAACAGCTACCCTTCCTGGCCGCGGAACGCCATCGTCTATTCCTCCGCCGCATCCGATGAAACCCAGACGAACTGGAACGGGCTGCTGGGCTTCATCCGTCTCCGTGCCGAAAGCCCCGTTTTCATCAGCGGTGTACGGGTATACCCAATGGCAGGGAAACTGGACGTCATCGTTGAGATGGACGCAGCGATTCCCTGGAGCGGAAGCCTGACCGTACGCAGCGACGCGCTGACAGAGGAGGCTTCTCTCCCCGTTCGACTGTCCCCGGGAAGAAAGGAAATCGTTTTTTCCGGGCTCGCGCTGAATCCCGCCGCGGAAAAATGGGATCTGGAAGAAGGCATTCTTCACCGCCTGTCCGTTTCCGGCGAAGCGCTGGAGCAGTGCTCTGTTTTCTTCGGCATCCGGGAATTTTCCGCCGCAGACGGGCATCTGGCGCTGAACGGAAGGCGGATCTTCCTGCGCAGCGAAGCCAACTGTGCCGTGTTCCCGGAAACAGGATACATCCCAACGGATCCGGATGCATGGCGCTGCATCCTGCAAAAGTACCGGGACTATGGGGTCAATTGCCTCCGGTTTCACAGCCACTGCCCGCCGGATGCCGCTTTCCTCGCCGCGGATGAAATGGGCATGCTGATGCAGCCTGAGCTCAGCCACTGGGATCCGGAGCATGCCTTCGCAACGGAGGAAGCCCGGTCCTATTACCGGACCGAGTTGCTGGCCATCCTCCGGCATCTTTCCAACCATCCGTCCTTCGTCATGCTCACATTCGGCAACGAGCTGCAGGCAGATGAGGCGGGACATCGGTTCATGGACAGCCTGCTGAAGGAAGCGAAGCGCTTCGATCCGACGCGCCTGTACGCGAACGGTTCAAACGTCCATTACGGCGCTGTCGGTTCCGACCCTTCCAGCGATTTCTATACGTCCACCAACTTTTTCGATCTGGATCTGCGCGCCGCGTATGCCGACATGAGGGGATGGCTCAATCAGGGCACCCCGGATACCCGGCATGACTATACCGAGGCTGTTCACGCCATCCGCGCAGCGGGCAGCCATCCCGTCTTCTCCTTTGAGGTCGGACAGTTTGAAGTGCTGCCGGACTTTGATGAGATCCGCATGTATCAGGGGATCACCTCTCCCGAAAACCTGAAGCACATCCGCCGGAAGGTCGCGGAAAAAGGGCTGGAACCCATCTGGCACCGCATGGTGGAAGCCACGGGTGAAAGCAGCCTGCTGTGCTACCGGGCGGAGGTGGAAGCCGCTCTTCGGACCGAAGGATACAGCGGTATTTCGCTGCTGGGGCTGCAGGATTTCCCCGGCCAGGGTACCGCCCTGGTGGGCATGATGAACGCCCATCTTGCACCCAAGCCCTATGCATTCGCGGATCCCGCACGGTTCCGCGCGTTCTTCCGGGACACGTTGCCGCTGCTGAAGCTTCCCGGATTCACGTTCACCGCCGGGGATTCCCTGGCTGCCCCCGTTCTGATCGCCCACTGGGGCAAAACGGATCTTCACGGCCCGGTGGAATGGACGCTGTCCCGGGGCGGGTACGCCATTTCCGGCGGCACGGCCGGCTTCGTCTCCGCTCATGCAGGAGGCCTGCGGGAAGCCGGCATGCTGACAGTTTCCCTTCCGGCTCCGGAAGAAGCGGAAAAGCTGACCCTGACCGTATCCTTCTGCGGAAATCGTAATGAATATCCCCTTTGGGTTTATCCGAACCGACTCCCCGCCTGTCCCGCATCCGTCCATGAATGCCGGAGGCTGGACGAGGCGGCTGTCGCTCACCTGCGCCGCGGGGGCACGGTCTATCTCTCCCCCGACAGCACGGAGGAAGCGATGCCGCGCTCCCTGCCCTGCCATTTCAGCCCTGACTTCTGGTCCGTGTGCACCTTTCCGACCCAGACGGGCACCATGGGACAGCTGATCGATGACAATCACCCGCTGTTCCGGCACTTTCCCACGGAATCATTCAGCAACTGGCAGTGGGCCCGGATTTCCCGCCAGAGGGCGTTCCTGCTGCCGGAAAAGGCCGATGCCATCATCACCGAAATGGATTCCTATGCCTATCTGCGG
>OCTW013434367.1_pt1 | contig 15456 bp, 13 predicted proteins | sample 1539671 | NCBI WGS metagenome assembly OCTW01 (sample SAMN02144230, study PRJEB22623) | gut metagenome | biome: sheep rumen | host: Ovis aries | place: New Zealand
CCATCTGTCCCTGGTGGGAACTATCCTTCTTGGACAGATGGGACAGGTGGGACACTTGTTTTTGGCTTGAGACAACTACTACGCCTGCGCACGCGAAGGGACCACTCTATTCATTTTTGTGAACGGAAAAGCGTAAATTCAAAGATTTATTCGTATTTTTGCAGTCTGGAACCAATAAAACCAAGCGTATCATGAGACAAGTGTTTATGATTATGGCCGTCGGATGTGCGATGACCATACAGGTGCAGGCACAGAAGGCACCCGTGTTTGAAACCTCAGCGAAAGACGAGATTGCCGCCAACCACTATCTGGCGGGCAGTAACTACCTGGACTACGACCGCCAGTTGACAGACAAGCCACTGACTCCCAGTCCGAAGGGCTACGAGCCTTACTACATGAGCCACTACGGGCGGCACGGCTCGCGCTGGCTGATCTGGAACGGGGAGTACTCGCTGCCCATGAACACGCTGAAGGAAGCCCGAGAGGCTGGGAAACTGACTGCTACGGGAGAGGAAACCCTGAAGAAACTGGAAGCCTTCTACCCCACCACCGTCAAACGGCTGGGCGACCTGACGACCGTCGGAGAGCGCCAGCACCACGGCATCGGCAAGCGCATGGTGAAGAACTTCCCGGAGATCTTCAAGACAAAGGACCTGCCTATCGACGCACGCAGTACGGTGGTGACGCGCTGCATCCTCTCGATGGTTGCGGAATGCGAGGAACTGGCGGCCGCCAACCCTACGGCACGCATCCACAACGACGTGAGCGAATCGCTACAGTACTACCTGAACCAGCCCTGGGAGGGCATTGTGAAGGAACAGGGCAAGACGGGCGACAAGGAGGACAACGCCTACAGGCAGAAATACACCCATCCCGAGCGACTGATGAAGGTGCTCTTCAACGATCAAGAGTGGGTATATGACAATGTCAGGGCAGGAGACTTCATGCGCCGCCTCTTCGACGTGGCCGCCAACATGCAGAGCCATGATACCGACATCGAACTGCTGTCGCTCTTCACCGACGAGGAACTCTACGACCAGTGGCGCATCCGAAACATCGGCTGGTACCTCGACTACGGTGCCTCGCCCGTCTCTGGCAGTAAGATGCCTTTCAGCCAACTGAACCTGCTAAAGAACATCATCGAAACTGCCGACACCGTGACGCAGACACAAGCCACGCTGCGCTTCGGACATGAGGTATGCGTGATGCCACTGGCCTGCCTGCTGGAACTCGACAACTGCGGGATGGCCGTGGAGAACCTCGACGAACTGGATACCTACTGGCGCAACTACCGCATCTTCCCCATGGGATGCAACATACAACTGGTGTTCTACCGGCAGAAGAAGGGGGGCAATGGAGATGTCCTCGTGAAAGCCCTGCTCAACGAGCGCGAGGCCTACCTGCCCGTCAGTACCGACCAGTGGCCCTATTACAAGTGGCAGGACCTGCGACAATACTATCTCAACAAAATCGCAGCCTTTGAGAAGGAGGCTGCGAGCAAGTAGGGTCTGGGGGCGAAGGCTTAATTGATCTTCGCCGTCATCGGACTCCTTACACCCTTATAGTTCTTCAGGTACGCCTTGGCCGATCCGAAACTCAGGAACAGGTCGAGGCGTACTGGTATGTGGTTCTGGTCGTCGGTGACGTAGAAACGGATCAGTTCGCGGCTCTTCTTGTCGCCGTCGTCCCACTCATAGAACGAGAATACCAGACAGCGGAACTTCTCCTTGGTGTCGCTCACTTTGAAGTTCTCCTTTCCCCTGAACTCCAGCCAGGAATTGCTCAGATTGCGGGCATCACTGATGGGCATGGGCACGATATCGCCCTTCTTCATCTTCGACGCATCGAAATTACGGGCACGCAGGAAGATGGACATCATATCGTAGATGCACGCCCTGTAGCCCGAGGTCTTCCAGTGCTCCTCGCCGTCGGCATCAATGCGATGCTTCCTCAGTTTGCTATGGCCGTTGGGATAACTGTACCATATCTCATCCACATAGTAGCGGCTTCCCTCGCGCGCGCCCTTGCGGAAGTAGAGGGGTGAGAGGTCGGTATTGCAGTACGACAGCAGTGTATCGCGCATCATGAAATACTTGTCGAGCCTGTCATTGCCGCGCGTGATAAGATAGGACTTCCAGGCGTCCTTCCCCTCAAACTTCGTCATCCTCGTGTCCATGGTGGCCGATCCCACCTTCATCCAGATAAACTTCCAGTTGAAGTAGAGGTCGTAGTTAAGCGACTCACCCGACTTGAAAGCGGTGTTCTCGATCCCACACTGCGACTGCGCATGAGATAGCATGGTAAAGCCACAGACAAGGCATACTGTGATTATTATTCTTTTCATTTCGTTTTGATATTAATCTTATCCTTGTTATACTCTATTCCTAAGTCCTTCGCACGCTTGGCATTGCGGTTCTGGAGTTTCTTCTTCTGGTCGCCCTTCTGCTTGGTGATGGAGGCGGGTTTCTGCCTGTAGCGCGGGATGGCGGTGAGGTCCCACGGCAGGGTGACGTCGAACTTCTCCTTACACTCTATCACGCGGTTGTAGAAATAGACATCCTCGGGCTGGCGGTCCTCGTCATAGTCGCCCGTGTCCCAGATAGCATTGCTGTTGGCATCCACGTAGGCACTGACGAAATACTTAGCGGGAGAGACATAGTCGAAATGGGCCGTGCCGCCTTTGGCCAGGACTTCCTTCACGATATTACCAGAGGCGTTGAGAAGTTGTACCCGCAATGGCAGTGTATCGGCAATACCGCTGAGATTAAGCGTCAGCGTACTGTATTCATCCAGCGACTTCACCTTGAGACCCTGCTTGTAGGCCTGGGACACCAGGCCGTGGATATCCTCGAAGGCCGCGGAGTCGATCTCCAGGCTATACTCTATGCCTGGCTGCCATTCCGCCAGGATCTCATAGCGCCGCAACTGATGGGCTACGGGCTGGAAGGTGAACGGTGCCTCGTACCATAGTGAATCGATCATCGAGTAGAGATGTACGGCCGACGTGTCGCAGCGCACCAGGGGCGCAGGCATCTCGATGGTCACCTTCTTATCGGGATCCATCTGGCTGGAGACATTATAGGTTGGCTTCAGAGGCGTCACAGGATAGATGGAGTCGTAGGGCTGCTCGCGCTTTTTCTTCTTCTCCTGCTCCTTCACCCATCTCTCTATCTCCTCTTCTTTCTGCTTCTGCCGCTTTTCGTACGACACCTTTGCCAAGGCCTCCAGCGTGTCGGTCTGGTTCACCAGGTTACCCAGCGTGTCGGTCATCATATAACTGATCTCCATGTGGAGGGTATCCTGGTTGACGAGCATCGAGTCGCGAAGCCAGTAGTGGATCGTGTCGCGCTTCTCATTAGCCTCAACGACAAACGCGCTGTCGGCATTGAAGTTAAGGCCTTTGATGACGGGCAGGAGGGAGTCGCCACAACTGAAGTACATGCTGAACTTGTCGGGCTCGCTGCGCTCCGTCTTCAGGAGGTAGCGCTCCGTCTGTATATGGGTAAATGCCAGGAGCGTGATGTCATCGGGCAGGAAGTGGGTATAGGGCGTCTGCCTGAACGCGTCGATATGCAGGGAGTCGCGCCAGATGGTATCGATCCTCACGTCGGGCTTGGAACTTGGCGTATATGTCTCATGGTTATAGGCAATCATCTCACTCCTCTGCGAGAAACGGAAGTTGCCATCCATCTCCTGCAGGGCATAGACGCGGTAGGTGCCTGGGGCAATGCCCTTGATGACGAAGTGGCCGTGGCTGTCGGTCCTTGACACACGTATCATCGGCTTGGTCTTGAAGGCTGAGTCGGCCAGGTCGTCGTAAAGGCCTACCAGGATGCCCTTGATAGGCTCCAGGTTACTGGCATCGAGCACGTAGCCCGCCACCTCCATCGTGTCGATCTGCCCGCCCGTAGAGAAACTGTAGGTATAACTACCCAACGGATTGCCCTCGTTGTTATCACTGATGGCGTCGCTGAAGTCGATCGTGTAGGTCGTGTTCTCCTTCAGGGAGTCCTGCAGTTCCACCACGATCTTCCTGCCTGCAGCCTTGATCTCAGGGACCTCCAACTGGGGCGGAGAGACGATCACCTTGCTCGTGGCATCCTCCAGTTTGATAAACTCATTGAAGAGGATGGTGATCTTCTTACTGCTGATATTGGTCGATTGGTCGGCCGGGTCGCTGCCGATGACCATGGGCGGATCATCGTCGAACCATCCGCCGTCGGGCTGTCCCATACGGGCACAACCTGCAACTGTTGTTGCAATGATAAAATGAAAAAATGTAATAATTAAAAGATATTCTTTTCTTCTCATCCTTGCATTTTTACATTTTTATATTGAGTTTCAGCAATTGCTCTATCGTCTCTCTGCTGTTGCTCAGGCGCGGGATCTTATGCTGGCCACCCAACTTACCGTGCATCTTCAGCCAGTCGTTGAAGAGGTTGGGACGCGCCTCGATGATCTCCAGATGCTGGAGCGTGATGTCCTTATAGCGCTTGGCCTCATAGTCGCTGTTGATCTCCTGCAGGCGCTTGTCGAGCAATGAGGCGAACTGCTGCATGTCGGCAGGGCGCTTGACAAACTCAATGAGCCACTGATGGCGGCACTTGGCATTGGCATCCATGAACACGGGGGCTGCCGTATATTCGCTCACCTCGGCACCCGTCTGCTCACAGGCATAGGCCAGTCCCTGTTCGGCATTATCGACGATCAGTTCCTCGCCAAAGGCGTTGATGAAGTGCTTGGTGCGCCCGCTGATGATGAACTTATAGGGATTGGTAGATGTGAACTGCACGGTGTCTCCTATCTCATAGCGCCAGAGGCCGCAGGAGGTAGAGATCACCATCGCATAGTTCTTACCCGTCTCCACCGCCCACAGGGGGATGGGCTCACTATCCTTATCATCCATGGGGATGAACTCGTAGAACACGCCGTAGTCGAGCATCAGCAGCATCGACTTGTCGGCAGGATCATCCTGGATGCCGAAGAAGCCCTCACTGGCGTTGTAGGTCTCCATGTAGTGCATGCGCGGCGAGGTGATGAGGCGCTTGTACTGTTCGCGGTAAGGCGTGAAGGCCACGCCACCGTGGAAGAACACCTCAATGTTGGGCCATACCTCTTCCAGGTGCGTCTTGCCCGACAGTTCCATCATGCAGGTCAGCACAGAGAGCATCCATGAGGGCACGCCCGAGATATTCGTCACATTCTTGTGCATCGCCTCCTCGGCTATCCGCTCGCGCTTTACCTCGAAGTCGGAGAGCAGGGCCGTCTGCTTCTTGGGCACACGGACAAGGTTAGCCAACGGATTGATGTTCTCGATGAGGATAGCCGAGAGGTCGCCCACCAGGGAGTCTCTCAGGTTATAATTAGGTGCATGACTGCCGCCAAGGATCAGGGCCCTGCCGTCAAAGAGGCGCGACTGCGGGTTGTTACGCAGGTAAATGGCAACAGAGTCGAAGCCTCCTGCATAATGGATGTCCTGCAGGCCATCCTTGCTGACGGGGATGAACTTCGACTTGTCGTTGGTGGTTCCCGACGACTTAGCATACCATTTCACCCGTCCCGGCCAGAGGATATCCATCTCTCCCTGACGCATACGGTCGATGTCGCCCTTCAGTTCCTCATACGTGTTGACAGGGACATGGTCGATAAAGTCGTCATACCCCTTGATGCTCTGAAAGGCATGGTTCCGCCCGTATTCCGTGTCCCTTGCCTTACTTAACAATTGGTCGAGCACCGCTCTTTGAAGTGCCTCCCCCCCATACTGGTACTTCTCCAAAGCACGCTGACGGGGAACGAATATTTTCCTTACGAATTGGGTCAGACTCATTTTAATGCGCAATTTGGGTGCAAAATTACGCTAAACTTTCGTAAGGAGGGAAGATTTTACGTTTTTTTTATATAATAAGGCCTAAAGACAACAGTAACCGACAACTATGACTGCATGGCCAGAGCCTTATTCTCTGCGGCTTCCATGATCTCGCGCTCGCCAGGGCCCTTGTCGTTGATGCCGCAGAGATGGAGGATGCCATGGATAATCACGCGATGGAGTTCCTCGTCGTAGGGACGACCGAACTGCTGGGCATTGCTGGAGACGGTATCGAGCGAGATGACGATATCGCCGTTGAGCGTATCGCCTTCCGTGTAGTCGAAGGTGATAATATCGGTATAGTAGTCGTGACCCAGATACTCGTTGTTCACCTCAAGGATCTTGCCGTCGTTGACGAACAGATAGCCGATTTCACCGATCTTCTTACCGTATGACTCTGCCACGCGACGGATCCAGTTGGTCGTCTCGCGCTTCTTGATATTGGGGAACTTGACCCCTTCTGCACTGTATGAAATCATAAACCTCTTATTTCTTTTTGGGAAGATAGGGCGTGACATCCACACCGAAGTGGGCCAGTTCGCGCAGGGCGCTCGATGAGATGCTGACCAGTTCGGGCTCGGTATAGAGAAGGATGGTCTCGATACCGCCCAGGCGACGGTTGAAGTCGGCCTGCCACTGCTCGTACTCGAAATCACTGGCATTGCGCACACCCTTGACGATGAAATGGGCATTTTCCGCCTTAGCAAAGTCCATGGCCAGTCCGTGGTAGGGCTTTACCTCAATACGCTCCTCACTGGCATAGAGGTCGCGAATCACCTGCATCCGCTCTTCGGCAGAAGGCATGTCGGGCTTATGCACGTTATCCCCCACCACACCGATCACCAGACGGTCGAACAGCGGCAGGGCGCGGCGCACGATAGAATCGTGACCGATGGTAAAGGGATTGAAACTCCCTACAAATATCCCTGTTCTTATCATAACTATGAACTCTTAACTATGAACTCTTAACTATGAACTAATCAAACAAGTTCGGCTCCATGATATTCCCCCCGTATGGATTACGCCCGAAGTGGCGGTAGGCCAACTCCGTCACCATCCGGCCGCGCGGCGTGCGCTTGATGAAGCCCTCCATGATGAGGAACGGCTCATAGACCTCCTCGACGGTGCCGGCGTCCTCGCCAATGGCCGTGGCGATGGTGGTGATGCCCACAGGACCGCCACGGAACTTGTCGATGATGGTCAGCAGGATCTTATTGTCGATTTCATCGAGTCCATACTGATCGATGTTCAGGGCTGTCAGGGCTATCTTGGAGATCTTCGTGTCGATACGGCCGTCACCCTTCACCTGGGCAAAGTCGCGCACACGGCGCAACAGGGCATTGGCGATACGGGGCGTACCACGCGAACGGCCTGCTATCTCCAGCGCGGCATCCTCCGTGATAGGCACGCCAAGGATGGCCGCCGAGCGCTCGATGATCTTCTGCAGGGTTTCGGGGTCATAGTACTCTAAGTGCATGTTGATGCCGAAACGGGCACGGAGCGGTGCCGTGAGCAGTCCACTACGGGTGGTGGCTCCTACGAGCGTAAACGGATTCAGGTCGATCTGTATCGAACGCGCCGAGGGACCCTTGTCGATCATGATGTCGATACGATAGTCCTCCATCGCAGAGTACAGGTATTCCTCCACGACAGGCGACAGACGGTGGATCTCGTCGATGAAGAGCACATCGTTCTTCTCCAAGGAGGTCAGGATGCCCGCGAGGTCGCCAGGCTTGTCGAGCACAGGGCCCGACGTAATCTTAAAGCCCACGCCCAGTTCGTTGGCAATGATATTGGAGAGGGTGGTCTTACCCAGACCTGGAGGCCCATGCAACAGGGTATGGTCGAGGGGCTCGCCCCGGTATTTGGCAGCCTCGACGAACACTTCCAGATTCTCCACCACCTTCTTCTGTCCGCTGAAATCGCGGAAACTCAGGGGGCGCAGTGCGTTCTCGAAGTCCTTCTCTCCCTGGGAGAACCTCTCTTCGCGTATGTCAAAATCGTCATCCATCATATTCCGAGTGCAAAGATACGAAAAAGTATTTGATTACACCAAAATATGACCGTTTTCTTTTCAATTTGCCATCACATCGTGAGCAGAGATGCCCGTCACCACGAAACGAGCCCCATTGATATAGTCGGGGTCGAGCGTGATGCTGTAGCCCATGGAGATAGCGAGACGTCGGGCCAGTGCCAGGCCGATGCCCAGGCTTTGCTCCTCGGGAGAAAGGCGGACGAAGGGGTCGAAGATACGCTCAGCATCGGCAGCAGGGATGACTGGCCCCTCATTGCTGACGGATATGGCGTAGGTGCCGTCACCAACCGCATGACAACTCATCAGCACGCTGCCGCCCGTGGCATACTTGTCGGCATTGTCGAGCAGGCAGTTCAGCAGTTCCTGCAGCAGTGGGCTGGTATTGACTATCACGTCATCGCTGACATCAGTCCTGAACTCTGTGCTTAATACGCGGTTCTTGTCTATAGAAGATGGATGGAGGTCATAACTGTTCAGGATAATGCGTGCCACTTCATTCAGCCCTATCCTGTCAGGCTTGGGAGTCTGGAAATCGTCGCCATAGAGACTGAACAGGACGAGTTGATGGGTAGAGGTGGCCACATGGTAGGCATCGCGGCATACATCAGTACGCAGTTGCATGTAATCATCATGGGGAATCTGTCCATTGCCATCAATGATGACCTCCGACGTGTTAATCAGTGTGGTCAGCGGCGTGCGTAGGGCATTGATGCATATCTGCTTCTCCTCGTCGGTGATGCCAGCCGCCCCTCGGGCGTAGGAATCAAGCACTGGATCCATCAGCGACTCTATCGTCTGGGCAGCAGCAAGGATATCGTTGTAGCGCTTGGGGCGCTCCTCGGGCTTTAGGAAGAAGTCTGGGTTATTGAAAATGCGTGCGTAGCCCCTCAACACATTGATGGGCGACTTCAACTTCTCCTGTATCGTACTGACAAAGGCACGACGGATGACCTGTCCGGCCTCTGTACTACGACGGGCCTCCTGCAACTGCAGGAACTGCTCCTGCAACCGGCGGTTCTTATTGTGGCGATAGACGAGCAGGCTTACGAGTAAGCCTATGATGACCAGTGCCATCAGACCGACTATCACCAACTGTCTATGCATCATCTCGGCTTTGTCTTGCTCTGCCTGAAACCTGTCGATGTCGTGCGACATATCCATCAGGTGCTGGTCCAGGGCCTCGCGCTCATCAATCTGCTTCAGGCTGTCCCTTAACTCAGAGGCACGGAAAGCCCGTTGCCAGTCGCCCATCTTCTCATAGACGTTGATGCGCAGTTCTGTGGCCGTCTGCAGCACTCCAATGGAGTCGCACCAGGCAAGGGCCTGCTGATAGTCGTTCTGCATGAGGCTGTGGCACACCATCACTTGCTGGAGGTTGGCAGCATTGAACTGCTCTGGCTGATGCTTGCGGATACTGTCGTACTTGGTGAAATAGCGGTAGAAAGAGGCGCGATCGTCCATCTTGTTGGCAATAATACACCGATAGCCCAGCACGCCGCTCTCGTACAATGGGTTCTGCAGCATCTGCTGGGGCAGGCTGTCAAGACAGGCCATGGCCTCGGCAGGACGACTGAAACTGAGCGACTGGGCCAGCGAGAGATATACGTTGAACATAGCCACGGGGTCTTTTTCGGCATCCAGGCCCTGAAGCGCGCGGCGGAAATACTTCTCACCCATCTCCGGCTGGTTCCTACCGTTATAGAAAAGACCAAGAGCCATGTTGGAAATGTAGAGATACCGCTCCTGATGACGCGCCTTGATGTCGTCTGTGATATGATGAATCTCTATAAAGGCGCGATGGAATCGCTTGTGATTCACCTCATATATCACGCGATTCATCCACGTGCGATAGTACATATCCCATTCCTTGTGCTGCTCCAGATAGTCCATGTATGCGCGTAACGCGTCATAGAATATGGAGTCCTTACCACCCGCCTGCGCCTCATAAATACGCTTTAGCATGGCCTGTTCTTGTGCTGGAGGCTGCTCTTGCTTCTGCTGGGCTTCAAGGGATATGCTCATCACCAGCAGGAGTACAGCAAATACAATCTTTTTCATGATGCAAAAATACAAAACATCCTTGATACCTGCAATAGCAAAGGTGCCATAAGCCGTGATTATTGCTAATTCTGAAACAATTTTTGCATATTCTGAGAATCGGGACCATAAATGATTTCATATAAGCAAAGAAAAACGAAAAAATTAATTATCTTTGCAAGCGAAAATGATGAAGACAATTATACACAACGAGATTGACCTGATGGAACTGATCCGGCAGATAGGCTTTCTGCCCCTGCTGGACAGTGGGATAGGCGGCTTCTCGGCCATGGAAATGGCGGATGATGACTGCCGCTATGTGGTGTTCCCCGACGGCGGCTGGGACTGGCCGTTGTGGAAATGGAAAGGTCCTGTGGTGACGGAGGGCAACTGCGTCTATGGCAAGTTCTTCTCCCAGAAGGCAGGATTCATCAGCCGTGAGTGGTGGCCTGACTTCTGCAACTATCGCCGTAGCACGCACCCGAAGCCCGAAGAAGGGAGCATCGAGGAGGCCATCCTGCTGACACTTCAGGAGCAGGGCAGCCTGATCACCCGCGAACTGCGCGCCGCCTGCGGATTCACAGGTCCAAAGATGCGCAGTAAGTTTGACGGCTATGTCACCCGCCTACAGATGGGCTGCTACATCGTGACAGAGGATTTTATCTATCCGCGTGACAAGCACAACAGAGAATACGGTTGGGGATGGTCTCTGTTGACCACACCCGAACAACTGCTCGGAAGAGACCACTACCGCTGTGAGCGGACGCCAGAGGAGTCGTATCAACGCCTGCTTGACCATTTCCGCCAACTGCTGCCCGAGGCCTCCGAACAGCAAATCAAGAAACTGCTGAGATAAGTATTCAAATGAAAGATAACAATCAAGAACTGTTTCCCCTGGTCAATGAGGAAGGACACGTCATCGGAAAGGCCACCCGAGGGGAATGCCACAACGGCTCCCACCTGCTGCATCCTGTGGTGCATCTGCATGTGTTCAACTCCCGAGGAGAGGTGTACCTCCAGAAACGCCCTGAATGGAAGGACATTCAGCCTGGCAAGTGGGATACTGCCGTGGGAGGTCACATCGACTATGGCGAGACACCTGAAAAGGCACTATTGAGAGAGGTTCGCGAGGAACTGGGCATCGAGGCTTTCACTCCGGAACGGGTTGGCATGTATGTCTTCGAAAGCAAGCGCGAACGCGAACTGGTCTATGTCCACAGGACTACCTACGACGGCCCCATCCGGCCCTCGGCAGAAGAACTTGACGGTGGACGCTTCTGGACCATCCAGGAAATCCGCGATTCCATCGGACAACAGATACTCACTCCCAACTTTGAAAGCGAGTTCCAGCGCTTCTTCCTATAAACATGAAATAAAGACGATGCCAACAGCAAAAGAGATTATAGGCTACATGGAGTCGCTGTGCGATGAGGAGCAGCGGCAGGTGCTGATGCGCTTCTTCAAGACAGGACCTGGTGAGTATGGCGAAGGTGACGAGTTCTTAGGTCTTAAGGTGCCCCAGACGCGCGAGGTGGTCAAGGCCGCCAAAGACACTCCGCTCAGCGAAGTGCCGGAACTGCTGATGTCACGCTGGCATGAGGTAAGACTCTGTGGACTGCTCATCATGGTTTCACAATTTGAGAAACAAGCGACAAAACGGTTGCAAGACGATGCCGAAGCCATCCGGAAACGCGATGAGATCGTGGAAATGTATCTGAAATATGCCGAGCAGGCCAACAACTGGGACCTGGTAGATCTCTCGGCACCAAAGATCCTTGGCCATTGGCTGCTGCTGCCTTCCCATCTGGGAGATAAGATAGCGATACTCGACTCCTTAGCCGCCAGTTCCTGTCTGTGGCGACAGCGCATGAGTATGGTCTGCACCTGGAAGACCTCTCAACAGGGCGACCCTTCCTGGTGCCTGCGCTATGCCGAGAAACACCTGCACCACCCTCACGACCTGATGCACAAGGCCGTGGGCTGGATGCTCCGCGAGATGGGTAAGCGATGCAGCATGGACCTGCTCCGTGAATTCCTCCGCCAGCATGCCCACGAGATGCCTCGCACCACACTGCGCTATGCCATCGAGAAGATGACGGAAAAGGAGCGTAAAGAATGGATGAATTAGACGCAGCAAAGGTACAAAAAACTTCAAAGAAAAAGGAAAAAAAGATTCTATCCTGAGAAAAAAGTTGTATCTTTGCATTGTGATAAGAAAAATCGACAATACAATATATTATTATGGAGTCACAAAAAGCGATCTATGATGCCCGGCAACTTGGAACACCGCGAATGATGATACTTGGTGTTCAGCATCTGTTTGCCATGTTTGGAGCCACGGTGCTCGTACCCCTGCTGACAGGATTGGACGTATCTGTTACCTTGCTCTTTGCAGGAATCGGTACATTGGTATTCCATTTTATCACCAAATGGAATGTCCCCGCATTCCTCGGTTCTTCGTTTGCCTTCCTGGGAGGCTATGCCTCTGTCAAGGAGTTGGGCGTATCGCAGGGACTTTCAGAGACGCTGGCCCTCGATTATGCCTGTCTGGGCGTAGCCTGTGCAGGACTATTGTATTTTGTCATGGCGGCATTGATCAAGTCGTTTGGCGTTAAGAAGATATTGCAGTATTTCCCACCAGTTGTCACAGGTCCGATTGTTATTGCCATTGGCTTGGTGCTTTCTGGTTCGGCTATCGCCAACTGCCAGACCAACTGGCTGTTGGCAATCATCTCCATCGTCACCGTCATTGCATCATCTATTTGGGGCAAGGGCATCATCAAAATCATCCCTGTACTTCTGGGCGTGATAGTATCTTACGTCATTGCAGCCTGTCTGGGCGAGGTAGATTTCTCACCGCTCAGCCAGGCTGCCTGGCTGGGATTCCCTATACATAAGGAGCAGACGATACTGGCCGTGTTTGAAGACGGCAACTCGACATTGATGGTCTCAACCATCCTTGCCATCATGCCTATTGCCTTTGCCACTATCATGGAACACATAGGCGATATGTTTGCCATCAGTTCAACGGTTGGCAAGGATTTTCTCACTGAACCCGGCTTACATCGCACGTTGACAGGCGATGGCGTGGCCACTGCTGTGGCATCCATTTTCGGAGCCCCAGCCAACACCACATACGGCGAGAATACCGGTGTGCTGAACCTTACCAAGGTGTTCGATCCGAAGGTGATCAGGATTGCAGCATGTCTTGCCATCATTCTGGCTTTCTGTCCTAAGTTTGCCTGCCTGGTCCAACTGATGCCGGCTGCCACTATTGGTGGTGTCAGTCTGATTCTGTACGGTATGATTTCAGCAGTCGGTGTGCGTAATCTCGTAGAGGAGAAAGTGGATCTGAAGAGTTCGCGCAACGTGTTTGTTGCAGCACTCATCCTGGTGCTTGCCATCGGTGTGAAATACGGTGCCAACGATGACATCGCCATCGGCCCTATCCATCTTTCCGGCCTTGCCATAGCAGCCATTGTAGGAATCTTCCTCAATGCCATCATGCCCGTCAAACTTGGCATGAAAGTAAAATCATTCAAGGGAAAAGAGAAATCATAGAAGTGTTGCTATCTCCTTTGCACAAAGTGTCAGACACTTTGTGTTCACAAAAACGATGAAACCGCAAAGGAATCAGGCAAAAAGATTATGAGAAACCTATCAAAAAGGGAGGCCATAAGCCTCCCTTTGACCTCACAAAGTATCTGACACTTTGTGAGCACTGGAGAGATGACAAAAATCTCCCTTCGATGAAAAAAATTTATATCATCATTTTAAAATTACTTAATAGGCTTATAACGTGTGACTCTGTCTTTAATTAATGGCGCATTTTTGACATTATTTATACCGAAATACTCATCAAATTCTGATTGAGGTAATAACCCTATAGCACCATTATTTGTCCTAAAATTTGCATAAAACTTTAACTGCGCCCCAAACACATCCGGTATATAACATATTTTAAAGTCTTTTTCTGCTTGTCCATTATTAATCTGACGATATGCCATCAAGTATCTGCCATCTGTCCTTGGCGTATCACATATCGCAATTACTTTTCCAACTAAAATACCTTTTTTATTTCCTACTTTATTGTCATAATTAAAACAAAAATTTTCAAAATCTTTTTCATTATTGTCGTCAGAAAATGCTAAATACCTGATTGACTCATTACCACTATGTAATTCTCTTTTTAATACAATATTGTCATCTCTTTGTTGAACCATTTCAATATTGTTAGGTACATAATTCGGATTATACGGCTCAACTGACGATGAATTTAGAGGACTCATTGCTAAAAGTACGATAACCGGCACTTTCTTCGCCATACTCAAACTTCCCTTAGGCTGATACAAAACTGAATCAGGTTGAAGGTCTCTGTGTTTGCTCGTAAAATTTATAATACCAGTACTTTTTAAACTTAAATTAGATACAGGTGCAATTGTCATCATTAATAGTAAAAAAGGCGGAACTATTCGATGCTTATCTGAACTCAGGTTACCGCCAAGTGACCTATCCAATAACAAGCACGAACAGTCCACGCCCATCTAGCGTGAACCTTCATCTGCTTGTTCTTCTACGATTGAATGTTTGGCGGTATTCGAGTGCGAAGAACAAGAGCAAAAGCTCAATATCTAAGTATAAGTACGAACAGAAACGCTGATCTGTAAGTTAGTAATATTTATAATGTGTATCCTGCCACCGTCAGAGCGATGGAGATGAGAGAAAAGGTAGCGAGGCATCAATGCAAGCCTCACTACCTTATTAATAATAATATTAGTCAGCCAACTTGGCCTTGATGAACTCGCGGTTCAAGCGGGCGATGTTGGCGATGGTCTCGTTCTTCGGGCAGACAGCCTCGCAGGCGCGAGTGTTGGTGCAGTTACCGAAGCCGAGTTCCTCCATAGCCATCACCATGTTCTTGGCACGACGGGCAGCCTCTACGCGGCCCTGAGGAAGCAGAGCGAGTTGAGACACCTTAGACGATACGAAGAGCATGGCAGAGCCGTTCTTACAGGCTGCTACGCAAGCACCGCAGCCGATGCAAGAAGCGCAGTCCATAGCCTCGTCAGCATCCTCCTTCGGAATCAGGATAGCGTTGGCATCCTGGGCCTGACCAGTGCGGATGGTGGTGTAGCCACCTGCCTGGATGATCTTATCGAAGGCATTGCGGTCAACCATACAGTCCTTGATCACGGGGAAAGCAGCAGAACGCCAAGGCTCGACAGTGATGACATCACCATCGTTGAAGCGGCGCATGTAGAGTTGACAGGTGGTAGCGCCACGCTCTGTGAGACCGTGAGGCGTACCGTTGATATACAGAGAGCACATACCGCAGATACCCTCGCGGCAGTCGTGATCGAACACGAAGGGCTCCTTGCCTTCGTTGATGAGTTCTTCGTTCAGGATGTCGAGCATCTCGAGGAACGAAGTGTCATCGGGGATGTCGTGCATTTCGTGGGTATCGAAATGACCTGCGTCCTTGGGGCCATTCTGGCGCCAGAACTTTATTGTAAATGAA
>OCTW011594599.1_pt1 | contig 15448 bp, 14 predicted proteins | sample 1539671 | NCBI WGS metagenome assembly OCTW01 (sample SAMN02144230, study PRJEB22623) | gut metagenome | biome: sheep rumen | host: Ovis aries | place: New Zealand
GTTATAGAAAAAGAAAGAATCAATTTTGATGAAGAGAAGAAAACTGAGATATTTAAATAGAGTTTAGAAATATCTTTATAATGAAAAAAACTCTGTCTTGTACGGCAGAGTTTTTTGTTTTATCAATACTTCAAAATACTAAGTACTTTTAATAAAAAAAACCTACTAGTAATTATACTACATATAAATTAGATTTGGTATAACAACTTATCGTGAAGCACATAAAACATACGAAAATTGCATTTGCTGAATAAAGTTATAAAAAATAAAAAATTTTCAGTTTCGTTTCAGTTTTATGCTTTATATTTAACTCATCACAAGGAAAACAGTGAACGTGAGTGCCAGGAAAACCGGTGAAGCAAGAGAGTACCGGAGAGGCGTGAACAGCAATGCAAAACAGGAAAAACGGTGAAGCAGAGAGCACCGGAGAGGCGTGAACAGTAATGCAAAACAGAAAAAACGGTGAAGCAAGAGATCACCGAAACGGTTTGAACATCAATGCAAACAGGAAAAACCGATCAGGAGTGTGGTAGATATGAGTAATTTTCAGGAGATTTTTAAAAGAATAGAGGTCAAATACCTGCTTGACGAGACAACCTACAGACGGCTCAGAGAGAAACTTAAGGAAATAGCCGAGGTTGACAGGTATGGTGAGACTTCGATACTCAATATCTACTACGACACGCCTGACTACAGACTGATCAGAACCTCGCTCGACAAGCCGGATTATAAAGAGAAGCTTCGTCTGAGGAGTTACAATATACCGACCAAGGATTCGCCTGCATTTATCGAGATTAAGAAAAAATACGACGGAGTCGTTTATAAAAGAAGAATAGATATGAAATATGACGATGCGCTGGAGTATCTGAATGACAGAAACGACGCGACAGATTGTGTGAGCGATAATAATATCTTGGCTGACACGAACATGAAAACAACTGCAGATGACGGAATAAAACAGACGATTATAAATAAACAAAGTACTGATCTGGATACAACATCCAGAGACAGACAGATCAGAAAAGAGATAGACTACATGCGAAGCTACTACGGGGAGCTGATACCGAGGATGGAAATATCCTATGACAGGATTGCAATGTTTGGAAAGAAGGATCCGGAGCTTCGTATAACCTTTGACAGAAATATCAGATACCGGACAGATAAACTTGACCTGAGATATGGAAATACCGGTAAGGACATTCTTAAACCAGGACAGAGACTAATGGAGCTTAAGATAGCCGGTGCGATGCCGATAGAGCTTGCGAGGATATTCAGCGAACTTAGGATATACCCGGCTTCATTTTCAAAATACGGACGCGGATATGTTGATATGATGATGACTTCCAGAGGAAGAATTGCAGCAACGGTACACGAATATGGATTTGCTAAAGAGAAAGGAGCAGTGGCATATGCTGGATAAACTTTTTGGAACAATACTTACGAACGGAACATTTACGGGAGAGGCGTTCCTCGAAGCAACGATCTGCTCCCTGGCGATAGGAATCTTCATCGCGGTCATGTATATGATCAAAAACAGGTATTCAAAGAGCTTTGTAATAACCATCGCCCTCCTGCCGGCAACCGTTCAGATGGTAATAATGCTTGTAAACGGAAATATAGGCGCAGGAGTTGCGGTAGCGGGGGCCTTCAGTCTGGTCAGATTCAGATCGGCACCGGGCAAGGGTCAGGAGATAACAAGTATCTTCCTGGCAATGGCAGTAGGTCTTGCAACCGGAATGGGTTACCTTGGAGTCGCAGCTTTCTTCGCAATAATAATCAGTACAGTGAATCTGGTGCTGAATCTCGTTAACTTCGGTGGAAGATCCGAGGAAGAGAGAATGCTTAAGATAACAGTCCCTGAGGACCTTGATTTTGAAGGAAAGTTTGAAGATATATTTGAAAGATTTTTAGTAAAATACACGGTAGAAGAGGTTAAGACAACCAATATGGGCAGCATGTACAAGCTGTACTACCGTGTATATATGAAAAAGGGTGAGTCGATAAAAGCTCTCATGGATGAGATACGTGAGAGAAACGGCAACCTTGAGGTCAGCATGAATCGCCCAATGATCAAGGCGGATGAACTGTAGATAACTGATCTGCAGACCCCCAAATGACCAATCCTATTAATACAGCCCCTAACCTTCACATTTTTCATACTATGGATCACGGAGTGAAATCCGTGATCCTCCCCCCAAAAAAGAACTGGCGCAGGCATGGAATATGATGCTGTGCATATAATAAAGAGGGGACTGCTCTTTCCCGGGCAGTCCTCTCGAATTGTCTGTTTATGTTGTTGCTTCCTTGTCCTTCGAATACAGATATTTCAGTAACAGCGGCGTTATGATCGAGCTGACGATGATTAAGAGGATTACCGCGGTGAAATACCGGTGATCCAGCATTCCGACGGATAGTCCCCGCTGCGCGACGATAAGCGCAACCTCGCCTCGTGTCATCATTCCGACTCCGATCTTGAGTGTATCATGTCCGCGATAACCGCAAAGTCTTGATGCAAGACCGCAGCCGATGATCTTCGACAGAAGACCGACAGCAACGAAACAGAGTGAGAAAACTATGATTGTCGTATCTATATTTTTCACATCCGTCTGAAGTCCGATACTGCAGAAGAAAACGGGACCGAAGATCATGTATGAATTGATATCCATCTTCTCGGAGATATATTCCGAATCCCTGAGCTGGCAGAGGATGACGCCGGCGATGTAGGCACCGGTGATGTCCGCAACTTCAAAATATTTCTGAGCAACGTAAGACAGTCCGAAAGCAAGTGCGAGTCCGAGGATCGGTATACGTCTTGTGTGAGGGTATTTGCTGTCGTAAAGCTTGAAAAGCTTGTAAACTATGATACCGACTACGATTGCGAAAACGAAGAAGAGAGCGGTATAAAGCACAACGGTTCCGGTCTTGCTCTCAGGATTCTTCAGTCCGATAACGACGGTCAGGACAACGATACCGATAACATCATCGATGATCGCGGCACTCATGATGGTCTGACCGACCTCGTTCGAAAGCTTTCCGAGCTCACGAAGAGTCTGAACAGTAATACTAACCGATGTCGCAGTAAGGATCGTTCCGATAAATACAGCTTTGAAGAAGCCTTCGGTACCGATCGACTGTGATCCGTAAAAGGCAAAATACAGAAGCGTTCCGAAAATCAGAGGAACAAATACACCGGAGCAGGCGATGATGGTCGCTTTGATACCGGTTTTCTTAAGCTCTGTAAGATCGGTTTCCAGACCGGCTGTAAACATCAGAAGGATTACGCCTATCTCCGCAAAAGCAGAGAGAAAATCCGATGCAGCGACCAGTCCGAGAACACTCGGGCCGATAAGAAGACCGGCGATGATCTCACCGGCCACTTGTGGTGCTTTGACCTTTCTTGCGAGAAGTCCGAAGCCCTTTGCAAATATTATTATTATGGCAAGTTCCCTGAGAACCTCCAGTTTATCCATTACATACTCCTTCTTTCATATATCACTGTGTCAATAGGATAATGCCGGAGCAAGTATGTCGTCCGGCATTGCATAGTAGCGATATTAACATATAAGACAATATAATTCAAGCATGATTATAATGATCTGCTATTCGATGGTCATCATATCATCAGCATCCTTGAAGGTGCTGTTGTACTCCTGCATATTTTCACGAGCTTTATCTTCAAGATTGAGTCCGTTCTGGAGTGCTGCCTCTTCGGCTGATTTCTTCTTATCATCTCCACCGCAGCCGCTGAGAGAAAATGCCATACTTCCTATGAGAAGAGCAGCGGCAATACCGCAGGTTACTTTTTTTCCTTTTTTTGTTTCTTTCATGATACGATTTTCCGACCGGGGTACTGCTTACAGCCGGATTCCTCCTTTCGTCGATATATACGATGTTAATGTTTTTTCAATTTATGATTGATATCATAAGATCTGTTCAGCATATATTATGAAACTGTGTCATGGAACGTGGCGATCAAAGTACCATAATACCCAGGGTAACTGTGATCGTTACGCTCATCATAGCATCTGAATTGCAGTCCTGCAAGCAGAAAAAAACAGCGAAAAAAGGCATAAATAAAGACGTTTTATCTATAATGACGGAATATGAAATATAATAATTTTCTGTTGATTTATGTAAACTGATGGGGTATATTATAAAATGTAGAGATTAAAGGGAAGGCGTCCGGATTTTTTGACATATAGGATATATGGAAATACCGGATTCTATTCACCGAAGGTTAAAGAAAAGGGAGGTTTTTATGAAAAAGTGTATTGCTGAATTTATCGGAACTTTTACACTTGTCCTTATCGGATGCGGAACTGCCATGCTCACCGGCTGTGATCATTGGGGCGGCTATATGCTTACTGCATTTGCATTCGGACTTACCATCGTAGGTATGGCTTATGCCGTTGGAAATATTTCCGGCTGTCATATCAACCCTGCAGTTTCACTGGGTTGCTTACTCAGCGGCAGAATGTCAGCTAAGGATTTTATTTCCTACGTTATCGCACAGTGTCTTGGAGCTTTTGCAGGTGCAGAGGTTCTGTCACTTATCTTCCATATGAGCGATAAGCCTGATCTTACAGGTGGTTACGGCTCAAATGGTCTTGGCGGTGTTAATGATAATATCGGAGCAGGACTCATCGTTGAGGTCCTTCTCACATTTATCTTTGTATTTGTAATTCTTGGTGTTACATCACCAAAGCAGTCACATGGATCATTTGGCGGCGTTGTTATCGGTTTTACACTTGTGCTGGTTCATATCCTCGGCATCGGCTTTACAGGAACATCTGTAAACCCTGCAAGAAGCCTTGGCCCTGCAATCGCAGCAGCAATCGGTGGAAATTCATCACCTCTCGAGGATGTATGGGTATTTATCGTAGCTCCGCTCGTTGGTGCAGCACTCGCAGCAATCGTTTACAAGGTGCTTGAGAGCGAAGATGTGAAGGAATGATAGCTTCGCTACAACGTTCACGATAGTATATGATAAATATAAACTGATAGATAGTATAATGGAATAATAAAGCCGGCAGGTTCATTACATTGATGGATCGGTCGGCTTTTTCAGTTTGATATTGTTATAATAATTGTTGGTACATTACATGCGCTGTTCTATGTCGTCCGGAATCATTCCGTATCAGCTCTTCCGGAATGTAAGAAGCCTGCTATAAGGACCGGAAGCTGGAGAAGAGCGCCCAGGATCATACCGGAAGCGATGCTTTTTGCTATACGCATCGGTAAAGAGTAACCTGATATTACATTCACAGCTCGTAAAGTAAAGTATATAGAAATATAGATAACTGATATGATGCACGCTGTTTTTTTGAAATGCACCTTCTCCTCTTCGTCAAGCCTTCTTGCTTCAGAGTCGATCGGACTGTTTATAGAGAGCGATATGCCGGCAAGCAGTATACTGATGTCAAATACAGTTATCAGGGTGATCCTTATGGTAAACAGCAAAAGCAGTATCAGAAGAGCAACTGTTGTGATCATGCATTTTATTGCTGAATCAAAGTGAAATCCCCCACTGAATTTCCTTATGGTCAGAAATGGTATGACCAAGGTAATCCCCTCCACTAAAGATCCCATAATATAAGCAAGGAACATAACTGATATCATAGGTACAAACGTAAGAAAAGTATTACATATTGCAAATATATATAGTTCTTCATCTTCTGACCGGATGGCGCCTCTCTCGATAAGCCATCCGGTTATTCTTTTTGCTGTATTCATACGGATCACCCTTGCAGCATATTTTTGCAGGAATTATCAAATATCTCGATTCCGGCATCAATAGATTTCTGTAACACATTGGTGCATCATGTTTTCGAAACGCATATGTGCATCATGTTTCTGTAACGCATATGGTGCAGCATGTTTCAGGAAACATACAGTGCATCATGCTTCTGTTACTAGCATGGTTAATCATGCTTCTTCAGATCACATGACACGACTATTATTATTTATCTCTGTGTGTGAAGCTCTTCAGTCCCTCAGGTGCCTTCGGCTGATAAAGCGAGCCGCTTGCAGCTGTTCCGGCAGCTATGTAGAGACAACCTGTAAGGAAACCTGCAACAATCTTAGCAATACTGTTCATAAGCAATCTCCCTTCTTCTTTATTTGGATCAGTAATGACGGAATATGACCTGATCCGCCTGTCATATTCTTTCGTACACGGCCGTTAATTATATTGTAAAGAGTATTTGTTCATAATTCCATACCTCGGAGGGCGAGCGGTAGCTTTTACAGGGTGAGCGGTCAGCAGATATGAGTAAAGATGTGAAAAATACCTCAACAGGCATAAATGTATGGTGAATATGCCATTTGAGCTGTTACATTGTGCCAGATAGTGCGTATATTCGTGCAAAATATGCCATATGGTTTGTTCTAAATTGAATATCCTTTTTGTAAAATATATTTAAAGGAGATTCATTATGAAGATTGATGAGACAGAAATTAAAAATCGTCAAAGGAAGCTTTCGGACTCAGAGTTGAAAGAGATTGGAAAACGTATAAGAAAACGAAGAGTAAAACAGGGCTGGAGCATATATCAGCTGGCCGAAAGATCAAATCTCTCGTATAACCATCTGGATAAGATTGAGAATGGAAAAGGCTCTTTTACACTCGCGGTGTTAAAGGATGTTGCCAGGGCTCTTGGTGCGAGTTATGATTATATCGTTGAGGGGAAATTAATATCAGAAGACATCGTCCCTGAGGACACGCTGGAACTGCTGGAGAGATGCAGTGATAGTGATTATCGTTTTATCAACAGGGTGATTATAGCTGTTCTTGAGTTAAAAAATATGGATGATGGTGATAAAAAATATTAAAAGAGATCAGGGTTATAACCCGGTATTAAAACAGGATGAATTAATCATAAGATGAACAGGCACGATGCAGAAATCTGCTCGTGCCTGTTGCTACGTTATGAGCGTAATTCTCGCATAAGAAGAATAATTTTTATCTTTATGGTTGTACATATTCTGTTAAACATAATAGATACTTTAGTGATAGAACTGATCTTGTGTGAGATTTATTGTCGATGATTATTGAGGTGACAGATAATGGAAAGATTTATAATAATAGCGATCAATCACATAGCTGAATGGCTTCTGGGATACAGACTTTTTTCAAAGGTTTATTCAGGTGGATATAGAAAGAAGCGTTTGTTCATTATGATGGGAATGGCAAATATGCTGCTCCTGATATCATTTTCGGATAATGTGGCGGTTAATATGCTTATCAATTATGTTGTGCTGGCAGCAGTGGTTCTGATCTCGACGAGGAAGAGTTTTATTAACGTTGCGTTTAATGTATTTATCTATGAATTTGCAATCATGGTAGCTGAAAATCTGTCGCTGTTCATCATACGAACTGCCGGAGTTGAGATGTCAACGGAGGATATGTCATACAATCAGTTATTTGTTTACACCGTTGTTGATAAGCTGATACTTGTAATGCTGGTTGAGATAGTTTTGACCATAAGCAGGAAAGCTATGTCGGAGGAACGGGAATATGGTCTGCCAAATTATATAATCATAGCTGTCAGCGTTATTTCGGTGATGATACTCCTGTGCATCCTTGTAATAATGACAGGGGGCGGAATTGACTTAAAAAGGGCAGGCTTTCTTACGGCGTCAACTGCACTTATTCTGGGACTCAATATCATGATCTATATCCTGAATGCTGTTGTAGCTAAGGAGAACAGAAGAAGAAATCAGGTGGAGATGGATCTTCAGCGTGAGAAGGATATGGACAATTATATACATCTCCTCGAGCAGAAGATAAGCGATGAACGGATCCTGATACATGATGTAAAGCATCATCTGAGCGTTATAAAGGAATGCCTGGACAGAAATGAAAATCCGGAGGCGCAGAAGTACCTTGAAAACCTGACATCGGACAGAGTGCTTCACAGCGGATTCAAATATACAAATAACAGTATACTCAATCTGATCCTTGCAAGATATGACAGTGCCTGCAGAGATAAGGGGATTGAGTTCTATATCGACGCCCAGAACAGCAATCTGGGATTTCTTGACTATGCAGATATAACTTCACTGATATGCAATCTTATGGATAATGCGATCGAGGCGGCGGTGAAAACCGGGGAGCCGCTGATACAGCTTAAGATGGATTATATTGAGAAGGCGAGAACTGCTGTTATCACGGTGAATAATTCCTGTGGTAACGCACCGAAAAAAGGTCGTGACGGCAGCTTCATCACTACAAAAGAGGAGGGCGAGCTTCACGGTACCGGACAGAGGAGTATACTTAAAATTGTTGATAAATACAGTGGTTCCTGTAACAGCCATTATGATGAAGAACTGGGAGAATTTATTATTACAATAACCCTGCAGAATTGTCATTAGGCTAGTATGCCTATAAATCTGGAGAAGCTTTCAGAATGAGAGATTGTATAATGAGGAGATGGTATTGATGATAAGAATAGCGATATGTGATGACGATGAACAATTTAGAATAAAACTGGAAAAGCTTGTTAATAAATATTTCAGAAACAAGGACCTGGAGATGCCGTATATATCTGATTATCCTTCGGGAGAAGCGCTGATAGACAGTGAAGAAGAGTTTGATATCATTCTGATGGATGTCGAGATGGGAAGGATAAGTGGGCTGAATACGATCAGGAGGATCAAACCCAGAAACCGTTATGCGATATATATAGTAATAAGCTCCTTCGACGAGTATCTGGATGAGGCTATGGGCGTCAGGGTTTTCAGATATATGACAAAGCCGCTTAATGAGCAGAGATTCTTCAGAAATATAAGAGATGCGCTTAAGGCACTCAGCATGGCTTCCAGAAAGATATGCATCGAAACCGTGGATGGGAACAAGTATATCGAAGAAGCAGATATCATTATGTTTGAGGTTCTGGACGGCAGAGTGACGGTTCATACAACTGCCGGTCATATTGATGCCAGAGGAAAGCTTCAGGGATATCAGGAAAAGGTTAATCCTGTGCGATTTTTCGAGTCTGCAAGAGGATATCTGATAAATCTCCAGCATGTTTCGGCTGACAATGACAGATATATAACGTTTGACAATGGATGCAGTCATGCCCGTCTGTCAAGGAGGCGCCGCAGGGACTTTCGGATGGCACTTTCTATGTATCTTAACAGTATTGAGGTTTATGAATAAGCTTTTTAGTGCAAAACCAAAGGTTTTATGGTATTATAAAGTTTGGCTTAATTTGGGAAGATAATTGATCAGGATCGATATTCTCCTGGGAAAGGAAGAAAAAATGTCTGATGCAACACTTAAGCTTTCACTTCAGGAAGCGTTTAAATACTCTGATACCATTACAAACAGGGGCTACCTTGCCGATACAGGCATGACGCTCCGTGATATGCTGAAATTCGATTTTATAAAGCTGATATGCTTTCTGTATGAGATCGACGGAAATCCTACAGAGGAGATCGTTTTCATAACCCAGCATTTCAATATGCCTCTTACAAAGGAGCAGTTCATTTCGCTTCGTTATGATTACTGTATGAAAAATGATTTCATAAATACGGTTCCGAGATCTCTCACTTATTTTGTTAAAGCCGAGCTGGACGGCGGCATGAGAAGAACCATGAAGGGTCTTACCGTCTCGCGTTTTATTGTGGAGACCTTCAGTGAACTCGGACGCGAATATATCGCTAAGAAGTCTTCGGTCACAAAGCTCGCGAATCTTTCAAATTATTCACTTACACTTGTTAATTATATAACACAGTATGGCCTGTACAATTCAGGAAAGCCGGGTGAGATCATCACACCTAAGCCACAGAGTGATCTGGCGAAGAAGATGGATGATTCACCTAAGAAGAAGGATGATGTTAAGATCAGCAAGCCTGAGGATGATACAACTCTTGAGGATCTGATGGAGCAGCTGAATGATCTTGTCGGTCTTGAGGCCGTTAAGCAGGATCTCACCAACCTCATCAACCTTGTTAAGGTCAAGAAGCTTCGTGAGGAGCATGAGATGAAGCAGCCGGAGCTGTCTCTTCATCTTGTATTTTCGGGTAATCCGGGTACCGGTAAGACTACGGTGGCAAGACTGCTTGCGAAGATATATCATAAGCTGGGCGTTGTAAGAACAGGCCAGCTTGTTGAGGTTGATCGTTCAAATCTCGTTGTCGGATATATCGGTCAGACTGCGATCAAGACCTCTGAGGTCATCGACAGCGCTCTGGGCGGCGTGCTCTTTATAGATGAAGCGTACACACTTACCGCTCATAAGGACGGCAAGGATTTCGGTCAGGAGGCGGTTGATACTCTTCTCAAGAGGATGGAGGATGACCGCGACGATCTGATAGTCATAGTTGCCGGATATACAGAGCTGATGGAGGAATTCATTAACTCCAATCCGGGACTTGAATCAAGATTTAACAAATACATCTTCTTCAAGGATTACACCGGCGCAGAGCTGTATCAGATATTCCTTTCAATGTGCAAGAAGCAGGAATATGAGCCGGATGATAAGGCTAAGAAATACGTTAAGGAATACCTCGAGAGCAGGGCAGAGAGTCATGAAGAGAACTTTGCAAATGCGAGAGAGGTTCGTAACTATATGGAGCGCTGCATCTCGCGTCAGGCTACACGTATCGTAAGCCTGAAGGATGTCAATGCTGATACGCTCAGGACATTTACGCTTGAGGATGTGACTGAAGCACCTGAAAATATACATTAAGACGGTTCGAATATATATTTCAGATATATCGGATAAGGATAATCTGTCCTGATAAAACATTAATTCAGTTATAGCATGATCGACATGAGAGCGGTCGGTTTTATGACGGGCTGAAATACATGAGGCAGAGATGAGGCAAATATGAAATTCAGACCATGTATAGATATTCATAACGGAAAGGTAAAGCAGATCGTAGGCGGATCGCTTCGAGATGATGGTATGGTCAGTATGACGGATGCAGCCGGTATGGGTGATACTATGCCGGAAACGGACAGACCTGTTGCAGGAATAAGCTCGGCACAGGAAAACTTCGTCTCGGATCAGGACGGTGCCTTCTTCGGGGAAATGTACCGTGATCTGAATCTTCCGGGAGGGCATATCATACTTCTGAACCCTGCGGGGACTGAGGAATATGAGAAGGATATCGAGCAGGCAAAGCTTGCATTTTCCGCATATCCGGGAGGTCTTATGATAGGCGGTGGCATTACTGCCGAAAATGCTGAGAGCTTCCTTGACATGGGAGCAACTCACGTTATCGTGACTTCTTATGTATTTAAGAACGGCCGCGTCGATATGAAGAGGCTGGAGAAGCTCAGAAGCGCTGTCGGAAAGGACAGGCTGGTGCTTGACCTTTCGTGTCGGAAGCGTGATTCTTTATATTTCATAGTCACCGACCGCTGGCAGAAATTTACAGACGTTCCGCTTACGGTCGAAACGCTGGATATGTTCAGCGAATATGCATCGGAGTTTCTGATACATGCGGTTGACGTGGAAGGAAAGGCCAGAGGCATCGAGGAAGATGTCGCATCGCTTCTCGGGGGCTGGGGCAAGATCCCGGTAACCTATGCCGGAGGAGTCGGTTCCTTCGAGGATCTGAGGAGACTGAAGGAGCTTGGCCGTGACAGACTTGATGTAACCATCGGAAGTGCACTTTCGATATTCGGAGGCAGCATGGAGCTTGCGGAGGTCGTAAGGTATATTTCTGATGAAGCTGAATGAGGTCGTAAGGTATATTTCAGAGGAAACATAGACCTGAATGAGGTCATAAGATATATTTTGAGGTTGCATAGAATAAAAAAGTTGTGAAATATTTTTTTGATGAACCATAAAATGACAGGATGTTATCGTATGATATAATATCGTGATAATTTCCTCAGGATTGTTCCTAATTTGCGAATGACGATCATGATGCCATTTCGCTAAAAATACACACACACAAAATGGAAGAAACATGGAGGGTTAGCATGAGAAGATTTAGGAAAATAGCTGCTGTTACACTGGCGGCAGCAATGACTATTTCTATGGCCGCCTGCGGTAAGGACAGCGACAAGAAGGACAAGGAAACAACAACTGTTGTTACTGAGGCAACCGGTGATACCGGTGACACAGCCGATACGACGGAGGGAAGTACGGCAGATACAACTTCTACTACCGAGGAACCGGGTGAGGAGGTTGTTCTTGAGGATGATTCACCTTATTATGAAGTTGTTGAGGTTGTCAAGCTTGAGGATGGCATGGACATAGTCGATGTCGATTTTGAGGACAATAAGGAAGATGGTTTCACAACCTATACAAACGGCGGTTCCTTCAGCCTTGCGGTTAAGGAGAGAGAGCTGGTTGCAAGGATATCAAGATGCGGTACCAAGGATTACGCAAATCAGATCTACTGGGACGGTTTTTCGCTCAGTAAGGGCTGTATTTATACATATTCCTTTGACGTAAGAAGTGATATCGATCGTAAGATCGAGTGGAGACTCCAGATGAATGGTGGAGATTTCCGTGCGTACGCAGGCGATTATATTGAGATCGGAACTGAGACCAAGACCTTCACCTTTGATATAGAGATGCTTGAGGATTCGGATCCTGCACCTAGACTTGTATTTAACATGGGCTTAATGGATAATATGGACGGCGACCCGGGCGAGCATAATATCTATTTCGATAATATAAAGCTTGTTGTTAAGGATGCTTCAAATGCTCAGGAGATCGAGCCGCTTCCTGAACCACCGAGAATGAATACATCTCAGATCGGTTACAGACCTGATGATGTGAAGACAGTAACGATTTCTTCCAAGGTAATAAATACATTTTACGTTAAGAACGCAGAGACCGATGAGGTTGTTTACGAAGGCAAGTTTGGCGAACCTGTTGATGACACGGATACAAGAAACTGGCTGAGACTTGGTGACTTTTCATCAGTTACCGAGCCGGGTACATATTATATCGAGTCAGGCAGCAACAAGACCTACAACTTCACTATCGCAGACGGCGTTTATGATGATGTTTACGGCGCGGTTGTACGTATGCTCTACCTTCAGAGATGCGGCTGCGAGCTAGATAAAAATATAGCCGGTGATTTTGCTCATGAGGCATGTCATACAGAGAGAGCAACAGTTTACGGCGGAACCGAGCAGAAGGATGTAAGCGGCGGCTGGCATGATGCCGGTGACTATGGACGTTACGTCGTTGCAGGTGCCAAGACTGTTGAAGACCTTCTTCTTGCATATGAAGATAACGGCGAGAAGAGAGATGATTTCGGTATTCCTGAAAGCGGAAACGGTGTGCCTGATGTTCTTGATGAGGCACGTTATGAGCTTGAATGGATGTTCAAGATGCAGGATGAGGCAACAGGTGGTGTATATCACAAGGTAACCTGTCTCAACTTCCCTGAAACAGTTCTTGCGGTTGAGGAAACTGATCCGCTTGTACTTGCGCCTATTTCATACGCAGCTACAGGTGATTTCATAGCAGTAATGTGCGATGCATCAAGAATCTATGCAGAGTACGATAAGGAATTTGCTGATAAGTGTCTTGAGGCTGCCAAGAAGGCATGGCCTTATATAGATGACGGTGAGAAGCACGCAGGATATACCAATCCTGAAGAGATAGTAACCGGTGAATACGGTGATAAGAGCATATTCGATGAGCAGTTCTGGGCAGCAGTTTCTCTCTACAGAGCTACCAATGATGAGGTTTACAGACAGGCAGTTCGTGACTACTACAAGGACTACATGAGAGACGGTGTAGGCTGGGCTGATATCGTAACCTATGCTTACTACTCACTTGCTCAGGCTGATCCTACAGGAATCGAGGATATACTTGAGATAACAAATGCAGCGCTCTACGCTAAGGCTGACGATATCGTCAAGAGAGCGGAAAATAATAATTACTTCATGGCTGTAAGCGGCAACTATGTATGGGGAAGCAACATGGTTATGGCAAATAACGGTATGATCCTCCTTTTCGCTGCAAAGCTTACGGATGACAGCGCAAAGGCTGAGCAGTACAGTCTCCTCGCAAAGCGCCAGATGGATTATATCTTCGGTTACAATTCACTCGGATACTGCTTTGTAACAGGTTACGGTTCATTCTATCCACAGCACCTGCACCACAGACCTTCACAGGTTCTCGGTAAATCTATTCCGGGTGCGGTTGCAGGCGGACCTAACGCAAACCTCGAGGATTCATACGCAAAGGCTGTTCTCTACAAATCAGCCCCTGCAAGATGCTACGCTGATAATGAGCAGGCATTCTCATTAAATGAGATCACCATTTACTGGAATTCACCGCTTATATATTTATTGTCAAAGTTTAAATAAATTGATATACTTAGGAACGTTGTATAAATTAGGATATTCGTAGTCAGCTGAACAAGCTGGTATATGCTTTTTGAGACCGTTGTGGGTCTCAGCGCTTAACGATTCAGACACCGACATAGGAGGTGGCTGAGAGTTTAGCGTCCGTTAGGGGTACCCGCACGTTCGAGAGATTGTCGAGAAAAGCGTATGCCAGCTTGTGAGGCGTTTGTGTGGAATAAAAAAGTAGGTTAAAAAAGAATGATAAGTATGATCAAAAAACTATTTAAGGATGAGAAAGTGAGGTATCTGTTTGCGGGAGGATGTACCACCTGCGTAAATATTTTCACCTTCTTTGTTCTTCGAACAATCACCGGACTTGACAGAAATGTCTGTAACTTTATAGCAATCTGCTGTGCGATCTGCTTTGCTTATTTTGCTGCAAAGTTCTTCGTATTTAATTTTAAGCAGAACAGTGTACAGGGAGTGGTCCAGGAGGTAATAAGGTTCGTAGGAGCAAGACTCTTCTCAATGATGGTTGAGATCCTTGGTTTTGCCTTCCTCTGTGACAGCCTCCGGCTCGGAGAGCTTCCTTCTAAGATATTTGTCCAGTTCCTGGTTATCATACTTAATTATATTTTCAGCAAGATGTTTGTCTTCAAGCAGGCGGAGAAAGGAATATTTGACAGGCTGCTTGAAAACTGGTCAATTATCCTTGCAATGATTATAACACTTGTATTCATGCTGGTCACTATGGCTGTGGGGAAGGTCGGACCTTTCGGCGGCAATTCCTATACCATGGTCGACAGTATGCATCAGTATGTGCCTTTCTTCGCTGATTATAAGACGAAGCTTCTTGACCACGGAAGCATGTTCTATACCTGGAAGGTCGGAATGGGTGTTAATTTCCAGTCCCTCTTCTTCTATTATCTCGCAAGTCCGCTGAACCTTCTCGTTATTCTTGTCAAAAGAGGCGGAATTCCTACATTTATCTCTTTATTATCAGTATTAAAGATAGTACTGTCTGCGGGCAGCTTCGGGTATTATCTCTCAAGACATAAGGGCGGTGTTAAAAATACAACACTCATCACGGCCTTTGGAGTAGCCTATGGTTTAAACAACTATATGCTCGGATACATGTGGAATGTTATGTGGCTTGACTGCATAATGGTACTTCCGC
>OCTW011570837.1_pt1 | contig 15445 bp, 14 predicted proteins | sample 1539671 | NCBI WGS metagenome assembly OCTW01 (sample SAMN02144230, study PRJEB22623) | gut metagenome | biome: sheep rumen | host: Ovis aries | place: New Zealand
GTGTGCACACGCTGCACGAAATGCTGCGCGCCGTCGACCCGGAATCCGCCGCGCGCATTCACGAAAACAACGTCAAGCGCGTGGTGCGTGCACTCGAGGTTTACGAGCAGACCGGCATGACGATCGGTGCGCTCAACGCCAAAAACAAGCGGCCGGAACCGAAATATGACGCGATCCTTTTCGCCCTTTGTCCGCGGGAGCGGCAGGTTTTGTATGACCGCATCGACCGCCGAGTCGATCAGATGGTCGAACAGGGGCTGACGGAGGAGGCGCGGCGTCTGTGGCAGGCGGGGCAGCTCACCGGCACCGCGGCGCAGGCAATCGGCTACAAAGAGCTGCTGCCGTATCTGCGCGGAGAAGAGGAGCTTTCTGTCTGTCTGGACGCGCTCAAACGCGCATCGCGCAAGTATGCCAAACGGCAGCTGACGTGGCTGCGGCGCGATACGCGCGCAGTGTGGCTGTATTATGATTCTCCCGACGAATTTTCGGCGATTCTCCATCAAGCGACAGAAATTTTGTCCGCCCGGGGTGTACCATAAGAAAAGTATTTCTATACATCTCGGGAGGATTGCTCTATAATGAAAAATGAAATCAATTTACAGGACACCTTTTTGAACAAGGCGCGGCAGGAAAAGATCCCGCTGACCGTTTTTCTGACCAATGGCTTTCAGCTTCGCGGTGTGGTGCGCGGCTTTGATACATTCATCATTCTGTTTGACTGCGAGGGAAAACAGGAGATGATTTACAAGCACGCGATTTCCACCGTCATTCCGCAAAAGAGGCTGGATTTGACCGGGAGGAGGGAAACCGCAGCGGTCTGACCGGTTTCTGCCGATAGGAGTACTTTCTTATGGCATTCAAACCGTTCCCGTTTTTTCGCAAAAAGTCTGCGGATCCGTCCAGCCGGGTGTGGCGGATCGGCAGAATTAAGCTCAACCGGTCGCTCCGCGTGCCGGTGATTGCGTTTGCGCTGATTCTTGTGTACAGCACAATCAGCTTCACTGTCAATCATTACAATCCCGTCAAAACAACGAGAGCCGTTCAGGTTGTCATGGACGACTCGTTTTCAGCCAGCGGTTACTTTATCCGTGAGGAAAATGTCATAGATGTGGCAGAGGGCGACACGGTGGAATACAACTATTCCGACGGCGACAAGGTGGCACAGGGCGCCTCGCTTGTCACGGAATACAAAAACGAGGAAGCGCTGACCATCAGCCGTGAGCTGCGGAACATCCGCGACAACATTGAGCAGCTGAAGACGCTGCGTTCGGTCTCGTCGTCGAGCACAAATTCCAGCCAGCTCAATCAGAAAATTGTCGCACAGATGAACGCGATCAGCAGTGAAGCGGAGAACGCTTCCCTCGGACAGATCAGCAGTCTGACCTCCGAGCTGCGCCAGCTTGTGCTCAAGAGCGGCTCGCTCGAGAGCGGCGGAGACATTGACGCTGAAATTTCCGGCCTGCAGTCGCAGGCGGAGTCGCTCGAAAAGCGGCTGGGCGACAGCACATCAGACATCACCTCCCCGTATGCCGGCTATTTCTGCGAATCCATCGACGGCTATGAGACGGTGTTCACTCCGGATAAGGTGGACGATCTGACGTTGTCCGCGCTGGACAAGCTGGCAGAGCAGAAAAAAGCCGCGCCCGGGGGCAAGGGAAAAATCGTTTCCAGTTATTCGTGGTATTTTGCGGCGCGCGTCTCCGATGAAGAAGCAGAACACCTGACGCAGGGCAAAGCTGTCAGGCTCCGCTTTGCACAGGCGGGACAGGACGCACAAGCCACCGTTCGTTCCATTCGGGACGATAAGGAAAGCGACAGCACCCTCGTCATTTTCGAGTCGCAGGATATGAATGAGCAGCTCATTTCCATGCGCAAGCAGGAGGCGACGGTCATTGTGGCGTCGTTCACGGGGCTGAAGGTTCCGAAGACCGCGGTTCGCATGGAAAACAATGAGATGGGCGTCTACGTGCTCGATTCGGTGGCGCGTTATAAAAAAATCAAGACGCTGTACGAGGGAAACGATTTTTACATCGTCAAGCTGAACGTCACCGGCAATGATTCTCTGGTCGTTGGCGATGATATTATTGTGGAAGCGAAGGATTTGGATGACAAGAAGGTAATGAAATGACAGACGAAGAACGCAGACAGATTGAAGAAAAGGTTGCGCTGGCAAAGCAGCGCATCGCACAGGCGGCAGCGGCAGCGGGACGCCGCCCGGAGGATATCACGCTTGTCGCTGCGACAAAAATGAACGATGCCGCGCGCGTGCGTGCGGCCATTGCTGCGGGCGTGGATGTCTGCGGCGAAAACCGCGTACAGGAGCTGCTGGGAAAATATGAGCAGCACGCCTACGACGGCTGTCCGCTGCATTTTATCGGCACGCTGCAGAGCAACAAGGTCAAGTACCTCATCGGCAAGGTCTCGCTGATTGAGTCGGTCAGCTCGCTCAAGCTCGCCCGCGTCATCGACAAGGAGGCCGCAAAGGCGGGAATCCGGCAGGATATTCTGCTGGAGGTCAACATCGGCAGGGAGGAAAGCAAGCTGGGAATTGATCCGGACGAGCTGTTCTCCGTGACCGAGCAAATTGCCGGACTGGAGCATGTGCACGTTTGCGGTTTGATGGCGATTCCGCCAAAACCGCAGCCAAATCAAGAAAAAACTCTTTATTTCGACAGAATGTCTCAACTATTTATTGACATATCGGCAAAAAAATACGATAATATCACCATGGACTGTTTGTCTATGGGAATGAGCGCCGACTATACAGAGGCAATTTCCTGTGGGGCAACCATCGTCCGGCTGGGTACGGCAATCTTTGGTGCCCGCCACTATTGATAATTCTGGAAGATTTGTTCCATTCAGGAGGAAACAGAAAATGGGTTTTGTGAATGACTTCAAGCGCTGGGTCAGCGGCGAGGTGGACGATGACGATTATGAGATCGAGGAAGAGGGCGTAGAAGCCGCTGAGAGTGAAGGCACTCCGTCCGCATCGTTCTATCATACAGGCAGCGCAGAGCCGGCTCCCCGCGCGGAGACGCAGATTCAGCCTCGCCGAAATAATAGAGTTGTCAACATCAATGCGACGACGAAGCTGGCTGTTGTTCTGGTAAAGGCAGAGCAGTTCAACAACGTCGCCGATATCGCGGACCATCTGAAGAATAAAATGACGGTTGTGCTCAATCTCGAATCGTCGGACAAGGAAGTGTCCAAGCGCATGCTCGATTTCCTCAGCGGCGTCACCTATGCCATCGAGGGCAAAATCAAGCGCGTTGCCAGCGACACCTATCTGATTACGCCGCTGGATGTCGAGATTGTCGGTGATGATCTCATCAGTGAGCTGGAGAACAGCGGAATGAAGTTCTGACTGCTCACTTCCGGTTAAGGAGTATCAAGCAGATTTATGTTAATCGTGTTTTTGACCTATCGGCTGCTCGGACTGCTGCAGTGGCTGCTGATTTTTCGCGCGCTCGCTTCCTGGTTTCCTCAGGTTCAGAATTCGCGCATCGGTGACCTGCTGTATATGGTGACGGAACCTATGGTTGCACCGTGCCGCACGCTGCTCAGCCGATTCCGTTCGCTCCGCTCGATGCCGCTGGATTTTTCGCCGCTTCTGGCGTATTTTATCCTGCTGCTCGCGCAGAGACTGCTGTATTCGCTGGTCGTATATACGCAGTTTTGACAGCCGCATTCAGCGGCTTTCGTCCGGCCGGGTTGATTGCCCGGCCATTTTCCGGTTATTTTCCGCCAGCTGTGCTGTCGGATTTCAGGAGGTCAGCATGTTAAGTTCAAGGGATATACGGGAATATTCCATAGAAAAGGCCGTTTTTGGCGGCTATGATGCCAAAAGCGTGGATTCCCTGCTCGATCAGGCGGCCGACGACATGGAGGCGCTGGAGAAGGAGAATGCCGAGCTGCGCGCAAAATTAAAGGTTCTCGTCGACAAGGTGGAGGAGTACCGCAGGGTTGAAAGCGGGATCCGGCAGGCACTGACCACGGCGCAGAATGTGGCGGAGCAGACCACAAAAAAAGCAAAAGAAGAATCCGAACAGACCCTCAGCACCGCCCGTCAGCAGGCGGAGAAGATGAAGGCGGATGCCTCCGCGCAGTGTGAAGCGCTCATTCGGCAGTATCAGATTCAGGCTTCGCAGGAACAGGCGCGTCTGCGTCTGGCGCAGCACGAATGTGCGGCATTTATCAATAAAATGACGCAGATGTTCCGCGAGGAGAGCGAACGGATTGCCGAGATTCCGCAGCAGGTGGGTTTGGAGTTTGCCTCGATTTCGGGGCAGACGGTTCGCAGTGAGACACTGGAGAGCCATGTAGAAGGGCTGAGCGAGCCCGAGCCGGTGCCCGAGCAGCACACGTCCGGAACGGAGATTCCGGATGATATTTTGAAAATTTTTGCCGACGCCTCCCATGCCTCCCGCAAAAACGGCATGGAACAGACCAAATTTACGGTAGAGGTGAGCGGTTCCTCCGACCAGTCGGAGGAATGACCATCGACGATAAACAGCTCCGGCTGTTTGCGATATAGATTTCCGCCCGACGGCGGACTGGCGCATGTGCGCCGAAAGCAAGAAAGGAGAACGGTTTCATGCCGCAGGACTACAACAAGACAATCCATCTTCCCAAGACAGATTTCCCGATGCGCGCGGGTCTGCCCAAGCGCGAGCCGGAGTTTTTGGCGAAGTGGGAAGAGGATCACATCTATGATACATTGATGAAGAAAAACGAGGGCAAGCCGCTGTTTATTCTGCACGACGGCCCTCCGTATGCCAACGGCAATCTGCATCTTGGTCATGCCCTCAACAAAATCCTCAAGGATTTTATCATTCGCTACAAAAACATGACCGGCTACAAGGCGCCGTATGTGCCGGGCTGGGATACCCACGGTCTGCCGATCGAGCGTCAGGCGATTGCCGCATTCGGTTTGGACCGCAATAAGGTCAGCAACAAGGAGTTCTGCGACAAGTGCAAGGAATTTGCACTGGAGCATGTCGATACCCAGCGCACACAGTTCAAGCGCCTGGGCGTGATCGGCGACTGGGATCATCCTTATCTGACCCTGACCAACGATTTCGTCGCAAAGCAGATCGAAGTGTTCGGCGAAATGGCGAAGAAGGGATATATTTACAAGGGCCTGAAGCCGGTTTACTGGTGCCCGCACGACGAGACCGCGCTGGCAGAGGCGGAGATTGAGTACCGCGATTCCACCTGCGATTCCATTTACGTCAAGTTCGCGGTAAACGATGACAAGGGCAAGATCAGCGCACTGCTGGGCAGCAAGGAAAACGTCTACTTTGTCATTTGGACGACCACCACATGGACGCTGCCGGGCAACCTCGCAATTTCTGTCAATCCGTATTTTGAATATTCGTTTGTCAAGGTTCCGAACGGTGAAATCTACATCATGGCGACCGATCTGATCGGTGCGGTTGCTTCCGCTGCGGGCATCGAATCGTACGAAATTGTCGGCACGATGCAGGGCTCTGAGCTGGAGTACATGACCGCACAGCATCCGCTGATGGACCGCGATTCCCTGATTATCGTCGGTGAGCACGTCACGCTGGATGCCGGTACCGGCTGCGTACACACCGCACCGGGCTTCGGCGCGGACGACTTTATCGTCTGCCAGAAATATCCGGAAATCCCGATGATCGTTCCGGTCGACAGCAAGGGCTATGCGACCGAGGATGCGGGCAAATACGCCGGCATGTACTATGATGACACCAATGCCGTCATTCTGGAAGATCTGAAGGCGAACAATGATCTGCTTGCGATTGAGACGATTGAGCACTCCTATCCGCACTGCTGGAGATGCAAGCACCCGATTATCTTCCGCGCGACCGAGCAGTGGTTCTGCTCCGTCGATGCCATGAAGGACGACGCCGTAGCGGCCTGCCATGATATCCGCTGGATTCCGGCATGGGGCGAGGACCGCATGACCTCGATGATTCAGGAGCGTTCCGACTGGTGCATTTCCCGTCAGCGCATCTGGGGTGTCCCGATCCCGATTTTCTTCTGCAAAAAGTGCGGCAAGCCGCTGGTCAATGAGAGAACCATTTCTGTCGTGGCAGACCTGTTCCGCAAGCACGGCACAAGCGCTTGGTATGAAATGGATGCCAATGAGATTCTGCCGGATGACATCAAGTGCGAATGCGGCTGCGCCGACTTCGACAAGGAAACCGACACGATGGATGTCTGGTTTGATTCCGGCTCCAGCCACGCCGCTGTCATGGATGAGCGCGACGATCTGACCTATCCGGCGGACATTTATCTGGAAGGCAACGATCAGTATCGCGGCTGGTTCCAGTCCTCCATGCTGACTGCCATTGCGACCAAGGGCACGGCGCCGTACAAGACGGTTATCACCCACGGCATGATTGTCGATGAGGAGCGCCAGAAGTTCTCCAAATCGAAGGGAAATGGCATGAGTCCGCAGGAAATCACCAAGAAATACGGCGCGGATCTGCTGCGTCTGTGGGTTTCCTCTGCCGATTACCGCGTCGACATGAAGATTTCCGAGAAGATGTTCAAGCAGCTGTCGCAGAATTATCTCAAGATCCGCAACACGGCCCGCTATATCATGGGCAACCTCGACGGCTTCTCGGTCGATCAGATGGTGCCGTATGAGCAGATGACAGAGCTGGACAAGTGGGCACTGATGAAGTGCAACGAGCTGGTTGGCCGCGTTCGCGCTGCATACGACAGCTATGAATTCCACGCGGTCACCCATGCGATTCACAATTTCTGTGTCGTTGATATGTCTAATTTCTATCTGGATGTCATCAAGGATCGCCTGTACTGCGACGACGGCCAGCTCCGTCTGTCCGCACAGACTGCTATTTACCGCATTCTCGATGCACTGGTTCGCATGATTTCGCCGATTCTCTGCTTCACCGCCGATGAAATCTGGCATGCGATGCCGCACGCCGAGGGCGACGATCTGGAAAATATTCTGTTCAATACGATGCCGTCCTATGACGAGGCGCTTGCCTTTGACGAGGCTGAGATGCTCAAGTGGGACAAGATCATCTCCGTTCGTGAGGATGTCAACAAGGCTCTGGAGCAGGCGCGCGGCGCGAAGCTGATCGGCAAGCCGCTGGAGGCAAAGGTTGTCATTACCGCATCCGAGGCCGGCAGACAGTTCCTGGAGGGCTGCGGTCAGGATCTCGCAAAGCTGTGCATTGTTTCCGCTGTCACCGTACAGAGCGGTGAGGGCGAAGGCGACGCGTATGAGGCGCTGGGCGGTATCCGGATTGCTGTCAGCCGCATGGAGGGCGAGAAGTGCGCCCGCTGCTGGATCTATGATCCGACCGTCGGCGAGAATGCAGAGCATCCGTGCCTGTGTGCCCGCTGCGCAGCAGTTCTCGGCAAGTAAAAAAATACGAAAAACTGTCCGAGGCAGGGGATGCGTCCTCTGCCTCGTTCTTTAGGAAGGAGAATGTCTGATGCCTCTGATTATGGCATTGCTGGCTGTGGCCGCGATGGTTTTAGTCGATCAGGCGGTCAAATACTGGGCAGTGACAGCGCTCGCACCGGTTGGCAGCATTCCGCTGATTCCGGATATTCTGCAGCTGACCTATGTGGAAAACCGCGGCGCTGCATTCGGCATTTTGGAAAATCATATCTGGCTGTTCGTTCTGCTCGTTCCGGTTGTCGTGGGCGCGATTGCGTATGCCCTCAAAAAGAATCTGGTGCAGAATGCCTGGGGACGCGTCAGCCTTCTGGTCATTTGCGCCGGTGCAATCGGAAACGGCATCGACCGTGTGACGCACCGCTATGTGGTCGATATGATTGAGGTTCTGTTCGTTCGCTATCCGGTGTTCAATATTGCAGATATCTATGTTGTTGTCGGCGTGGTGCTGTTTGCGGTTTACTACCTGTTTCAGCACAAGGATAACGTGAAAACGGAGGACAAATGAGACGAATCGTCGAGGTGAGCGAGACAGACGCGGGAAAGCGTCTGGATAAGCTGCTCAGCGAACAGCTGCCGGAGCTGACCCGTTCCGCCGTACAGCATCTGATGCAGGACGGCTGTGTGACGCTGTCCGGTGCTCCGCTCAAGAAAAACGCAAAGGCGGTATGCGGCGATGTCATCTGGGTGGAGCTGCCCGAGCCGAAGGAAGTGGAGCTGACCGCCGAAAACATTCCGCTGGATATTGTCTACGAGGACGATGACATCATTGTCGTCAACAAGCCGCGCGGCATGGTGGTCCATCCTGCGCCGGGCAACTGGAACGGCACGCTGGTCAATGCGCTGATGTACCACTGCGGAGACAGCCTGTCGGGCATCAACGGAGAAATTCGTCCGGGCATCGTACACCGCATCGACAAGGATACAAGCGGACTGCTGGTGGTCGCAAAAAATGACCGTGCCCATCAGTCGCTTGCGGCACAGATCAAGGAGCATTCCGCGGCGCGGCGGTATTATGCCGTTGTCATCGGAACACCGCGCGAGCCGAAGGGGACGATTTCCGCGCCGATTGGCCGCCATCGCATCGACCGTAAGAAAATGGCGGTAACGGCAGACGGACGTCCGGCGGTCACACATTATGAGGTGCTTGAGCAGTTTCAGGGCTACAGCTTCCTGACCTTTCTGCTTGAGACCGGGCGCACACATCAGATTCGCGTTCACATGGCACACATCGGACATCCGATTCTCGGCGATCCGCTCTATGGTCCGGCAAAGGACAGGTGGAAGCTCGGCGGACAGTGCCTGCATGCGGGTCAGCTGCAGCTGACCCATCCGGCAACCGGCGAACGCATGACCTTTGATGCGCCGTTACCGGCGTATTTCACCGATGTATTACAGAAATTGAGGTGTCAATATGGGGAAATTTGACGGAATTCTGCTGGCGAGCGATATGGACGGCACGCTGCTCGATGATAACCGCACGATCGGACGGGAAACGATTGCCGCGCTCGAATATTTTACGGAAAATGGCGGCTATTTTTCCCTTGCAACCGGAAGAACCCGTCCGGCAACGGCGGCATACCGCAGGCTTCTTCCGTGCAACGCCCCGGGGGTTTACCTCAACGGCGCGATTTTGTGCGATGAAAGCACACAGGAAATTGTGTACATGGAGGGGCTGGATGACCGCGCAAAGGAGCTTGCGCGCGCTGTGATGCAGCGCTTTCCGCATATTGGAATAGAGGTGTTTTTGCTCGATCACTCCTATGTCTGCAATATGAATGAAATCACACGCGAGCATTTTATTCATCTGGATATTCCGTATGAAGAAATTGCCCTGGATGCCATTCCGGAGCCGTGTGAGCAGTGGGGAAAAATCAACTTTACGGGAACGCATGAGCAGATGGAGCCGGTGCGTGCGTTTGTTGACCCGATGAAAGCGCACTTTAATCTGACCTTTTCCACGCCGGTTTTCTATGAAATGACCTGTAAGGGCGGACATAAAGGCGACGGCGTGCGGCGCCTGGCACAGTACATGAACGTCAGGCCGGAGCTTGTCTGCACGGTCGGCGACAGTCAGAATGACCTGCCGATGCTCGAGCAGGCCGGCATCAGCTTCGCGCCGGCAAATGCGCGCAGCTATGTGCTGGAAATCGCGGATGTCGTTGTGCCGGACAACAATCACGATGCACTCAAGGGCGTTGTGGAATATCTCGATCAAAAATTCTGAGAAGAACTATGACGCAGCGGAAGGGACAGCTCATCCGCTGCGTTTTTTTCACACAAGAGAGGAGAAAAACCGATGAAAAAAGCCGATCAAAACCGTATTCTCGGCGCAGTGCTCAGCATGACATACTCCCTGTATCCGCTGGAAATGACAGAGGAGCGGAATGCGCTGGTGCGCCGCGCGCTTGCGCTGCTGGGACAGAGTGCGCCTGCGGCCGAGGAAATCGAATCTGTTCTGCACGCGCTGCATCAGTCAAAATACGATCTCAACCCGGGCTGCCACTGTCTGATTGGCAACGGCTATTATCCGGACGACTTCACCGACTGCTTTCGCAAGCTCGACCGCACGGACGCGGTCGGGGAAGCGGCGCGTGCGCTGTTTGCCGTCCTGCAGAAGCCGCGCGAGGATTGGGATGCGGCGGCGATGTATGCCGCCATTCGTGCGATTTACAACAGGGAATACGATGCCGCGCGCATTGCGGACATTCACGCACAGCTGGGAGAATAAGCGCCCGGCATAGGTCATGCCTGCACCCGCATATCATGTTCGAGCAGCGAGAAGCGCTGCGGAACGGAGGAAACAGCATGTGCGGAATTGCCGGACTGGTCGGGGATGTCCCGACACGGACGATATTGGAACGGATGCAGCAGACGATGCGGCGGCGCGGACCGGATCAGGCGGGAATCTGGGAGGGCGAGGGCGCGGCACTGGTACATGCCCGCCTTGCAGTCATTGACATCGAAGGCGGACGGCAGCCCATGCAGCGAATCGCCGGGGAACGGGAATTTGTCATGGTGTACAACGGCGAGCTGTACAACACCGCGGAACTGCGCGAACAGCTGTGCGCCTGCGGACATACGTTTGCCACCCATTCGGACACGGAGGTTGTGCTTGCGGCCTATACTGAATGGGGCGAAGCCTGCCTGGACCGTATGAACGGCATTTATGCGTTTGCAATCTGGAATATTCGAGAGAAAAATCTGTTTTTTGCGCGAGATCGCATGGGTGTAAAGCCTTTGTTCTTTACAGAGAGCGGCGGGAACTTCCTGTTTGCTTCCGAGATCAAAACACTGCTTGCATATCCGCAGGTGTCCGCGCAGCTGGATGCCTCGTCGATCGCGGAGCTGATGCTGATCGGTCCGGGGTGCACGCCCGGCTGCGGTGTATTTCGCGGCATCCGCGAGGTGCCGGCGGCCTGGTGCGGAACCTATTCGCCGGAAAACGGGGTACAGCTGCGGCAGTATTGGAAGCTGACAGACCGCAGGCACACCGATTCTCCGGAGGAGACCGTGGCAAAGGTGCGCGAGCTGCTGCGCGATGCTGTTTCGAGGCAGATGGTATCCGACGTGCCCCTGTGCACCTTTTTATCCGGCGGACTGGATTCCAGCATTCTTTCCGCATTGGCCGCGAAAGAATACGCGGCGCAGGGGCGCAGGCTGAATACGGTCTCTGTGACCTATCGGGACAACGACAAATATTTTCATCGGTCGCACTTTCAGCCAAACAGCGATGACGCCTATATCGCAAAGATGAACGATGCGATCGGTGCGGAAAATCATCTGTTTGTCATCGATACGCCGCAGCTGGTACAGGCATTGTTTGAGGCGGTTGAGGCGCGCGATCTGCCCGGCATGGCGGATGTGGATGCATCCCTGCTGCTGTTCTGCCGGGAGATCAAAAAAATAGGCACGGTTGCGCTGTCGGGTGAATGCGCCGACGAAATCTTTGGCGGATATCCGTGGTTCCGCGATGCCGATATTCGGCGCAGACAGGGCTTTCCGTGGGCGCAGTCGACCTCGTACCGCACCGGTTTCCTGCGGGAAGAATGGCTGGAGGGACTGGATGCGGCGGCATTTGTCGATGCGCGCTATCAGCGCACGATTGCACAGGTGCAGCCCGATTTCGACCTCAGCGCGGACGACCGGCGCATCCGCGAAATGACGCGGCTGAATATGGAATGGTTTATGCAGACGCTGCTCACCCGAAAAGACCGCATGAGTATGTACAGCGGCCTGGAGGTGCGCGTGCCGTTCTGCGACCACCGCATTGCGGAATATCTGTACAATGTCCCGTGGCACCTGAAGGACTGGAACGGGATGGAAAAAGGTCTGCTGCGCGAGGCGGTGCGCGGCCTGCTGCCGGAGGAAATCCGCACGCGGAAAAAGAGTCCGTACCCCAAAACGCACAATCCGGCCTATTTGCGGGCCGTGTCCAATCTCCTGCGCCAGCTGCTGGACGAAGGCACCTCGCCCATGTTCGATATCGTGAAAAAGGATGCGCTCGAGCGTCTGCTGACCGAAAGCCGTGCGCAGCCGTGGTATGGCCAGCTCATGCAGACGCCGCAGACCATCGCGTATTTCCTGCAGCTGCATCACTGGATGACCCTGTATCACGTGTCAATCTGCTGAGCTTGCGCAGATGGCCGTCCTGCGGTATGATAGACGGCGGGAGTGTGAAAACAAATGGAAGAGCAACTGGATATTTTTGACGGGCAGATGCGGCGCATCGGCACAGCACCGCGCAGTGAGGTGCATGCGCGCGGTCTGCTCCATCAGGTGGTGCACTGCTGGATTGCCGGAGAGACCGAGCCGGTGCTGTATTTTCAGCAGCGCGCGCACACGAAGCGCGATTTCCCCGATTTTTATGATCTTGCCTGCGGCGGACATATCGGCGCAGGGGAGCAGCCGGATACGGCGGTTGTCCGGGAAATCCGGGAGGAAACCGGTCTGCGTGTGACCCGGGAGCAGCTGACCGCACTGGGGCAGTACCGCGCTCCGGATTTGCGGCTGCCCGATTTTTTTGACCGCGAAACATCCAATGTGTATGTACTGCGGCAGGATGCGCCGCAGTTTGCACCCGGCGAGGAGGTTTCCCGTATGATCTGCGTGCGGGCGGAGGATTTCCGGCGCATGGAGCAGGAGGGCGCAGCTTTTGTGCATGCCGCGGACATGGACGGCACACAATTTGTGATTTCGCGGGAAAACTGGTGCTGTCATGACGGCGAATTTGCCGCGCTGGTTTTGCCGTATCTGCAGCGCGTGTTTCCGGAGCTGTCCGCCGGGGGAGATTGACAAACCAACGGATTTCTGTATAATAAGTGAAGTGAGTAAAGTTAACAGCCGCGTAAACAGCACCGAAAGGTCGTTTATGAGGAAAGTCCGGGCTGCGCAGGGCAGGATAACGGATAACGTCCGCCGGAGGCGACTCCAGGAAAAGTGCAACAGAGAGATACCGCCACGGCTTGCCGTGGTAAGGGTGGAAAGGCGAGGTAAGAGCTCACCAGTTCTGTAGGCAACTATGGAATTCTGTAAACTCTATCCGCAGCAACACCGCAGAGGAGCACACAGGGCTTGCCCGGCCCGCTCCGAGAAGGTGGCTAGAGGCGTGTGGCAACATACGTCCCAGATAGATGGCTGTTCCAATGACAGAACCCGGCTTACTCTTTGCTCACTTTTTTTCGCAAAATAATGCCCGGAAAACGGGCTGGACAGCGAAAGATTGCCGCCGCAGGGCGGTTTTCGCGGTTTGTAAACAAATTAGAACAGAACGATGGTTTTGCACAGAATACGGCGCGCGTGCTGCCGGTGTGCGAAACCTCCGGAGGCAAGTGAAATGAGTGCATTTGATCGTTTTTTACAGTCGGTGAACGAAAAGCAGGTTACCGTCATCGGCATGGGCGTGAGCAACACGCCGCTCATCAGTCTGCTGCTCGAGGCCGGTGCGAATGTCACCGTGCACGACCGCAAGACCGGTGACGAGCTGGGAGAAATTTACGAGGGTCTGTCCGATCTCGGCGTTCAGTTCTGCGTGGGAGATGAATACCTGCAGAACCTGTCGGGCGATGTGATCTTCCGCACACCGGGCATGCACCCCAATCACCCGGCGCTTGTGCGCGCACGGGAGCAGGGCAGCCTGATTACCAGCGAGATGGAGGTTTTCATGCAGGTCTGCCCCTGCCCGATTATCGCCATTACCGGGTCGGACGGCAAGACGACGACCACGACACTGACCAGTGAAATTCTCAAGACGGCGGGCTATACCTGCCACCTCGGCGGCAATATCGGCCGTCCGCTTTTGGCGGATGTCCCGCTGATGAACGAACAGGATTTTGCGGTCGTAGAGCTGTCCTCGTTCCAGCTGATGGATATGGAATGCTCGCCGGCGGCGGCACTCGTCACAAATGTCACGCCGAATCATCTCGATGTCCATAAGGACATGGCGGAATACATTCAGGCGAAAACCAACATTTTCCTCCATCAGAAGCCGGGCGCCAAGCTGGTGCTCAATGCGGATGACGCGGTTTCTCAGAGCTTCCGGCCCGCAGAGGGCGTGGAGCTGCTGCAGTTTTCCATGCGCGGACCGGTGGAGAACGGTGTCTATCTGGAGGACGGCGTCATCTGGTACGCGGAGGGAGGCAGCCGCAGAAAGATCATGAACGCGGATGAAATTCGCATTCCGGGTGCGCACAACATTGCGAACTACATGGCGGCGACCTGCCTGACACACGGCAGGGTGTCGTTTGACGATGTGGTTTCCGTTGCACATTCGTTCGGCGGCGTGGAGCATCGTCTGGAGCTCGTCCGCACGCGCGACGGCGTCCGCTACTATAACGACTCGATTGCATCCAGCCCGACGCGGACCGCGGCAGGTCTGCGCGCCTTTGACCAGAAGGTGATTCTGCTGGCCGGCGGACACGACAAAAAGATTCCGTATGATTCGTTCGGACCGATTGTCTGCGACCGCGTCAAGCGTCTGATTCTCATCGACGCAAATCCCGAGGATTCAACAGCACCCGCCATTGAAGCGTCCGTGCGCGGCGCGGAAAACTTCAATCCGGAGGAGCTGACCATCGAACGGTATGACGATTTCGAGGCGGCCGTGCGCGGCGCGGCAGAAGCTGCGGAAGACGGCGACATTGTGCTGCTTTCGCCGGCGAGCGCTTCGTTTGATATCTTCAAAAACTTTATGGAGCGCGGCAATCGCTTTAAGGATATTGTCAACGCGCTGTAAGACAGGGAATATATGCAGACCGCCGGACATCGCTTCGGCGGTTTTGCTGTGTGAAGAAACAATCTGCGGAGGGAGAGCACGATGGTAATACTGAACGCGGAACACATTTCGCTCAGCTGGGGAGAAAAGGTGCTGTTTGACGACATCGGCTTTGCGCTTGAGGAGCACGACAAGGTCGGGCTGATTGGCATCAACGGGACGGGAAAATCGACCCTGCTGCGCATTCTGGCGGGTCTGCAGGAGCCGGACAGCGGCACCGTAACCGTGGCAAACGGCACACGCATCGGCTATCTGCCGCAGCTGCCGGATTTTTCGGAGGATATTTCCGCACTGGAGCAGGTCTTTCGCGGCGCGGATGAAGAATTTGCCCGCGAGCGCGCCTATGAAGCAAAAACGCTGCTCACACAGCTGGGTGTGACCGATTTTGAACAATCCGTGCGCCTGCTCTCCGGCGGACAGCAGAAACGCATTGCGATCGCCTCTGCGCTCATCAACCCGAGCGAGCTGCTCATTCTCGACGAGCCGACCAACCACATCGACAATGAAACGGCGGCGTGGCTGGAGCAGCGGCTCAAGGCATATCGGGGCGCGATTGTGCTCATCACACATGACCGCTATTTTCTCAATCGTGTCACCGGCCGGATTTGTGAACTCGACCACACCAAGCTGTACACCTATGATGAGAACTATGAGGGATTTGTCGCGCGCAAGGCGGAGCGCGAGGCGAGTGCCGCGGCATCCGAACGCAAGCGGCAGAGTCTGCTGCGGCGCGAGCTGGAATGGATGCGGCGGGG
>OCTW011600982.1_pt1 | contig 15438 bp, 13 predicted proteins | sample 1539671 | NCBI WGS metagenome assembly OCTW01 (sample SAMN02144230, study PRJEB22623) | gut metagenome | biome: sheep rumen | host: Ovis aries | place: New Zealand
GTCCCGTTGTCCAGCGAGAAGATGGACACGGAATGGAGGCCGACCTCGGCCAGCATGTCCAGGACGCGGACGAGGCAGCCGTGCGGCGCGTCGTCCGTGCAGTTCACGATGACCGTCTGCTTCTTGTTCGCCTTCGCCATCTGCCCGACGAACCCGCGGAGCTGCTCGAGCGTCACGGTGCGCCGGTTCTGGTCGTTGCCGAACATGTAGGCGCCGAGGCCCGGGTGCTTCGCGAAGCCCTTGATCGTGATCGACGTGGGCGGGTCCACCACATCCACCGGCGACGGGTTCGGGGCCGGGCGGAGCGCCTCCAGCTGCGAGAGGATGTCCGGCTGGTTCAGGGTGACGATGAAGAAGATGAGCAGCTGGAACACGACGTCGATCATCGGCGTCATCTCCAGCGTTGCCTCGTCGCCCTTGTTCTTCTTCTTTTTCTTCTGGTCGGCCATTTGCTAGTTCCTCGGGCGGATGGTGGAGAGTTCCTTGTACTCCTTCTCGTGGAAGCGCGACTTCTCGGTCACGGCCTCGCTGATCGCGATGAAGGTGACGCGCCCGATGCCCTCCTCGGCGCAGAGGTCCATGACCTTGCGCACGAGGCCGTGCGTGGCGCGCCAGTCGCCGCGGACCCACACCTGGAAGCCGTCGCCGAACCGGGCGCGCCCGGAGCGCACGATGGTCCGCAGGTTCTCCTTGTGGATCGTGATGTTGCCGACGGAGATGCGCCCCTCCGGGAACCCGGCGCGGGGCATCGCGACGTCGATCGTCACGGCCGACGTGTCCGACTGCTCGGAGGTCTTCACCTCCTGGCCGTGGTAGCCGAACTCGAGCTGGATGTTCTCGTCCTTGGTGTCGGCGATGTTGATCGTGACGATGAAGAAGATGATGAGCTGGAACACGACGTCGATCATCGGCGTCATGTTCAGGTCGCACCCTTCGTTGTCTCGTTTCTTGCTCATGGGGAAACCTCCCGAAATTCCGGGGGCGCCCGCTTATTCGGCGACGACCTCGACGTTGCGCAGGTCCTTGATGAGCTCCATCGTGGTGGCGGTCATCTGGAGGATGATGCGGTTGGCGCGGTTGCGGTAGAAGTAGTAGGTGCACACGGCGGGGATGGAGGTCGTCAGACCGCCGGCCGTCGTGTAGAGCGCCTGCGAGATGTTCGTCGCGAGCAGGCCGACGTTCGGCGAGCCGGTGCCCAAGTTGCCGAACGCCATGATCATGCCTTGGACCGTTCCGAGCAGGCCGAGCTGCGGGGCGATGTTCGCGCAGACGGAGATCCACGCCAGGTGCTGCATGATGCGCTCGATCTCGAGGTCGGCCGCGGCGTCGACGGCGGAGGAGATGACGTCGAAGCCCTCCTCCACGTGGATGAAGCCCGCGGACAGGATGTTGGACATCGGGGTGGGCTCGTTCTCGCAGAACTGAAGAGCCTTCACGACGTCGCCCTCCTTCATGGCCTCCTTGACGTTGTTGACGAGCGCGTCCGGCATGATCTTGGAGGGGCGCACGAGGATGCCGCAGTCGATCGCCAGGTAGATGTAGTAGCCGAGGCACCCGAACAGCGCGAGCCAGAGGAGGGTGCCGAGCCAGCCCGAGCCGAAGAGCACGTCGTAGAACGTGGAGTGCTTGGGCTGCGCGGGCGCCTGCTGGGCCTGCGGCGCGGGGGCGAACTCGTCCTGGGCGTAGGTGGTGACCGGAGCGGCCGCGACCAGCAGGGCGGCGGCGGCGAGGGTGGCGAGGAGGGACTTTTTCATGGTTGGGTGGTTGGGTTGGTTAAAGGGGTTGAAAGGTTGAAAGGTTAAAGTCGGTTTGTCATTCAGCATTCAGCATTCAGCATTGACCTAGTCTCCCGAGGAGAGCCTCTTGGTCCAGGGGGAGTTGCGGTGCTGGTCGAGGAGGAGCTTGCGCATCTTCTCGGCGTAGGCGGACTGGTGGAGCTTGTCGAACATCTGCGCGGCCTTGTAGATCGCCTCGGCGCGGGCCTCGCCGGCGTCCTGGAAGAGGAAGACGACGCGGAGGTAGCCGTCCTTGAGCGCGGCCTTGGCGTCGTTCTGCGCGTCGAACATGTCGCCGCGCTTGAGGCAGGCTTGGGCGGCGACGGCGCGGTCGGCGGAGGTGGCGCCCTTGTCCAGTAGGCCCGGCAGCGAGCCGGTCTGGTTGGACTCGATGAGGGCCCTCCAGTACCACGGCGCCATCGCGGAGTCCCACGCGGCGCGGTCGTTGCCCTGGATGATCTTGCGGCAGGCGTCGACGGCGCCCTTGGCGTTGTTCTTCTTGAGGTAGATCTGGGCGATGAGCGCGCCGGCCTCGCCGTCCCACTGGAGGCGGCGGTAGCGCTCGGCGAGCGCCTGCAGGCCGGAGATCGCGGCGTCGGGCGACTGCTGCGCCTGCTGGCGGAGCTTGCCCCACTCCGGCGGCGTCTCGACCTGGAGCTTCAGGACGGCGTCGGACGGAAGGGCGCGCTCGGCGACCGTGCCGTTCGGCTGCTTCATGCCGAACATGTACTTCTTGTCGGCGGGGAGCCAGCGGATCGTGCCCTGGTGCGTCTCGCCGTTGGAGAGCAGGACCTTGGCCTTGACGTCGGCGGCCCGGACGGACGTGGCGCAGCCGAGAAGCAGCGCGGCGAGGAGGACGAGTGGTGTCTTTTTCATGGTTCGGTGGTTCGGTAGTTAGAGGGTTTGGTGGTTCGCAGGTTAAAAGGTTCGAAGGTTCAAAGGTTCAAAGGTTCTTGGGGTCCCGAGGTCATTCGGCATTCAGCATTCAGCATTCACTCCTCGGCGGCGGGCTCGTCCGCGGGGGCTTCCTCCGCCGCCTCTTCGGCGGGGGCCGCCTCGGCCTCTTCGGCCGGCGCCTCCGCGTCGGGGTCGGCGACCTCCTCGACGGTCTCCTCCGCGGGGGCCGCCTCGGGCTCCTCCTTCGGGAGGTAGGCGTCCTCCGGAATCGTGGCGAGGATGGCCTCGACGTCCGGCGCGTCGCCCATGAGCTCGATCAGGGCGGAGGGCGGCATCTCCTCCTCGGCGGCGTTGATCTCGCGCGTGGCCTCGTTGAGGGCGCTGCGGACCTTGAGCATCTCCTTGGGGTCGGCGATGTCCTTGAAGAGCTTGATGTAGTGGCCGCACTCGTACTGCACGTCGGGCCAGACCGACGAGCCGTCGGAGTAGGTCTTCATCTGCATCAGCGTCTGGATGCTGCGCTGGTAGACCTGGGCGAGCGGCTCGAGGATGTCGGCGTTCTTGGGGTTGGCGCCGAAGGTCGTGATGATGCGCTGGTAGTAGTTGGCGGAGGAGCGGAGGATGTCCTCGGCGTCGTCGGCCTTGAAGTCGACGGCCGCCTTGTACTGCTTCTCCATGATGTCGCCGTGCTGGAGCTGGAGCTCGAGCGCCGCGCGGTCGCCGCGACGGTAGGCCTTGAGCTTGGCGGAGGCGTCGTTGGCGTCCTTGAAGAGGGCGGAGCGCTTCTTCTTGTCGGGCTCGGCGACGGCGGCCTCGACGCACGCGGTGCGGAGCAGCTCCAGGACATCGGCCGTGCGATGGAAGCGGGGCGTGTCCTCGAGGAACTTCTTGAGGCGCGGGACGGCCTCCGTGTACTTCTTCTGCGCGACGAGGATCTGCATGAGGCCCATCTCGATCATGTTGCGCAGCGCGGCGTCGTCCGGCTTCGCGCCGGCGAGCGCGGCCTGGAAGCCCTTCTCGGCGGTCTCCCACGCCTTGGCGGCGACGAGCTCCTCGGCGGCCTTCGCGAGCTGCAGCGGCGTGTACTTGCCGCCGGGCGTGGAGATCATCTCGCCGTACTTCTTGATGGCCTCGGGGCGGTAGCCCAGCTCCATGAGGGCCTTGGCCTGGAGGTAGAGGGCGTTCTTGGCCTGCTCCGACTCGGGGTAGTCCGCGGAGAGCCGGTCGAAGTACTCGCTCGCCTTCTTGGTGTTGGCCTCGGCCTCCGCCTCGTCCTCCGTCCGGATCGTGGAGTAGAGCGTGCCGAGCTGCAGGAGGACGATCGGGACGCCCTGCGCCTTCGGGAAGAGCTCGAGGATCTTCTCGTAGTCCTTGATGGCGAGCTGCTTGTACTTCGGCAGCTGCGCCTCGGGCTGGTTCAGGGAGGAAAGGCAGAAGGCGTGGTCGAAGAGCGCGCTCTGGAGGATCTGGTCGTTGAGCTCCTTCTGCTTGGCGCTCACCTCGAACCGGGCGCGCTGCTCCTTGTCGGTGAGGCGGCGGATGAGCTTCGTGTACTCGTTGAGCATGCCGCGGACGCCGTCGTTGGCCGTCTTGAGGGCGGCGACGGCCTCCTCGACGGGATCCTTGCCCTCCTCGGAGGGCTTGGCCTCGCCGCGCCTGGCCTCGTCGTAGGCGAGCGTCGCGTCGCGCAGCGCCTGGGCGCGGAGCGTGCGGAGCGCCTTGAGGTAGGAGTACTGCGCGGTGATGAGGTCGTTGCCGGGGTTCCTCTTGTGCTCCACGCGCGCGAGGTAGTTGGAGCGGATGTTGAGCTCCTCCTCCGGGCGCCCGGTCTTGCCGTAGCAGTCGGCGAGGCGGCGCTGGGCGGGCCAGGAGACGGCGTTCTTCGTGTAGTTCTCCATCAGGAGGCGGTAGAGAGGCATCGCCTTCTCGTAGTCCTGGTCCTTGTAGAGGCGCTCGGCCTCCTGCATGACGGTGTTGGCGGCGGCGGGGTGCTCCGGATAGAGCCGGAAGAAGTCCGCGCGCGCCTGCTGGGAGAGCTCGGGCAGGTTGTGCGTCGCGTAGAAGGTCTGCAGCGAGCGGAGCTGGTCGCCCGCCAGGGTCATGCCCTCCTTCGTCGAGCGCGCGAAGCGGTCGGCGATGTAGCCCGCGACGGCGCCGGAGTAGAGCTGCCAGTACTGCTGCGCCTCCTCGTCCTCCTGCGACTCGCCGTACTCCACGGCGGCCTGGGCGAGGATGACGAGCGCCTTGATCGACTCGGGGACGACCTCCGGGAAGCTCTTCAGGACGGTCTCGTACTGCTTGATCGCCTCCTCGAACCGGTTCTGGTGGTAGAACATGTTGGCCGACTCGAACTGCTTCTTCGCGACCTGCGCCTTCTGCGCGGGGGTGGTGGAGTCCGCCACCTCGAAGCCGAGCTCGTCGAGCGCCTTGTTGATCTGCTCGTGGCGGTTCATCGCCTCGATGGCCCAGGCGTAGGACGGGTACTTGATGTAGACGTTCACGAGCTCGCGAAGCGCAAGGCCGTAGAGCTCGCCGGCCTGGTCCTCGAGCTCCATCTTCTTCTTGCGGTCGGCCTGCTCCTTGGACTGGGCCACGAGCTTGTCCGCCTCCTCCTGGTACATGACGCCCATCAGGTAGCGCACCTCGGGGATCGGGGAGAGGCCGAGGTAGTCCTCGCCGTCCTCCTTGCCGGCCTCGATCAGGGCCTCCTCGAGCTGGACGAGCATCGGCATGTAGTCCTCGACGAGCTTCTGCGCGTCCTCGACCTTGCCCTCGATGACCTTGATGTGGGCCATGAGCGCGACGGAGCGGCCGAACCACACGTCCTGCGTCCAGAGCAGGGCCTCGATCGACTTGTTGGCGCGCGTGATGTAGCCGGCGGAGCCGCCCTTGCCGGCCTCGCTGGCGATCTTGACGAGCGTCTGCGCGTGGTCGAAGAGGACGGGGCGCTTCATGTCCGCCGGGAGGCCCGCCACCGCGAGGAGCTTCTCCAGCGCGTCGGCGGCCTCCTTGTCCTTCTTCTGGAACTTGAGCATCTGCGCGAACTTGTAGTAGGAGTTCACGTAGAACTCGACGATCTCCTTGGGCGGCGAGCTGCCGTACTTCTTGAAGAGGGCGTTGTAGGTTTCGAACGCCTCGTCGTAGCGGCCGCGGGCGAAGAGGTAGTCCGCCATCGTGAGCTTCATCGCCCACGTCTCGGGCGCGTCCTGGTTCGGCTCCTTGTCGATGATCGCCTGCGCCTCGTCGAACTTGCCCAGCTGCAAGACCTGCTCGAGCATCTTGACCTTGAGCTTGGCCTTGGCCGCAGGGTACTTGGCCTGGATGTCGCGCAGGACGAGGTCCGCGTAGTCCGGGAAGCCGGCGCGGTTCAGGGCGTCGACGTACTTGAGCTCCTGGCTGAGGATCTTCGCGTCCTGGTCCGTGACGACATTCTGGGCGCGGACGCCGGCGGGGAGGAGCGCGGCGAGCACGGCCGCGACGAGAAGCGGAAGGGAGAGGCGGGAAGCGTTGGACATGCGGACTCCTGTGCGAAAGGGGCTTGGCTGCGGGCGCCCCGGCGGCACGCCGCGGGAAACCCGAAAACGGCGCTATTGTAGCAGAAGGGCGCCGCGCGCGCAAGGGGCGTTTCGCGCCCGGCCGCGCGCTTGCCGCGGAAGGCGGCGGCGTGGTAGACTCCGGCGCCGTGAAGATCCTGGTCGGCATGAGCGGTGGCGTGGACAGCACCGTGGCGGCGCTCCTCCTCAGGGAGGCGGGCCACGAGGTGCTCGGCGCCACGATGATGCTCTGGGACGGCCGCTACAGGGGCGGGCCGCGCGACGCCTGCTTCGGCCCCGGCGAGGCGGAGGACGCCGCCGCGGCCGAGGCGTTCTGCGCGCGCTTCGGCATCCCCTACGTCCGGCTCGACCGCGCCGCGCTCTACGAGAGCGCCGTGATCGCCCCGTGGCGCCGCGCCTTCCTCGAGGGCCGCACGCCGAATCCCTGCGTGCTCTGCAACCCGCTCCTCAAGTTCACGATCCCGGACGCCGCCCGCGCCGCGGGGCTCTCCTTCGACGCTTTCGCGACGGGCCACTACGCCCGCGCGGACCGCGCCGGCCCCGGCGGGCGCGTCCGCCTCCTGCGCGCGGCCGAGGCGGCGCGCGACCAGAGCTACTTCCTCCACCGGCTCTCGCAGGAGCAGCTCGCGGGGGTCGTCTTCCCGCTCGGCGGCATGCGGAAGACCGATGTTCGCGCCTACGCGCGCGAGCACGGGCTCGCGGACGTCGCCGCGAAGCCGGACTCGCAGGACTTCTACAGCGGCGACACGGCCGAGCTCGTCGGCGCGGAGGACCGCCCCGGCGACATCGTCGACGAGGCGGGGCACGTCCTCGGCCATCACACCGGGCACTGGAAGGTGACGGTCGGGCAGCGCAAGGGCGTCGGGGTCTCCGGAACCGGCGAGCCGCTCTACGTCGTCGCGATCGACGCCTGCCGGAACCGCGTCGTCGTCGGGCCGAAGCCCGCGACGGTGCGGCGCGAACTCGTGGCGGAGTCCGTGAACTGGGTCTCGATCCCGCCGCCCGAGCCGGGCGCGACCCTCGACTGCGCGATCAAGATCCGCTCGACCGGCGAGCCGGTCCCGGGCGTCCGCGCGACGGTCCTGCCCGGCGGCGCCTTCCGCGCGGAGTTTCCCGCCGGCATCGCCGGCGTCGCGCCGGGCCAGAGCGCCGTGCTCTACGATGGCGACGCCGTCCTCGGCGGCGGCTTCATCCGCTAGTTCTCGAGCCAGCGCAGGATGCGGCGCGTGCCTCGCTCGTAGACGCACTCGACGGCGGCCGCGCGCCCGGCGCGGCGGGCGACGGCGCGCACGCGGAAGAGGCCGCTGTCGACGCGCAGCGCGTTCTGCACGCCCTGGAGCGCCGCGATCTCCTCCGGCGAGGGGATGTCGCCCTCTCCGCGCAGGAGCTTCAGCGCCTCGGTCTGCGCCGTGGAGCGGAAGACATCGCCCCGCTCGCGCGACATCTCGAGCCGCAGCCACACGCCCTCCGCGCCGCCGCGCGTCGCCCCGCCCGCGAGCATCGCCGCGACGAGCGCGTCGTGCCCGGCGGTGTTCACGTTGATCTTCGCGCCCGCGTGCGCGGAGAGCAGCGGCATCGCGGCGGCGAGCGGCGCCTCGAACCCGGTTTCGTCCGCGGTCCCCGCAGGCGTCGCGTCGTAGAGCCGCTCCTCCGCGGAGAGCGAAACCCCCTCAGGCTCGCTTCGCTCGCCAGCTCCCCCAGCGGGGGAGCCGGATTCCGAGCGCTCGCGCATCCAGGCGAAGAGAGAGGCCGCTTCGCCCGCGGCCGCGGCCTCGTCGAGACCGGCGCGGAGCTGGAGGAGCGCCGCAAGCGCGCGTTCGCCGCAGTCCGGGACGCCGAGGCGCGCTCGCTCGTCCTCGACGAGGACGAAGACGCCGTCCGTCCCCTTCTCAAGCCGCGCCGCCGCCTTGCGCGAGCGCTCGGCCCACGGTTCGACGAGCGCGTCGACCGCGTTCGTGTCGGCCTCGAGGCGCCAGAGCTCTCGCGCGAGGGCGCTCTCCGCCGCGTCGCGCAGCGCCGCGCGGTCGATGCGCCCGTCCACGCGGAGGGCGCGGGCGCGGGCGAGCGCGCCCGCGCCGAGCGCGAGCGGCACGAGGATCGCTACCGCGACAAGGACGAGCACGAGCGCCGCCCCGCGCCGCGGAGCTTGGCTCCCCTGCTGGGGGAGCTGGCGAGCGGAGCGAGCCTGAGGGGGTCTCTCACGCGGAGTCTTCCTTTTCGTGTCTTCCGTGTATTCCGTAGTCGAAATCACGGCGCGGCTCCTTCCTCCTGCTTGGCGGGGTCGAAGCAGGCGACCGGCAGCTCCCACGTTCCGGCGGCGGAGGCGACGCGCACGGCGGCGGGCAGCTCGGGACGGCGCCAGTCGTCGCGCCATTCGAGCGAGGCGGGGGCGTTGGTCGCGGGCGGCGGGACGTAGCGCGCGTAGGAGAAGCGCGGGGCGAAGGGATGGACCGTCTCGGCGGCGGACGCGCCGGTACGTTCGGCGACGCGTCGCGCGGCGCCCGAGGCGGGCTCCCAGCGGACCGTCTCCGCGCGGGCGCCGGCGCCGGCGCCGGGCGGCGGCGCGGCGAGGCGGACGAGGCGCAGCGAAAGCGAGTCGCCCTCGAACGAGCGCGGCTCCGGGACGGCGCACGCGAGGTCGGCGCGGAGCGCCTCGAAGAAGTCGAGCCGCTCGATCGCCGCCTCGGCGCGGCCGCCGGAGGCGACGCGCCCGAACGCGCCGAACGCGGCGGCGAGGACGCCCGCCACGGCCAGGGCGATCGCGACGGCGACCGCGGACGAGACGACAACCTCGACGAGCGTGAACGCGCTAGTCCTCGTCGACCTGCTCATCGCGCTGGTAGATCGGGAGCTGGCGGTAGGGCGGGGTGAACGCGAGGACGACCATGGCCGTGGCGTAGGGGCGGCTGTTCTCCTCGGCGCTCCAGGAGCCGTTGGAGCTCTGCGCGGGGATCCAGGTGCTGTACATCCAGCGCTGGAAGTCGTCCCAGCCCGTGCCGCCGATCTGGAAGAGGCCCTGCGAGGCGTAGTAGAGGCCGTAGGCGCGGTTGTTGTTGTTGTTGGGCCGCAGCTCCGTGTAGCGGCGGCGGTCGGTGAGGAAGCGCGCGGCGCGGAGGGCCATCGGGTCGTTGTGGCGGCCGCAGAGCTCCAGGTAGAGGATGCCCGCGCCGGTGAGCGTGTCGCCCGAGCCGCTGTTGCCGCCCTGGTAGGTGAACGAGCCGTCGGCCGAGTAGCACATGCGCTTCACGTAGTCCAGCGCGCGCGACATCGTGTCGTTCGGGATGCGGGCTCCGTTGAGGCGCGCCGACCGCAGCGCCATGATCACCCAGCCGGAGCACGACATGTCGCTGTCGCTCGACTTCGGCGTGTAGCGCCAGCCGCCCTGGTTCCATTCGCTCTTGCGGATGTTCTGGGCGTCGATGATGAGCTTCACCGCCTTCTCGATGACCGGGTCCATGCGCGCCTGGCGCTCGGGGGAGACCATGCCGGAGACCTCGGTGAGGAAGAGCGTGCAGATCGCGTGGACATACATGCCCGAGCCGGGCTTGGTGACGCCGAAGTAGCCGTTCGTCGGATCGACGATCGAGAGGATGTAGTCGATGCAGCGGTCGATGTTCTCGCCGTACTTGTCGCTGTCCGGCGTGTAGCCCTTGGCGAGGAACGCCATCCCGGCGAGCGCCGAGATGGAGCCCGTCGTGCCATGGTTGTCGGGGAACGAGCCGTCCGGCTTCTGGACGCTGGCCAGGTATTCGAGCCCGCGCTCGATCGCCTCGTCCACCTCGTCCGGGACCGTGACGCCCTGCGCCGCGGCACGCGGAGGCGCGAGCAGGGCGGCGATGGCGAGGAAGGACGCGAGGAGGTGGCGGATGTGCATGGCCCGGAGCATACCACACCGCCCGCGCGCGTTGCAACCCGGCCCGCGGAGACTCCGCGCGTCAGACGCCCTCCGGCGCAGGGCCGACGCCGGTGACAAGGGCGCGGCGGATGGCGCGCGTGAGGGCGGCGTAGGCAAGGCACCGGGCGCGCCGCTCCCTGCGGACGATTTCCTCGGGCGGGAGCGTCCTGGCCTGGTGCGGGGACATTGGCCAGTTCTGCGCATCGAGGTCGAGCGCGACGCCCTGGTATTCGAGGCCCTTGGCGCGGTGCATCGTCATCACGCGGACGCTATCCGGGGCGTCGGGCGTTTCGCCGGCATCGACGACGACGGCCGGCACGCCGCGTTTCTCCAGTTCTGCGCGGAGGATTTCCACGCGCTTGTTCGATGGGCTCAGGACGGCGTATTCGCCGGGCCGCCGGGCGGGGCTTCCGGGCTGGCGCGAGTCCTCGTCGATCCAACGGCGGATCGTCTCCGCGATCTTCGCCGCTTCGTCCGCGTCGTCCTCGCAGCGGAACTCCTCGACCGGCGGTCCGCGGCGCACGGCCGGGGACGGGTCTCGGACGACGAGGTCGCCGTCGAGGTCGTCGAACGGGACGCCCTCGAGGAACCGTTCGGCCCGGAGGCGGATCTCCTCGGTCGAGCGGTAGTTGCGGACGAGCCGCCGCACGTCGCAGACGGAGATGCCGGCGGAGCGGATGCTCCCGCCGTGGTCGAAGATGCGCTGGCGGGCGTCGCCGACGAACGTCAGGCCGTCCGGCTTGGGGCGCCCGGGGGTGTCGCCGACGACGGCGGCGAGAAAGCGCAGATGCGGCGGAGAGAGGTCCTGTGTTTCGTCCGCCACCGCCGCGGCGTAGCGAGTGGCGGGGTCTGCCGCGCCCCCGCCGAGCATCCGGACGGCGAGGTTCGCCGCGCCGCCGTAGGTCCGGAACCCCTCCGCTTCGGCGAGGGCCTCGAAGCGGCGGAATACGGGCCAGAGCTTCTTCTTCTCGGCGTCGTCGGGCTTCGTCCCGGGGCCTGGCAGGACGCGCCCGACGTAGTCCGACTCGCGCCGGATTCCGGCTCCGTCGATTGCCATCTCGTATTCCTGCCTCAGCCATCCGGGGCGCCGTGCGCCGGCGTAGCCGGCTTCGGCTGCGGCGCGCTTCATCAGCGCATCGCAGCGGGCGTTGTAGTCCCTGGCCGGGCCGGGACCGGAATCCGCCGCGACGCCGTTGGCGCGCAGGAACGCGGCGACGGCGTCGTTCACCGCGAGCACGTCGATGCGGGCGCGGACGGCGGGGTCGTCGCAGACGTCGTCGAGCCGGCGCGAGAGATCCTCGGCGAGCGTCGTGGAGAAGGTCGTGAGCAGGATGCGGTCTCCGGGGGCGTCGAACACGGCCCGCGCGAGGAAGTGGGCGCGGTGGAGCGCGACCGCGGTCTTGCCCGTCCCGGCCGCGCCGAGGACGACCGCCGCGCCGGGCGAGCGCGCCACGACGGCGTCGCGCTGGTCGGGCGAGAGCCAGGCGCGGAAACGCGCGAGAGACGCGGCGCGCCAGTAGTCGAGCGCTTCGGGCCGGCCGCCGTCGACGTCCTCGTCCGGCTCGACGAGTCCGGCCGCGACGCGCTCGCGGAGCCGTTTCTGCAGCTCGCTCCGCGAGGGATTGTCGAAGAGGGCGATCAGCTCGTCCTCGGGAAGGGCGCCGGGGTGCCGCGCGAACAGGTCGAGCAGGGCGATGCCGTCCGCGAGGTTCCGGACGGCGCCGACGTGCTCCCAGAGCACGCCCAGACGGAGCATCGTGCGGTCGGGGACCGCCTCCGGATCCGAGAACGGATTGGGCTCCGGCAGCCGGTCGGGGTCGGCGCCGGCGGCGTCCTCCTCCGCCGCCGCCTCGGCGAGCGCCTCCGCCTCCCTCGCGGGGTCGGGGTCCCACGACCCGAGGGAGCCCTCCGGGACGAGCGCCGCGAGGTCGATCGTCTCGGCCGCTTCGTAGTCGTGCAGGTTCGCGGCGAAGAACAGGGCGCCGCCGTCGCGCTCGACATAGAGCAGTCGAATCGTGCGGGAACCGCGGATCGAGCGGTATTCGGCGCCGGCCCGGTTGTGGAGCTTCTCCCAGTTGAGGCCCTTCGAACGGATGCCGAGACGCCAGCGGACGTATGCTTTTCGGGCGCGCGTGCGCGACTCCTCCGTGAGGGCGTCCACGTCCCGGAAAAACGACCTCGTCCCTCGGACGGGGATTTCCAGGTTCCTCTGCGGCGTCAGTTCCATGCCCGCCAGTCTACCAGACCCTGTTCTGCGCCGCAACTCCCGGAGCGGGGCCTCCGCGCTCTCCGCGGACTCCGCGTGAGCTTCATCGCTTGAGCGCCGGCCAGAGCGGGGTCTCCGCGCTCTCCGCGTGGAAAAGTTGCCGGCGCTTGTTTAGGTTGACCGCATGCTGTGTTATAATGCCTGGCGTTCGCGAACGACCCCAACCAACAACAAACACACAAAACCCAAAAAAGGAAAACCAAAAACATGCCCAAAATCAACTGGAAAAACGAAATCGGAAATCCCGTCTATCCTTCCTGCAAGACCATTCGTGACTGGTGCAGGATGTTCGGCGTGAAGCCGCGCTCCCGTTGCGGCTGGTTCCAGGTTCCGAAGACGAACCAGTGGCTCTGGTTCCCTTCCTCGAAAACCGAAAACTGGAGCAACCTCTATTCCAATCCCACGATCGTTGAGGAATACACCGGAAACGAGCAGGAGAAGGGCGATGGAGCCCTTCTTGCCCGGAAGAACCTGGAGAAGGTCGAGGAGGAGATCCGCAAGGAGGAAAACGGAGAGGTGGGCTGCCGGATCGTGTTTTTCCGGGACAACCGGAAGTTCGGAGCCATCGCGCCCCTGAAGCATGGCTTCGGCTTCCTTGGAGCCTTCCGGATCGACGACGAGGAGTCCCGCAGGATCGGCAAGTGCGTCTACAGGCGCGTGGAGGACAGCGTGGATCTGCCGGTCTAGGAAAAGGAGGGTCGCCTTGAAGGCTACCATCGTTCATTCGAACGCCGGCGACACGGACACGCGCGTCCTTGCCGCCCTGTGGGACGGCATCCCGGACGCCCGCGTCCTGGACGTCCGCCCCGGAACTCCCGGCGCCCGCCGCACCGTCGACGTGGCGATCGCGGAGGAGGATGACACGCTGGTCCTGTGCGGGCACGGAAGCCCGCAGGGCCTCTTCGACCCCGGCACGATGGCGCCCGGGGCCGACCTCGCCGCGATCGCGCGCAATCCGCCGTATCTCGTCGACGCGACCAACGCCCCCTCGATCCGCGCGCGCCGCGTGGTCGGCGTCTGGTGCTACGCGGCCGCGTTCGCGGAAAGCGTCGGACTGCGCGGCTTCTTCACCGGGATGTTCGTGAGCAATCCGCTGGAGGCGTCGTTCGTCGGCTGCCCCGGGCACGACTCCGCCGCGACGATCACGGAGCAGGAGGTCCTCTTCTGCCGCCGCGTGAACGCGCTGCTCCGCGCCGGTACGCCGCTGTCCGAGTGGATCCCCCGCCTCCACGCGCAGGCCGACCGCACCCTCGGCGTCGTGCGCTACAACTACGACCGCCTCCGCACGCGGAGCTAATGCGGATTCCCGTTCCCGTCTTTTCCCACGCGGAGTTCGCGGAGTCCGCGGAGTTTCTTTTCGTGGCGGCTGTGTCGCTTGCTTTCGAACCGAATTACTTCCGACATGCGGCTTGCGGCCGATGGCCGACGGTCGGCGGCGCTGTTCCCTTTTCCCCGTGGCACGCTTCTGCTAAAATCCGCCTTGTCCACGCGACCACCGGCCCCCAAGGATTCCTACTGCCCCCCGTAAGACGGAAACCCCGGGCCGAGCGCCTTCGTTTGAACCAAAACGACACAACCAACACGAGAACACGAACCATGCCCCTGCCCCCAGAACTAGCCGCTCAACTCCGCGCCGCATTTGCCGAGCACATCAACAACATACTGCCACACCACCCGGAGCGCCGCTTTCGCGAATGGCACGAAGAGAACATCGATCTTCTTGAGCGCGTCGCTGCGGTGGCCAGAAACCCGGATGCCCTGACGACGGATCTGGTGAAAGAACTCGTTTTCCCAGACCGAAACGGCATTTGCACTCTCGACCGGGGCAATCTGAGATACCAAATCGGACACAGAAGACCCATGCCGACAGTCGATGCTTTCGTTGAGCCCGTCTCCAATCTCCTTAGAATTCGAAACGCCGGCAGGAATCTTTCCCGAAATGAATACCACGACTTTCGGAAAAGATTTTTCAGGGCGGCCGGCATGGGGCTCCGCGCCGCAGCCAACCGCGTTGTCGTCGCCGTGTTCCCGGATCAATTCACCACGCCCGTCCCCGATGACAGAATGGTCGAGGCGCAGAGGGCCCTCGCCCGTCGGAGCTTTGTTCCGTTCCCCGCGTCGGACGTGTCTTGGTTCGACAGTGCTTCTCTCGTCGTTCGGGAATTGCGCGCAGTTCTCAACGGCAATGGTTTCGACGACGCCTACCTCTCCAGTTTCGTCTGGTTCGCACCCGAATACTTTTCCGTGCAAGGATGAAATCCGCCCGCAGGGGCGGTTGAATCGGGCTTCAAACCGCTTGAGCGCAAGGCCGGATCATGGCTCTGCGCTCTCTGCGTTCTCTGCGTGTTTTTCAACCGCTTGGGCGACTGCGCAGAGCAAGGTCTCCGCGAACTCCGCGGACTCCGCGTGGGCATTTTCCGCTTGAGCGCAATGGACTCCGCGAACTCCGCGTGAAAAAATTTCGTCGGCGTGTTTAGGTTCACCGCGTGTTGTGTTATACTGTCCGGCGTCCGCGAATCGTTCCGCGGAAAACCAACGAAAGGAAAACCAAAAACATGCCCAAAATCAACTGGAAAAACGAAATCGGAAATCCCGTCTATCCTTCCTGCAAGACTGTTCAAGACTGGTGCAGGCTCCTCGGCGTGCGCGCGCGCGTGAAACCTTGTTTCCAAATTCCTGGAACGGACAAGTGGCTCTGGTTTGCCAAGGCTGAAAACAAAACTACAAAGAACAGCTATTCCAATCCTTTCCTCGTGGAGGAATACACGGGACAGGGAAATGAGAAGGGCAATGAAGCCCTTCTTGCCAAGATGAACCTGGAAAGGGTGGAAGAGGAAATCCTCAAGGAGGAAAAGGGGGAAGCTGGCTTCCGAATCGTATTTTTCCGTGACAACCGGAAATTTGGAGCCATTGCTCCACTGAAGCATGGTTTCGGTTTCCTGGGCGTTTTCCGGATTGATGCCGAAGAATCCAGAAATGCCGGAAAATGCGTCTACAAGCGCGTTTTCGACGAAGTGGAGCTTCCTTGATCGTTGGATTGTGCGTGTCGCG
>OCTW011462223.1_pt1 | contig 15434 bp, 9 predicted proteins | sample 1539671 | NCBI WGS metagenome assembly OCTW01 (sample SAMN02144230, study PRJEB22623) | gut metagenome | biome: sheep rumen | host: Ovis aries | place: New Zealand
CCCGCCTGCACGGGCGTTGCTTTTAGTAACAATGATGCTGAGGGAGCGGAAGATTTGTGATTAAATCCCTCGGCCTATCGGCCACTCCCTTTACAAAGGGAGAAAGCCCCCGAAACGACCAAAGCGGCTATTGGCAGCAGCTTAGGTTTGTGCGTAGGCAAAGGGCAAACACGATGTGGAGCCACCAAAGCGAGGCGAGCAGGCGCAGGGGACGGCAGCGCGGAGAGGCGATAATGGAGCGAAGCCACAGCGAGGAACGAGCCGTGGCGTAGCGAAATGGTAGCCCGTAGCACTGACGGCCACAAGACAAACGCTTCGCTGGGGGCGGAACTCCTCTAACGGGTGGGATAAGTGGAGTTGTTAGTTTGCAGTTGTTAGTTGTTCAATTATTCAGTGCTAACGTGCTTTCGTACTTTCGTGCTAACGACTTTAGAGGGCGCAAAGGCCAAGGGGTCGAGCCTAAATGCGGAGAATGAGGCTTGAAGTTCGATGAAGCTACAAAGCGGGGAACGCGCAAGGGATTGGAGGGGCTTGGTGGTTTTGCGTAATGCAGACGAGCGACGCAGCGAGGTACGAGCCGCGCCCCTCGTCTGTATGGAGCAAAAGCACGGGAGCGAGAGCGGACCCCCGGAAAGCCCGACCCCCGACGGCCAGTTGGAGCCATCAGGGACCATAAAGCTATTGGGACGGCGGGGGATGCGCCCAAATAAAAAAATTCCATTATTAAAATGAGAATGCGGATTGGGATGAAATTTGTATCTTTGTGGCCTCCTAATATTAAAATAGGTGTATAGCACCACAATCGTAACTAACGACGCAAATTAGATGCAAGAGAACCATAGCAATAGTTTCAATGGCCTAATGACGTTTCTAAGCACAACGCCCAAGAACCGACTTATCATAGACTTAAACGGTTCAATGGAGAAGGAAGGTATAGATATTGGGCTTCAATTGGCAAGTGCACTGATAGAATGTGAGAATCCTTCCATGATTGTCGGCAATGTCATCTATAAGCTGATACAAGAGCATAAAGCATTGGACAACAAGATTGGTTACTATATTGCATTGAAGAATATTGGGATTTTGTTTGAGCCCACCTTGAAAATCAATATGAGGATGTTGATTGACTCTGTTTCACAAAGCATGACTTTGATATTGAACACTTCAGGCAAGGTGCGTAACAATACGTTTTATTTCATCGACGAAGAATCAGGCATTACAGTGTCTTTAGCTGGGATGTCGTATTATACCATAGAATAAAATCATATCATTATGAGATATAGTGAGCTTATCCAGTTTGACCCCATCGTGGAAGTGGTGAAACTTCATCTATTGGAGGAGGAAGCAAACCGAAAGCGACTTGTCAGGACTTTCGTCTATTCCGACGCATACATAAGCCAGAAACCCAAAGGCAACATTTTGCGAATATGCGACAATTTGGACTACTCCAATCCTGAGGAGCATTTTGGGATTCAGATTGTGGGTAGTTACGGTACTGGTAAATCGCACCTTATGTCGCTGGTTTCGATCGTGGCAGAAGACGAAAACTATCTTCAATATGTCGGCAATGACATCGCCAAGCAAGCCATGGAAAAGATTGCCGGACGATACAATGTGATTCGATTTGAGCTGGGCGCCACGGAAAGCCTTTGGAAATTGGTGTGCTATCAGATTGACAAGTATCTCCAAGCGCATGGGGTGAACTATTCCATCATGAATGACAATACGCCTGACATGTATATCGACAAACTGCAAAGGATGATGGCCGCATACGAGGCTGTTGTTCCGGACAAAGGTTTGCTGATCATCATCGATGAAATGTTAGCCTACCTAAGAGGAAGAAGCGATGGTGCGGATTTGAACCAAGACTTGCAAGTGCTGCAAGCCTTAGGGCAAATGTGTGACGGCTCAAAGTTCCGCATCATTTTTGGCGTGCAGGAACTTATCTATAGCGACAACGCCTTCCAGTTTGCCTCAGATATGCTGAACAAGGTTAGCGACCGTTATCTAGACATCACCATTACCAAACAAGATGTACAATTTGTGGTGCAGAACCGACTGCTGAAGAAGGATGAACACCAAAAACAAGCCATCAGGGAGCATTTGCGTCCTTACACGAAGTATTTTTCAGACCTTGCCGCTCAATTTGAGACCTACGTCAGCCTCTTCCCCGTTAGTCCAATGTATATCGAGAATTTCCAACAGATTCGCATCGGCAAGAGTCAGCGTGAAATCTTGAAAACTCTATCAAACAGATTTGATGCAATTAAGGATGATGAATTGCCGAGCAATAATCCAGGCTTGATTTGCTATGACGAGTATTGGAATGACATGAAAAACATTGCCTCTTTGCAATCCAATGCTGACGTGCGCTGTGTCAAGGAAGTGATGGAAAACATTGACCAGAAAATTGATAGCAACTTTACTGGCGGACGTGCAGCCAAAAAACCGCTTGCGCACCGTATCGCCAATGCTTGTGCCATCAAGATATTGCAGGCTGAACTGAATGTGGCCAATGGTGCCACTGCCGAGAATCTCGTTGACGACCTTTGCTATCTCGACCCGTTCGCCACAGACCGAGACATGCTGCGCGACATTATCGACACCACGGCAAACAACATCGTGAAGTTTACGATGGGCCAGTTTTTTGACAAGAGCGAGAATGGCGAGTATCACCTTCGCACCGAAGGCGGCATCAATTATGAGCAACAGGTCAAGGATTTTGCCGCGCAAATGCCGAATGGAACCAAAGACCAGTATTTCTACCAATACCTTGTTGAAATGCTACCCATAGAGACAGATCCATACAAGTCTGGATTCAAGATTTATTCCCATGAGTTACCTTGGCTGAGCCATAAGGTTACGAGGAAAGGCTATATCTTTATGGGTTGCAAGAACGAGCGTAGTACAACACAGCCCGAACGGAATTTCTATCTGTACTTCCTACCCTTGTTTACAGAAGACAGCATCGGCAATGAAGCTGACAGCGTTTATGTCAGGCTCAACAAATTGAATGCAGACATCAAAGAGAAGATATGCCTTTGGGCGGCAAGCAGGGCATTGGAGAACTCGGTGCCGAGCAACCAGAAAGAGAACTACAAGCAGTTAGGCAAACGGTATTTCAAAGAATTGCGTGACGACTTCAACGAGGAGTTCTGGAAAGTGGGCGAAATGGTTTATCAAGGCGAAAGCCATCCCTTATCTTCTGGAGGAACTGGAGCGAGCAAACTGGAAGAGGTGTGCCGTTTGGCTTCCATACGCTTGGAAGAGAATTTCAACCAACAAGCACCCGATTATCCCAAGTTTGAGCTGTTGCAACAGCCTATGGCATCCAAGAATCGTGAAGCGATGGTAAAGGGAGCCTTGCAGAAAATCGTAAATTTCAATATACAGCATCAGACTGCTGAGGCCGTGCTTGCTGGATTAGGTCTCATCAACGACAACCAACTTTCGACTGCAACATCGATGTATGCCAGAAGCGTGGCGAAGATGATTGAGGAGAAAGGCGGACAAGTGCTCAATCGGAATGAGCTGCTATACCAGTACTGGACAGATGACTACCGCAGCAAAGATTTCGATATTGAAGACGACCTTGAATTTGTGGTGCTTGCCGCCATGGTTGCCCAAGGAGAGATTGAGATTGTACTTCCCCAAGGGAAAACCATCAATGCGGGAAACATCAATGAGGTTGTAAGCTTTAGCGGAGCAGCCTTCCATAACTTCAACCATGTGCGCCTGCCCAAGGGAGCCAATATGGCAGCCATCAAAGAGATATTCAGGTCAGTAGTTGGTGTAGATTTAAGTGGGCAGATGGAGCATGACCCAAGCGTGTTTTCGAGACTGTTGACCGCAGCGAAAGAAATGGCGGGCAGAGCAGCGAAAACTGGACACATAGTGCGTGAAGGCATCTACCTTTCAGGCACGGAAATCATAAGCCCTTCGAAAGGCGGTGAAATGGCACGCAGTTTTGAGGTGCTGAAGGGTTATTGTGACAAGGTTTGCAACTTCAACACCGTGGCCAAGATGAAAAACCAGCCCTATACGTTGGAGGACCTTCAGAAAGTGACCAAATTCATTCCCGACCTTGAACGGACTGAACAGATGCTGGAGGTGATTGACCAACTACGTGAAAAGACGCGCTATTTGGACCAAGCCAAACAGTATGTGACCGACGACCAACTAATGAAAGACATCGAGCAAGCCATTGAAAGCGTTGGAAAAATAAATAACTTTGGCAACAAGCCCGAGCGCGACAGGTGTGAGCAAGCATTGCAAACGCAATGCGAAGCATACGCTGCTTGGTATCTGAAGGAGTATTTGCGCTGCCATATCAATGAGAACAAACAATTGGAGAAGCAAAAACTGATTCAAAGCGAGACAAATTGGGTATGCCAAGTGGTGAGCGATGCCGACATCTTACCGAATGCTCCCTATATGGAATGGAAGAAGGACATGAAGATGCTTCGTTTGGCCGATAACCACGTGAACAAAGAGCGCATTCTGGAATCACCCTACCAGAATTTCAATCCACATGAATACAAAGGTTTCACTTTGAAGGATGTAACCGAATTGAAAAAGGCGTTGGAGAGCATTTATTACGGCTATGACACGGCTTTACACCAGATGATTGACGACCCAGGGATTCAAAAGAACCTTGACGCGCTTGATACCAACGAACGTACAGTGCTGCTGCAATACAAGGAGGAAAAAATTGAGCTTGATCAGCAATATACAGCACTCATCATTAATGCCATCGCCAAACTGCATAAAGGCATCACTAAGATTACCCTTAAGGCGGAAGACATGCCTAAGATATTCACCCACCCGATGAGCAAGGATGAAGCCTTGGCCGCATTGGGTAATTATATCGAGCAACAGTTGCACGGGCAAGACCGCAGCAACGTTAGAATCATATTCAAGTAAGACCATTATGACCATCGACGAACTTAAAGACATACTCAGTTGCGACGAGAGCTTTCGGATAGAACGTACCATGTCGACAGGCAACATGGACAAGTTTCAGGAGGCCATTTGCGCCTTCGCCAACGACTTGCCCAACTCACGGAAGAAAGGCTATTTGCTTATAGGTGTCAGGGATGACGGCAGCATAGGTGGGCTGAAGGTGGATGATGCGCTGATGATCAAAATCAGCAGCATCCGCTCGGACGGCAACATATTACCGCTGCCCATGATGACCACCGAGAAATTCACGTTCCCCGAAGGCGATGTGCTTGTGGTGGAGGTTTCGCCCTCGTTTGATACACCTGTGCGCTACAGAGGACGTGTTTTCGTGCGCGTGGGGCCAAGGCGCGATGTGGCCAACGCACAAGAAGAGCGAGTTTTGGCCGAACGCTGTGCGGCCAGCCTGCCCACTTTCGACACACGGCCATGCCGTGAGGCCAAGATAAACGACATTGACTGCGACATCATCAAAAACGAATACATTCCCAAGGCTGTCGACCCCGAAGTGCTTGCCGCCGACCAGCGACCAATAACCGAGCAGATGGCTTCGTTGCGATTGTGGAACCAGCAATGGCAGTGCCCAACATTTGCCGCCATCGTGATGTTTGGCAAAAACCCAAAATATTTCTTGCCTGGTGCATACGTGCAGTATGTACGCTTCAAAGGCATTGACAATGGAGGCGAGATCATGAACGAGCGAAGGTTTGAAGGCAACCTTCACGATGTGTTGCCACAAATCGAGAACTTCATCCGCGATGGCATTGTCACGAAACGTCCTGTGCCAGTGAGCATACTTCGCGAGAAGGACGTGAACAACTACCCCTACAAGGCTTTACGCGAACTGATGATGAATGCATTGATGCACCGCGACTACCAGTCGAATATGCCAGTGCGATTGTATCAATACGACGACCGCATAGAAATATCGAATGCGGGTGGACTTTATGGCAATGCCCGTCCTGAGAATTTCCCGTTCGTCAACGACTACCGCAATCCGGCCATCGCCGAGGTGATGCGCACCTTAAACTATGTCAACATGTTCAACCACGGCATTCAGGAGGTAATCAGTCTTTTGGAGGAAAACGGCAATCCACCAGCCCAATTTGAGACAAGTCTGATAACCGCTTTTGTGGCAAAAATCCATGATGGTCCCCAAACAGAAAACGAAAGCTTGGAACAGGCTTGGAACAAGCTTGGAACACAGCTTGGAAAATACATCAAAGAACTGTTAATCAGTCTAAAAAACGGGAATGCAAGTGCCTTGGAACTGAGGCTTGGAACCGAGCTTGGACCCTATTTCAAGGATAAGACACAACGGTTGTTTAGCAAAGTGGTTTTGGCACCTGCATTGAAACATAAGGTGATTGCCATGACCCATCCTGATGCGCCCAAGCATCCCCAGCAGCAATACTACCTAACCGACTTAGGAATGAAGCTGTTAGAGGCTCTGATGAAGGATTCTGGAAAGGGCAAAGGATGACGAGATGGCACAAGGAACTGATTCGGCTTGTTTTTACAAGAATAACACATTGACAGTAAACAAATAACTATGGCAAACGACACTCTTTTTGACCTGAATACGATAGACCCAAACGAGCAAACACTACAAGGCCCGGTAACCTGTTTGGGCATGGAGTTTGAGAACGACGAGGCCCGGAGGGCCTATTTTCGCGAGGAGCTTCGCAAGAAGTTGCCTGAGCTGAAGAAGATAGAAGGCTATCCGATTGGTGAAGATGATGACATCATCAACCTGAGCGACCCGCCTTATTACACCGCCTGCCCTAACCCTTGGCTGAGCGACTTCGTTGCTGAATGGGAAAAAGAGAAACAGCAGCTTGAAGCTGAAGGCAAACGCAAAGCCGATTTTGAGGTGAAGGAGCCGTATGCAAAAGATATCAGCGTTGGGAAGAATAACGAAATATATAATGCTCATTCTTATCACACTAAAGTTCCCCATCCAGCCATAATGAAGTTGCTCTACCATTACACACAACCAGGTGATATTGTATATGATGGATTTGCGGGAACAGGTATGACTGGTGTGGCTGCTGGGTTTTGTGAAACTGGTTATGAAGGAATTGGCACGGAAGGTACGGATAATAAAAAATTAGGAATAAGACATTGTATTTGTAATGATTTAAGTCCTATTGCATCTTTTATTTCATACAACTTAAACATCAATCACAGCAACAAGTTTACATGGTTTAAGCAAGTTCTACAATCAGTAAAACAAACATATTCTTCATTTTACAAAACTAGGCATTCTAACGGCGGATATGGTGAAATAAAATATGTTGTCTGGAGTGATAAGGTCTCTTGCCCTCATTGTGGTTCAGAGTTATTGTTTTGGAACACTTTCGTACAATATGGAAAAGGAGAAATATTGGATGTTGCTCCATGTAAGGTTTGTGGTGGTGAGATACAGCGAAAAACCGTTAATAAAGTATTTGAAACAATTTACGACCAATATTTAGACGAGAGTATATCTACCGTATCATCCGTTCCTGTACTTATTAATTATCAATACAATGGAAAAAGGTTTAATAAGATTCCAGATGAGGAAGATATTCTTCTCTATAAATCCATAGCAAACACTAAGAATGATTCATGGGTGCCAATAGATGCACTTGGAGAGGGGGATAAGATGGGAGACCCTAAATCAAAAGGAATTTACTACACTCATCAGTTTTACAATTTAAGAACGCTCTTCCTGCTGTCCAAAATCTGGGAAAAGTGTGATTTAGACAACTGGTTTTGTGTAACCAACAGCATATCAAGAAATCTGACTAAGCTAAACCGTTTTATTGTAAATAAATACAACTTGTTTGGTAGAATAAATGGACCGTTAAGCGGCACATTATACTCTCCAAGCGAAGTCGTTGAACAAAACGTTTTTGACTTATTAGAAGAAAGGCAGTCCAATGTGGATTCCTATATGTTTGAGAATGCTATTCAGGTAGGAGATGCATTACATTGTAGAACGATGCCTAAAGAATCGGTAGATTACATTTTTACCGACCCACCTTTCGGGCATAATATTATGTATTCTGAACTTAATTTCCTTTCCGAGTCATGGATAAAAGTCAAGACAAATAACGTCGATGAGGCAATAGAAAACAAGACCCAAGGAAAAACAATAGAATCGTACATGAGGCTGATGACCGAAGCTTTTAGGGATTATTACAGAATCTTAAAACCAGGGAAATGGATGACTGTAGAGTTTAGTAATCCATCTGCGGCAATATGGAATGCTATTCAAACAGCAATACAAAATGCAGGGTTTGTGATAGTAAATGTATGCTCATTCGATAAAGTTCACGGTGGACAAAAGTCAATGCGATATACCACAACAGTAAAAGAAGATTTGATTATTACGAGTTATAAACCGGATGATGTTTTTGAAATACAAGAGGTAAATGGTAACCATTTGTATATTTGGGATTTTGTGCAAAGTCATTTAGAACATCTCCCTATTCATATTGTAGAAAATAATCAAACGACATCAATTATAGAGAGAAGTTCGAAAATCCTACATGACAGATTGGTTTCATACTATATCGTCAACGGTGCTAATATCCCGATTAGTTTGTCTGAGTTTCAAAAAGGGTTGAGAGAACGTTTTATAGAAAGAGATGGAATGTTTTTTACTGCTTCCCAAGTTGCAGAATACGAAGAGAAGAAAAAAAAGGCTCCTATATTTGCTCCGATGGGAATAATAGTAGATAGCGAGGCTAGTGGAATACAATGGCTAAAAAACCAGCTTCAGGAAGAGCATAAAACATACCAAGAGTTACAGCCAGAGTGGATGCAAGCTATTGCAGGAGTGCGCAAGGGAGATATTCTACCTGAGCTACGAGACTTGTTAGAGCAAAATTTCATAAAAGAAGCCGATGGCCATTGGCGTTTGCCCAATGCCAACGACGAGCGCGACCTTGAAATACTTCGCACAAAGACTTTGCTTCGCGAGTTCAATCTTTATGTGGAACAGGCTGCAAAGCCTAAAGCCAAACTGAAGGAAGTACGCGTGGAGGCATTAAGAGCTGGATTCAAGCAGTGTTATATGGATAAAGACTTTGCCACGATAGTTATGGTGGGCGACAAAATACCCGAGAACCTGCTTACTGAAGACGAGGTGCTGTTGCAATATTATGATATAGCATCATCAAGAGTATAAAACCTAATTGATATGAAAGAAGTTAATGCAGGTTCTTTGTTCCATTACACCAAGAAAATAGACGTATTACTCAAAATCCTAAAAAAGGGTATTAGATATTCTTATTCTGCTGAAGAGTTTGATAATGACATTATTTTTGCGTATGAAGATGGAGGAAAACTAAATAAATGCAGATTATTAGAAGATGCAAATACGCCAAGGGTAATAGCGATGCCGATGGTGTCGTTTTGCGATATACCTTTATCAAGGATAGCAAAACATCAGGAGCGGTATGGTAAGTATTGTATTGGGCTGGACAAAACAGCCTTTCTAAAATACTGGAAGGGGAGAATATCGCCTGTCACATATTATCCAAATCCTGAATTTCGAGACTATTTTTTGTATCTATCAGATTTGCTTAATGATGTAGGCAACTTTGACGGAGATGCCCTGTCTGAGTATTGTCATCAATTAACCAAGGGGAAAAATGTAAATGATGGAGTTGGCGTATTAGCTAAAGATGAAAAAGCAATGGCTTTCATAAAGCAAGAGGATGTTTTTATTAAACTTAAATGTTTCGCCACACAAGTATTGGCAGTTACAAAACCAATGGTTTCGAGTAAAGGTGCTGCTAATTATGACGAACGGGAATGGAGGGCATACACATTAGATGGTTTGAACGGTGATGATTGGGGAAAATGGGAAATCTTGAATAAAGACAATAATAATGATAGAGTTTCCCTGCTCAACAATAGGCTTACCAATGAAAAGAAAGCATACATAAAAATAGAACCAATATATGTTTCAAATGCTATTTCACACATAATTGTAGAAACTGAAAAAGAGGTTCCTGAGATTATTAGTGCAATTTTGAAACTTCCAACTTTATTTGGTTATAAACAGCCAGAAGAAAAGAGGCAACTGCTCATAAGCAAAGTAACTTCTTTTGAAAGAATTGAAAAAGACTATTAAACAAAATGACATACCAAGGGCGACCCATAGAAATCATAGGCATTGAGCGGGTGTTTGGCAAAGAGGTACTGAACATCCGCATGGTTGACGACAACACTTGCAGGAAGGTCTATCGAGAGGACTTGGATAAAGAAGCCGAGGGTGACTTACTTGCAAAGGTGCGTTACAAAGCCATTGCAGCGCGCATCAATGAAGAGGTAGCGCAAAAGAGACTTCTTGCTCCATACGAGAGCAGTTTGATACCGCTTCCGCATCAGATATTGGCCTTGGAGAAGGTGATGAAAGCCACCGAGACACGATTTCTGATGGCCGATGAAGTGGGTATGGGTAAAACCATAGAGGCTGGCCTGGTGCTAAAGGAAAAGAAGCTTAGAGGCGAAGTAAAGCGGGTGCTGCTTGTGGTGCCTAAGAGCGCAATGCTCCAATGGCAAACCGAAATGAAGACACACTTCGGAGAAAGTTTCTTCATCTACGAATCGTCGCTGATTTCGTCGCTTGCCAGAACCTTCTCGCAGTTGGATGCCGAGGAGGAACTGAACTTTTGGCGGCAGCACAATCAGATCATCGTCAGCACCGACGCGCTGAAGCCGATGGAGTATCACCAAGGCTGGAGCCAGGAAAAGGTGGACGAATACAACAAATATCGTTTGGAATCGGTGCTCAATGCCGATTTTGATATGCTCATCATCGACGAAGCTCACCGAATGGGCGGTGCTACGGCACAAGTCGGACGATACCAACTTGCCGATGCTTTGTGTAGCACCGTGCCCAATGTGCTGCTGCTGTCGGCTACGCCTCACAGAGGTAAAAGCGACCATTTCAGGCGCATTCTCCAGCTGATAGACAATGACGCTTTCCAAGGCGAAGGCATGCCGACTATTAAGGAAATAGAGCCTTATATTGTGAGGTCGGAGAAACGCAATGCCATTGACTACAAAGGGCAAAAGCTATTCAACGAGCGAACCACAGTACGCATGGACGTGCCAATCGACGAGAACCTGAACGGCTTGCAGAAGGCCTTGTATAAAGATGTCACGAATTATGTGAAGCTGAACTTTGGCAGGGCTAAGCGCAGCGGTAGGACGGCTTTGGGATTGGTGATGATTATGTTCCAGAAGATGGCCAGTAGTAGCACTGCTGCCATCTTGTCGGCAATGAAGACCAGGCTGTTCAGACTGGAAAACGGGCTGTATGAAGACAACTGTGAGAACTACGAACAAAGCGACCTGGTTGAAGACGAGGTATTGGATGGCGAAGAAATCAATCTTGAAGACCTCGCCAGCACCTCATCCATGAGGGCCGAGGATGAAATGGAATGCTTGCGAAAGTTGATTGAGCAAGCTGAGCATTGCCTTATGTGCGAGGAAGATGCCAAGGCAACGGCTTTGAAAAAGAAAATCAGACAGCTGGAGCTTGAAGAAGGCGACAGCGATTTGAAAATAGTGGTTTTTACTGAGTTCCGCACCACGCAGCGTTATGTGAAGAAGATATTGGAAGAATATGGGATTGAATGCACCGCGATTGACGGCGACATGTCGCTTGATGAGCGACAACAAGCCTTGGTGGATTTCAAAGAGCGCTGCCGTGTGATGGTGGCCACAGATGCCGCTGGTGAGTCGTTGAACATGCAGTTCTGCCACATCGCCATCAACTACGACTTGCCATGGAACCCAATGGCCATAGAGCAGCGCATCGGCCGTGTTGACCGTATCGGCCAGAAACACCCAGTGTTGGCCATCAACATGCTGCCTAACAACAGCGTGGATGTGAGGGTCTATGACATCATCATCGAAAAACTTGACCGCATCTTGTTGGAGCTTGGCATAGACAAGACCTCAGACGTTCTGGATTCGACTATCGACAACAGAAAGATTACACACCTACATCTTCAATCGCTGTTGGATCCTCTCCTATTTTCACATCAGAGCGAGCAATGGCTGTTTGAAATTAAGCAAAAACTACAAGAGTACAAGAGTACTGCCGGAGCTTTGCCAGTCACAGACCCGAAAGACATCACAGCGAAATCGGCAGCTGATGTTAAATACAGTCCGTTGCCCGTGTGGTTGGAGTCGTTGCTTGACCAATACGTGTTGAGCAAAGGCGGCTTCTTTGACAAGCGTTCGGACGGTACCACAATCTATAACATCGGAGGGCAAAAGCTGCGAGCCACCTTTGATTCGAACCTCATGGGTGATGACCCATCGGTGGATTTGATAAGCCTACAGCATCCCATGGTGAAAAACGTGTTGAATAGCATTTTTGGAGAAGAAGCCAAAAAGATGACCGTATTATGCTCAACAGACATGAGCGAACCACCCGGTGTCTTCAGTTTGTGGATGGTCAATGCCAACAACAGCCAAGAAAGCAGGGTTAGTTTTGTACCCCAATTTGTTGCAGACAACGGACAAAACTATACAGCCTACGCTAATGACATTTGGACTTCATTAGTTCAAAACCCAAATCATTTTGTGGTTACTGGCGAGGCTGAAAAACCAGCGAACCTCTTTGAGCAAGTCCAAAACAACTTATATGGCCAATACTGCCGAATGGAGGCTGCTATTGTCAACAACCTGCATGAAAAAGCAGACAATAAATTGAAGGCTATTTCATACGCAATTAGGCGTGTTGAAAGAATTGGCATCGAAAATATCAGAAAATCGAGACTAAAACGATTAGAGCAAGAAAAGCAGGAATGGAAAGAATTGTTTGACAAGAATTCCAATGTTGTGCCAGGCGTGAAACTAATCATGACAGTGAGAATAGATGGATAAGAACTTTTATAAAGATATGACCGTCAGGCTTGTAGATGGATGTAGAATTGGGATTGTCCAAAACAAGGATGGATTCCTTTTCAGGAAGGATGTGCAAAAGGCCATTGAGGCGCATTGTCCTGATATTCGTTTGATAAGCGGTAATCAGTGGAAATTGAGACTGGCATACGAACTGGAATGCAAAGCAGACACAAGCCATAAGTATTGTTTTGTCACAGAAGATCCCAGCAAGATACTTCCCGACATGAAGGAAAACGCTATGGTGACTACGTTCAGCGTTTCCCAGATGTTTCCGGCCTATCACAAGCAAACCATCGAACAAGCCTCTGTTTCAGTATTAGAGAAGCTCTATCGACGGAGCCAGGTAAGGTCATTGAATGAAGCAGAAACCAAAAAAGCAATTGAATTGCTTTTGGTTCCAGAGAACCCCATGGAAGAAGTGAAAACAAGAATGCGAGATTTGTTAGGGAAAGACCTTTTATTCTATCTTCCTGAAGTGGCAAATGGAATCAATATCGCTCTTGGCTTGAAAGAATACCAATCGTTGATTGAAATCATTGATGCTTTCAACAAGCAATGGCAGGAAGGCTTGGAGAGCAGATGTTTTGGGCGGGTGCTGCCTTCCAGTTATTTGAATAAGCCGACTTACGTCGGCAATGTTTTGCCATACCTTCATGCCAGGTATAAGGAAAGCAACATTGCAATGGTCGTTGTGGACGGCATGAATTATTGGCAGTATCTTTTGTTGGAAAAGGAAATAAAAACGTATGCCCATATTGAGGCGACCACCATTTATTCATGGATTCCCAGCATCACCATGCTGTCGAGGCAATCGCTGTTTAGAGGCGGACTTCCTTCAAAAGAATACAGGCAAAGCCCAAAGAACGAAGAAAAGCTGTGGCGAAGTTATTGGTTGAACAAAGGCATAGCCGAGGAAGAAATAGCGTATTTTTATGAAGGTGAGTTGCAAATGAACATGGGTAGTTATAGACGTTTGGCTTTCGTCACCAATAAGATGGACGACAAGTTACATTCTTCGGAGAACTATCGAGAGTTGTTTCTGATAACTCAAGAATGGGCTTCGGAGTTTGCCAAGACAATAAGGCCGTTGTATGAGCAGGGGTATAAGGTGTTTATCACCACAGATCACGGCAATGCCGAAACATCAGGCTGGAGGGCTTTAACATCGCAAGAAAAAACCTATTTGTTTGGTGACAACAGTAAGGGGAAGAGACATCTGATATACGATGACATCAATGGTATGGATGAACTGTGGAGACAGGTGCCACAAGATGAAATTTGGAGACATGAAGAATGGATGACATGGAGGACAAGCAAGGGCTTTTTTAGTTCCAGCCAGAAAGAAGTGTCTCACGGAGGATGCCATTTCTTGGAAGTATTGATACCATTTGCAGAAATGAATTGTCATGAGTAATATAATCGGTTTGAACCAACGAATACCCATCAATGTGATGGAAGAGGCAATCAAGGCCATGCTTGCCGGAGCGTATAGCCGAGAATGGGCTATGCAGCATTTAGAGCGGGAGATTAGCGGGGCTAATAGGATTGCAAAGGCTGTAAGCGAGCTAAACAGTGCCGTGATAAACAATCCGCAGAAAAAGTACATCATGGATAATGGCGAAAAGATATTGGAAGCCATGCAATACAAGCCGGACAAGACCTTGATTCTCGTGGGCCTGATCAATTCGTCTTTTCCAATAGGCTATCACACGACCTCTGTGATGGGAAAGTATTTCCATGTCCAAGAATTGGTTTCCAAGGCGTTGATAGCGGAGAAAATTGGGGCCATGTATGCCTACAATAAATCGTTAGACAATGCCCTGTATCGCGTTTTGCCCATGTTTATCGAAGCTGGTCTTATCAGCAGGCCACAAAAAGGAGTGTATTCCAAAAACACTTTGGAGCCTCATACTGCGGAATCGGTAGACGTTTACAGGAAGTCATTTTTCATCAACAATCCGAATGTTCGCAAAGACTACCCATTGGAAGACAGCCCTTATTGGGAGTTTTTACAGGGGTAAGACTAAAAGCATAGTACTATGACAGATGAGGAAAAGAAAAAGAAGCTATTTGAGCTGCAAGCCAAATTGGAGGCTTCAAATATCATCCTGAAAATGCTCGGCAATTTGAAGGATGAGGAAATTGACGTGAAAAGTTATGGCAACTTATTGATCGAAGTTGTCAAGATTCAAGAGGAAGTTGCTGACGAATACAACAGCTTGGGAATACCAGGCAAGAAAATGACACCGAAATTCCGTACATGAGGAATGAGGAATTTGAGGAATAAATGGATGTAAAAACAGCAGCCCCACTCATTGCAAAATGGCGGGGCTGCGTTTTTTATGGCTATTAAGGGTTGGTGTCAATGATGTTTATTCTGTAGCATGATGCTGGTATTTTAGCCTTTTGCAAGGCTTCTTTTAGTGTTGCTATCATTTCATCGCCTTTTCTTGTCCTTATTGTGGCATGATAGGTGGTCAGAAAGAACACACGTTTTATGACATTAGCCTTTATCACTATGGGATGGATGGCGGCATAAGCCTTGATGTGGCGGG
>OCTW011614369.1_pt1 | contig 15433 bp, 14 predicted proteins | sample 1539671 | NCBI WGS metagenome assembly OCTW01 (sample SAMN02144230, study PRJEB22623) | gut metagenome | biome: sheep rumen | host: Ovis aries | place: New Zealand
ATTCCTTGATAGGAAGTGTGGCGGTTCTTCTCCTTGTTTTAGCTCACGGTTGGAGAAATAACGCCATGATGACTTATGTAGAAAAAAAGGCCTTTGAAGGGCCTTCAATCAATAGTTAGTATAGATGGAAGTCAATCGCACAAATTCCAGTTTTTCGGTCTGCATCATCCCGGTTTCACGCCCGGCCAGACTTCGTCAATGAAGCGCTGCCGGGGCTTTTTCTGCCCTGCTCCCGTGTGGCGTCCCATGCCCGCAGATGCAGGAAGCCCAGCATGTCCATCTCGTCGATTTCCTTCATGCGCCATCCATTCTTCATCAGTTCGTTATAGGTGGTATAGATGTATTCCAGAAGGGTCAGGGTGCCTTTGGGATCGTCACTTCCGGATTCTCCGTATCCAGAAGAATCTGCTCCGCTTCCTGCACCGCCGGAATCGTAGGGAAAGTGTCCAGCACCTCCGTATTTTGCTATCAGTTACATCTGATAAAATGACTTTGGAGATCATCGACTGAACCCTGAACAGTTCATGCCTTTATGTTGTATGTAGATTACACAAGCCCGCCGCAGGCCAATCCCGCGGCGGGCTTTTGATGATATGATCTTGTCTCAGCAATCGTAACTGAGGAAGAATGCTTTGTTTTACGCTTCCACCCGGATGCTCTTTTTGCCGGTGAGTTTTTCGGTGAGCGGGTCGGGCTGGCCGAGGCCGATGTGGAAGACGGGTTTGCCTTCGGGGACGTGTTCGCCCTGGTCGTTATAGACCAGCACGGCGTCCGCGGGGATGCGGAGGGAGACTTCCGCTTCCTTTCCGGCCGGTACGCGGACGCGGCGGAAGGCGACGAGGCGGGGATGGAGGGGGGCGTTTTTACTGCCCTCGTTCTCGCAGTAGACCTGGACGACTTCGTCCGTATCCATTTTGCCTAGGTTGGACAGGGAGGCGGTTAGCTGCCAGCCGTCCGGGCCCTGTTCCTTGCGGACGCCGGTCACGGTCACGTCTCCGTAGCTCAGGCCGTAGCCGAAGGGGTACAGGGGAGTATCCTCAAAGTAGCGGTAGGTGCGGTTCACCATCCGGTAATCGGTAAAGGAGGGCATCTTTTCCAGCTGCTCGTTGTGGTAGAAGGTCACGGGCAGCTTGCCGGAGGGGGAGACCTTGCCCAGCAGGATGTCCGCCGCGGCCCGGCCGCCCTGGGCGCCCGGATACCAGGTCAGCAGCACGGCGTTGGCCTTTTCGCCGGCCGCGCCTAAGTCGATGGCGGAGCCGGCCATCAGGCAGATCACCGTGGGCTTGCCGGCAGAAAGCACCTTTTCCATCAGCCTGCGCTGGGCCGCCGGGAGGAGGAGGGACAGCTTGTCGTCGGACCCTTCGGGGTTGCCGGTGTCCTGCTGTTCGCCTTCCATGGTTTCGTCCAGGCCCACCACCAGGACCACGGCGTCGCTGTTTTCGGCCACGGTCAGGGCTTCGGCAAAGCGGTCGTCCTCATACTGGGAGAGGGGCTCGTCCTTGGGCTTCCACAGGCAGCTGCCCGTGGAGCACAGAACGCGGACCTTCCCGGCCAGGGCGTCCTGCAGGCCTTCCTGCACGGTGATGTAGCGGGAGGCGGTGCCGTGGTAATTGCCCATCAGGGCGCGGCGGCTGTCCGCGTTCGGGCCGATCACGCCGAGGGTCTTGATCTTGCTGGTGTCCAGCGGCAGCAGGCCGTCGTTTTTGAGCAGCACCATGGATTCCCGGGCGGCCTGCTCGGCCTTTTCCAGATGCTCCGGGCACTCCACGACCGTATAGGGGATGCTGTCGTATTCGCTGCCCTCGCCCATGATGCCCAGCAGATACCGGGTGGTAAAGAGGCGGACGGCGCTCCTGCGGACGGTCTCTTCGCTGAGCTTGCCGCTCATCACGGCGGCGACGACCTTTTCATAGGTGCAGCCGCAGTTGAGGTCGCACCCCTCGTTGAGGGCCAGGGCGGCGGAGGCAACCGGGTCCTCCGTCACGTGGTGGCCGTCGTGGAAGTCGCGGATGGCCCAGCAGTCGGAGACGAAATGGCCTTCAAAGCCCCACTCGCCGCGGAGCCTGCGCTGCAGGTCTTTGGAGGCGCAGCAGGGCTCGCCGTTGGTGCGGTTGTACGCGCCCATGACGGACTCCACCTGGGCTTCCTTCACCAGGGCCTCGAAGGCGGGCAGATAGGTTTCCTTCATGTCCTTTTCGGAGGCCACGGCGTCAAACTCGTGGCGGAGGGCTTCCGGCCCGGAATGGACGGCGAAATGCTTGGCGCAGGCGGCGGTTTTCAGGCCGTCCCCTTCCCCCTGCAGGCCCTCGGCGTAGGCTACGCCCATCCGGGAGGTCAGGTACGGGTCCTCTCCGAAGGTCTCCTGGCCGCGGCCCCAGCGGGGATCGCGGAAAATGTTGACGTTCGGGCTCCAGAAGGTGAGGCCCTTGTAAATATCCCGGTCGCCGTGGGCGGAGGCGGCGTTGTACTTGGCGCGGCCCTCGGTGGCGGCGATGCCGCCCAGCTCTTTGACCAGCTCGTCGTCAAAGGATGCGCCCAGGCCGATGGACTGGGGGAACATCGTCGCCGCGCCGGCGCGGGCCACCCCGTGCAGGGCTTCGTTCCACCAGTTATACTCGGGCACATTCAGCCGCGGGATCGCCGGGGCGTTGTAAATCAGCTGGGACGCCGCTTCCTCCAGGGTCATGCGGCTGACCAGGGCTTCCGCCTTTTGTCTTGCTGTTTCGCGGTTCATAGGCTGCACTCCTCCTATCCTCCATGCTTCCGGGCAATTTGCCGGACAAAAAATACGATTCAGGATTGAGTATACCATATTTGCCCCCCGGTCCGCAACCGAAAGGGCCTTTGAGCGCATCAGATGGTGAACAGGGGGAATGAAATGAAAAACCGGGGTTCATGGAGCCTGCTTTTCGTTGCAGGTTCCCATTGAACCTTCCGCCTGATTCTGTTATACTGGTGGTAAATCGAAGGATGTTCGTCAACCGATTTTTGACCGGGAGGTGCCATATGCTTCATCAGAATCCGCTTCAGTCCGACATGGATACCAGCACCCGCTTTATTACCGCCGGGGAGATCATGCTTCGCCTGACGCCGCCCAACTACGAAAAGATCCGCATGGCGTCCTCCTTTGAGGCGAGCTACGGCGGCAGCGAAGCGAATATCGCCCTGGCCCTGGCCAACCTCGGGATCGATTCCACCTTCTTTTCCGTCGTGCCGAACAACTCCCTGGGGAAAAGCGCGGTGCGCTGGCTGCGCTCCAACGACGTGCACTGCACGCCCGTGATCCTTTCCACCCCGGAGCAGACCCCCACCCACCGCCTGGGCAGCTATTATCTGGAAACCGGCTACGGCATCCGGGCCAGTCAGGTCATCTACGACCGGAAACACTCCGCCATTTCGGAGTTCGACTTCTCCCAGGTGGACCTGGACGCCCTGCTTTCTGATTTCGACTGGCTCCATTTAAGCGGGATCACCCCCGCCCTGTCGCCCAGCTGCGCCCAGCTGATCCTGGACATGCTCCGCGTGGCCCATGAAAAGGGGCTGACGGTCTCCTTTGACGGCAACTTCCGCTCCTCCCTGTGGACCTGGGAGCAGGCGCGGGATTTCTGCACCCAGTGCCTGCCCTATGTGGACGTCCTCTTCGGCATTGAGCCGTACCACCTGTGGAAGGACGACGAGGACCACAGCAAGGGGGACTGGAAGGACGGCGTGCCGCTTCAGCCGGATTATGAGCAGCAGGACGAGATCTTCCACCATTTCGTGGAAAAGTACCCGAACATTTCCTGCATCGCCCGGCACGTCCGCTACGCCCATTCCGGCTCGGAAAACAGCCTGAAGGCCTTCATGTACTTTGAGGGGCATACGTTTGAAAGCAGGCTCTTCACCTTTACCATTCTGGACCGGGTCGGCGGGGGAGACGCCTTTGCCTCCGGCCTGATCTACGCGATGATGAAGCATTATAAGCCCATGGACATCCTGAACTTCGCGGTGGCTTCCAGCGCCCTCAAGCACACCATCCACGGCGACGCCAACATTACCGACAACGCCGAAACCATCCGCAACCTCATGAACATGTCCTACGATATCCGGAGGTAAGGCTCCGTGCGCGGGAACGGCAGAATCTCTCAAAAGAAAACCTGGAGGAAGATCGGTGAACATCGAAACAGAACGGCTGGTGATCACGGAGTTCAGCCCGGAGATGGCGCGGGCGGTCCATGAAAATTCGCTGGACGAGGACAACCGGCGCTTTGTTCCGGACGAGGTTTTTGAAACGGAGGAAGACGCGGCGGAGACCATCCGTTTCCTGATGTCACAGTACGGCCGGACGGAAGGCCCTCTGGTCTATCCTGTGCTGACCAGAGAGGGCGGAGAAAACATCGGTTACGTTCAGCTGGTCCCTCTGGGGGACGGCCGCTGGGAGATCGGCTATCACATCGCCAAGCGCTATACCGGCCGCGGATACGCAACGGAAGCGGTCCGGGCTTTCCTGCCGGCGGCGGCGGACATGGCCGGAATCAGCGAAATACAGGGGGTCTGCCTGAAAGACAACGCGGCTTCCCGGCGCGTTCTGCGCAAATGCGGGTTTGAAAAGGCATTTGAAGGGCTGGACGAATACCAGGGAGAAAAGCGGGAAATCTTCCGGGGCGTCTGGAGAAAAGCAGACCGGACTGAATAACCGAAACAGATAACATACGAGGACGCCGGGCGTTTGGCCCGGCGTCCTCATGCGTTCAGGAAAGAAATGCTATTCAGCCTCCCGGAAGAATTCTCCGGTATACTGGACGCGGCCTCCGCCGTCTAAGGCGGAGCACAGGGAGAATCTGTCCGGGTCCAGGAGTTCGTACTGTTTTTCGCTCAGATTGGTGATGATCTCGCAGCGGTCGGCTCCGTCCCGGTAGCCGATCATCACATAGGAGAAGCCGGTCAGGCTCCGGAGGGCTTCCACATCGCTTTTCCGGGGCACGGGCAGGACGCCGCCGACTTTTTCCCGGTCGTACCCGGTCTGCGGCCGGTAATTCCGCAAAGAGAAGCGGGGCGTAAAGCCGAACAGGTCTACCAGGGAGGCGACGGTCGGGTTATAGAGGCCGCAGTTTTTGACGCTGCGGCAGTTCAGATGGTTTAATCCTCTTTTTTGACCAGCCCCATGAGCTCGCCGATACATTTTTCAAGATACCCGTAAACGGTCTGCATTTCCTCCTCCGTCACGTGCTCGTAGGTTTTCTGGACGGCGGTGTAGAGGCAGGCGTTCATCTTTTCCACGAGGGACCGGCCCGTGTCCGTCAGGCGGATGTCGTAGCGGCGGTCGTCGTCCGCGGCGCTGGATTTGGTGACCAGGCCGTTGGCCAGCAGCTTGTTTACCCTGCGGGTCGCGGTGGAGGGGTTGATGCCCAGCTTCCGGGAGACATAGGCCATGCTGACCGCGTCCTGCCCGCTGTCGTCCACGACGGAGAGGAAGGCGAAGTCGCCGTAGGCGAGGTCGTCCCGGACGCCGCTTTCCCGGCCCAGCTGAAGGATGTATTTTTCACCCAGCTGGCTGAACAGCTGGTGATAGCGGTCCGTCAGCTCGTTGAGCTTTTTGCACCGGGGGTCAAGCTGCATGGACATAAGATCTCTCCTTTATCTGGTCTTTCCGCTCAGGACAGGGCCTGGTCGATGGCCCGGGCGGCGGTCTTGCCCGCGCCCATGGCGGAAATCACGGTGGCCGCGCCGGTCACTGCGTCGCCGCCGGCGTATACGTTTTTGCGGGAGGTCAGGCCGTCCTCCGTCACGACGATGCCGCCGCGGCGGTTGACCTCGAGGCCCTCCGTGGTGTTCTTGATGAGGGGGTTGGGGCTGGTGCCGATGGCCATGACCACGGTATCGACGGCCAGCTCAAACTCGCTGCCCGGAATTTCGACCGGACGGCGGCGTCCGGAGGCGTCCGGCGCGCCCAGCTCCATTTTGATGCAGCGGATGCCGGTGACAAAGCCGTTTTTGGGGTCCCGCGGGTTGTCCGGGTTCTGATAGCCCAGGATCTCGGTGGGGTTGCACAGGAGGCGGAAGTCGATCCCTTCCTCCTTTGCGTGCTCGACCTCTTCCCTCCGGGCGGGCAGCTCTTCCATGGAGCGGCGGTAGACGATGTAGACGTGCTCCGCGCCCAGGCGAAGGGCCGTGCGGGCGGCGTCCATCGCGACGTTGCCGCCGCCGACCACGGCCACGTTGCCGCCCTTCATGATGGGGGTCTTGGGGTCATCCCGGTAGGCCTTCATCAGGTTGGAGCGGGTCAGGAACTCGTTGGCGGAATAGACGCCCTTGAGGGCTTCGCCGGGGATGTTCATGAAGTTGGGCAGGCCAGCGCCGGAGCCGATGAAGACGGCCTCGTAGCCCATCTCAAACAGCTCGTCCACCGTCAGCGTCTTGCCGATGATCACGTTGGTCTGGATGTCCACGCCCAGGGCGCGCAGGGTGTCCACCTCCCGGGCGACGATGGCCTTGGGCAGACGGAACTCGGGAATGCCGTACACCAGCACGCCGCCGGCGGTGTGCAGGGCCTCGAACACGCTGACCTGATAGCCCTTCTTGGCCAGGTCGCCCGCGCAGGTCAGGCCCGAGGGGCCGGCGCCGACGACGGCCACCTTATGGCCGTTCGGGGTCGGGCGCTCAGGCTGTTTCGCGCTGTGCTCGTTGTGCCAGTCGGCCACGAAGCGCTCCAGCCTTCCGATGCCGACCGGGTCCATTTTGGCCTTGACGTGCAGAGTGCACTGGGCCTCGCACTGGCTCTCCTGCGGGCAGACGCGGCCGCAGACGGCCGGCAGGGAGGAGGAGCGGGTGATGACCCGGTAGGCGGCCTCGTAATCGCCCCTGCGGATTTCATTGATAAAATCGGGAATCTCAATGTTGACCGGGCAGCCGGAAACGCAGGGCCGGGCCTTGCAGCTCAGGCACCGCTTCGCCTCGTCCTGTGCGATCTCCGCGGTATAGCCCAGGGCGACCTCGTTAAAATTGTGGGCGCGCACCTCGGGAGCCTGGGCGGGCATTTCGTTTTTCTTCGGATTGACAGCCATGGGTTCTCCCTCCTTACGCTTTCTTAAACAGACGGCAGGCCTCTTCGTAGGCGTGCCGCTCAAAGTCAAAGTACATGCGGCTGCGGCTCATCGCTTCGTCGAAGTCGATCTGGTAGCCGTCAAAATCCGGCCCGTCCACGCAGGCAAACTTGGTGACGCGGGTCCCGTCCTCCTGGACCAGGGTCAGCCGGCAGCCGCCGCACATGCCCGTGCCGTCGATCATGATGGGGTTCATGGACACGGTGACGGGCACCTTGAAGGGCTTGGCCGCGGCCACGACAAACTTCATCATGATCAGCGGACCGATGGCGATGACCATGTCGAAGGGCTCGCCCGCTTCGAGCATTTCCTTTAAGGGAATGGTGACGTTTCCGTGCCGGCCGTAAGAGCCGTCGTCGGTCATGACGATGAGCTGGTCGGAGCAGGTCTTGAATTCATCCTCCAGGATCAGCAGGTCCTTATTTCTGAAACCGATGATGCTGGTCACCTTCGCGCCCAGACGGTGGAACTCCTGGGCTACCGGCATGGCGATGGCGCAGCCCGCCCCGCCGCCGATCACGCAGATGTTTTTGAGCCCATCGGTATGGGTGGGGACGCCCAAAGGCCCGGCAAAGTCCTGGATATAATCTCCCTGCAGCTTATGGTTCAGGGCCTCCGTGGTGGCGCCGACCACCTGGAAGATCACCTTGACGGTGCCCTCTTTGGGCTCCGTTCCGGCGACGGTCAGGGGGATGCGCTCCCCGTCCTCATCCACGCGCAGGATGATGAACTGGCCCGGCTTGGCCTTGCGGGCCACCAGCGGCGCCTCGACTTCAATCTGGGTGACGGTGGGATTCAGCTCCCGGCGTCTGACGATCCTGTACATAAAACCTCCATGAAACAATGCGTGATGCCGCCATGGGGCATCAACGGTGTTGAGGCGGCTTTGCCGCTACGGGTAATAATTATAGGAAAAAAGGATGAAAAATGCAAGAAGTACGAGCGGAACTTGCGAAACGGTGTGTTTTCTTTTTGTATTTATTCGGTATATCTTTGTTTTTTTCTTGCATTTTGGGCAGCAAACTGATACAATTCCCATGTTCAAATTCAAATTCTCCCGCCTGTAATGGGCGGAGAAGATCATTTTTTATGGAGGTTGACCCATGAAAAAGTTTTTGTCTCTTCTCATGGCTGCGATGCTTGTGCTGAGCTGCGCGAGCTTTGCCGCTGCCGAGTACACCGGTCCTGATACGTTCTCGATGATCGACAACTTCGACATCACCACCCTGGACTATGTGTACAACAACAAGTCCTCCAACGGCGACTACACCAGCAACTTCATCGAAGGTCTGCTGACCCAGGACAGCCACGGCACCCTGATCCCCGGCATGGCCAAGGAATGGTCCGCCAATGAGGACGCTTCCGTCTGGACTTTCGTCATCCGCGATGACGCTGTCTGGTCCACCAACGAAGGCGAAGAATATGACGCCGTCGTGGCGGAAGACTTTGTGACAGGCCTGAAGCATGCGGCCGATTCCAAGTCCGAAACCCTGGGCCTGGTGCAGGACCTGATCGTCGGCCTGCGCGCCTACGCTGACGGCACCGGCACCTGGGAAGACGTCGGCATCAAGGCGGAAGACAACAAGGTTGTCTATACCCTCACCGGCCCCTGCGGCTATTTTGACGGTATGACCACCTACTCCATCCTCTGGCCCATCAACGCGGAATTCCTCGAATCCAAGGGCGCGGACTTCGGCGCCGTGACCCCCGATTCCATCCTGTACAACGGCTGCTACATCCTGTCTTCCCTGGTTCCCGCTCAGGAAGTCCGCTTCGACGCCAACCCCAACTACTATGACAAGGACAACGTCCATGTCCAGCACGTTGTGGTCAGCTTCACCAACGGTCAGGATCCCGCCCAGAACTTCAACATGTTCGTCAACGGCGAAGTGAACTCCACCACCGTCAACCAGGCTCTGCCCGAAGTCAAGGCCAAGGCTGACGAAATCTATGCCGACAACCAGTACATCTCCATGACCACCGCCACCTCCTTCTGGGGCGCTTTCAACTGGGACCGCAGGATGTACAACCTGTACAACGATCCTTCCGTCTCCACCACCTCCAAGACCACCGACCAGCAGAAGGCTGACACCAAGAACGCCATTCTGAACGCCAACTTCCGCCGCGCCGTGTACGCCGCCTATTCCGCTCACGCCGTGGAAGCCATCACCCTGGGCGAAGAACTGGCTGACGGCCCGATCCGCAACACCCTGGTGCCCTACACCTTCGCCGCCACCACGGACGGCCGCGCTTACGGCTCCATCGTGGCCAAGTACGCCGAAGAACTCGTGCCCGAATATGCCGGCATCGACCTGGCTGACGGCCACGACGCCTGGTACAACCCCGAACTGGCCAAGGTCTTTGCTGAAAAGGCCAAGGAAGAACTGGGCGACAACGTGAAGGAATGGCCCGTGCACCTGGACGTTCCGGTCTATGCCGCCAATGAAAACAACAAGAACATGCAGCTGGCCATGCAGAACGCCATCGAGTCCGCGATCGGCGACTATGTGAAGATCGACCTGCAGTTCCTGGAAGGCAACTCCTCCGTGTACTACTCCGCGTTCTATAACCAGCCCGACGGCGTTTCCAACTCCATCGACCTGGTGTTCGGCGCCGGCTGGGGCCCCGACTACGGCGACCCGCTGACCTACATCCACTGCTTCGACATCCATGACGGCGACATGCTGAACTACTCCGGCATCAACTATGAGAGCCAGGGTCAGGACGACGAGCAGAAGCTGGTTCTGAAGACCCTCGGTCTGGAAGATATCCAGGCTGTGGTGGATCAGGCGACCGCGGCCACCGGCGACGAGCGCATTGAGCTGTTCGCCAAGGCCGAAGCCATGCTGCTGACCGGCGGCATCCTCCGTCCCTACAGCACCAGCGGCGCGAATGTTGCTGTCAGCAAGATCAAGCCCTTCACCGCCGCTTACGGCATGTATGGCCAGGCTTCTTACAACCGGGTTCCTTACTTCAAGTACATGGAACTGCTGGATGCGCCTGTGACCACTGCTGACTATAACGCTGCGAAAGCTGCCTGGCTGGCCGGCGAATAATATCGCCTGAAGCCTTACAGGTTTTATAACCGAAACGAGAGAGCCAGAAGCTCCAGTTCTCTGGCTCTCTCGTATCCTTATATAAGGGGTGGACCCGGTGAAGAAAGGGTATATCTGGAAGCGGCTGCTGCGGTCGGTGATCTCGATCCTGATCATCATGCTGATCGTGTTTACGATGGTATACACGATGGTTCCGCGGGAAAATATCTTCTTTGAGGACAGCACCTACCGAAAGCTCGGCGGCAAGTCCGACGACAAAACGGAATACGTCTATTCCACCTGGCAGAAGCTGGGTTATCTGGATTATGTGCGGATCAACGATTACTGCCTGACGCTCTATGAGGCGGGCAGCGAGGACATGAGCCGTGCCGTACAGCCGGATTCCCAGGAAAGTCGGGATTTTGTCGAGCTGTATACCTCCAAGGGATACACGGTGGAGAAATACCTCCAGTCCGGCAGGTATTACGCCTACAAGGACGTCCCTGTGATCAATCGCATGGGGCTGTGGCTTGCCAACCTCATCCGGATTGATACCCCATGGTCTGTACAGGATCCGGACAACCCGGACCTGGAGCGGAAGCTCTATTTCGGCCGCACCCCCACCGGCGGCGTCGCCCTGATAGGCAGCGGCACCACCCACAAATACCTGCTGTATACGGACAGCCATTTCCCTTTCATTCATCAGAACATCATCAAGCTGAACTTCGGCACCTCCTACCCGACCTACCAGGGCCTGGATGTGCTGAGCGTGCTGTTCCAGACTCAGGGCACCGAGGTCAAGCGTCATGTGACCTTTGATACCGGCTATGAAGCGGATTCCGGCATCAATTTCGGATCCCTGCGGTATAAGCCCGTACTGGACCGCATGGACAAAAAGAAATTCACCGACCACTACGCGAATTACGACGTCGCCAGGAATCAGCCCTCCATGATCGGCACTTCCTTCATCATGGGCATTTTCGCCATGGTCCTGGCCTATACGATCGGCCTGTCGATGGGCGTGCTGATGGCCCGCCGCAAGGACAAGCTGGCGGACAAGCTGGGCATGGTGTACATCATCTTCATCATCGCCGTTCCGTCCCTTGCCTACATTTACGTGTTCCGCTATATCGGCACCAACCTGTTCAACCTTCCCTCCGTCTTTACCACCTACGGGCCGGATGATCTCCGCAGCTGGATCCTGCCAATCATCTCCCTGGCCCTGCCGTCCATCGCCAGCCTGATGCTGTGGACCAGGCGGTACGTGGTGGACCAGATGAACTCCGACTACGTGAAGTTCGCCAAGGCGAAGGGCTTGAACCAGCGGGAGATTTTCAACCGCCATATTTTCAAGAACGCGATCATCCCGATCGCCCAGGGCATCCCCGCTTCCCTGGCGGGCTGCATCACCGGCGCGATCATCACCGAGTCGATCTACTCCGTCGGCGGCATGGGCAAAATGCTGCCCAACGCCATCAATCAGTACAACAACGTCATGATCGTGGCGCTGGCGTTCATCTTCTCCAGCGTTTCCGTGCTGTCCGTCCTGGCGGGCGATATCGTGCTGACAAAGGTGGACCCGCGGATTTCACTGACAGAGAAAGCAGGGAGGTCATGATGGATATTCAGAATAACGCTGTGCAGGAAGAAAACCTGGACAATCTGTTTGAACGGGCCGAATTTGACGAACTCGAATCAGAGCGCATCGCCGCGCCCCGGTATTCTTACTGGAAATCCGTCTGGAAGACCTTCTTCAAAAATAAATTTACCGTGGGCGTTGCCGTCCTGCTGCTGTTCATCATCGGCTTTGCCCTGATCCAGCCGCTGCACTCCGGCTACAGCCCTGTTCTGACGCCCAACATCAACAACGCCGAGATGAAGTTTCTGAAGCCCAGCGCGGAGCACATTTTCGGCACCGACCACGTGGGTAACGAGGTCTTTGACGCCGTCTGGGCCGGGGCCCGGAACTCCATCATCATCAGCTTCGTCTGCACGGCGCTCAACATGCTGATCGGCATCCCGATCGGCGCGCTGTGGGGCTTTTCCAAGAAGATGGACAAGTGGATGATCGAGGTGTACAACATCATCTCCAACGTCCCATTCCTTTTGCTGGCGATGATCCTGTCCTACGTGCTGGGCGCCGGCATGAAGTCCCTGATCATCACGATGACCTGTACGGAGTGGATCTTCGTGGCCTATTTCATCCGCACCCAGGTCATGATCATCCGCGACCGGGAGTACAACATGGCCTCCAAGTGCCTGGGCACGAAGACCTGGACGATGATCTTAAAGAACATCCTGCCCTACTTGATCTCCGTCATCATGACCTACGTCTCCAGGCAGATTCCCTCGCTGATCTCCTATGAGGTGTTCCTGTCCTACATGGGCCTGGGCCTGGGCACCACCAACGCCTCCCTGGGCCGGACCATTTCTCTGTACACCTCTTACATGAACGGGTATCCTCACCTGTTCTGGATCCCCGTGGGCGTGCTGGCCCTGATTTCGATCTCCCTGTACATCGTGGGCCAGAAGCTGGCCGACGCGGCCGACCCGCGCACCCATATTTAAGGAGGGAACAGACACATGGCAGACGAAAGAAAAATTGTTCTCTCCGCAAAGGACATCGAGGTCAAATTCCGCGTCCGTGACAACTACCTGACGGCCATCCGGGGCGTATCCCTGGATCTGTACGACGGGGAAACCTTCGCCATCGTGGGCGAAAGCGGCTCCGGCAAATCCGTCTTTACCAAAACCTTTACCGGCATGCTGGAATCCAACGGCACCATTTCCAAAGGGTCCGTGATGTTCCACGGCCAGGACCTGACCAAGCTCAAAACGGACAAGGACTGGGAAGGCATCCGCGGCGCGAAGATCTCCACGATCTTCCAGGACCCGATGACGTCCCTGAACCCCATTCGCACCATCGGCTCCCAGATTACCGAGGTCATTGAAAAACACCAGGGCATTTCCAAGGCGGAGGCCAAGGAGCAGGCCGTCCAGATGATGGAGCGGGTCGGCATCCCCAACGCCAGGGAGCGCTTTGACGAATATCCCTTCCAGTATTCCGGCGGCATGCGCCAGCGCATCGTCATCGCCATCGCCCTGTCCTGCCATCCCGAAATCCTGATCTGCGATGAACCGACGACCGCCCTGGATGTGACCATCCAGGCCCAGATTATCGCCCTGATCCGCAGTCTGCAGAAGGAACTGAAGTTCACCACCCTCTACATCACCCATGACCTGGGCGTCGTGGCCAACGTGGCGGACCGGGTGGGCGTCATGTACGGCGGACAGATCATCGAGTACGGCACCGTCAACGAGATCTTCTACGAGCCCCAGCATCCTTATACCTGGGCGCTTTTGTCCGCCCTGCCGCAGCTGAGCGAAAAAGGGCAGGACCTGTATTACATCACCGGTACCCCGCCTTCTCTGTACAACGAAATCAAGGGGGACGCTTTCGCCCCCCGCAACCCGAATGCTTTGAAAATCGATTTTGTGAAAGAGCCGCCTTTCTTCCAGGTGAGCCCCACCCACTTTGCCAAGACCTGGCTGCTGGACCCCAGGGCGCCGAAGATCGAAAAACCGGCCGTCATTCAAAACCTGCACGAAAAAATTGCCAAGATGACCGCGAAAGGAGGGGCTTTCCATGTCCGGACAGAATGACCGCGAAGTGCTGCTGAGCCTCAGGAATGTGGAAATCTCCTTTGACGTAGGCGGCAAGCACAAATTCAAGGCCGTGCAGGACGCTTCCTTTGACATCTACCGGGGGGAAACCTTTGCCCTGGTCGGCGAGTCCGGCAGCGGAAAAACCACCATCGGGCGCGCCATCATGCGGATCAACCCGCTGAGCGCGGGCGAGATCCTCTTTGAAGGTAAACGGATTTCCGGGAAGCTGAGCAAGCAGGACGACATGAACGTCATCCGCAGCATCCAGATGATCTTCCAGGACCCCGCCGCTTCCCTGAACGAGCGCGCGACGATCGAATACTGCGTTTCAGAAGGTCTGTACAACTTCCACCTGTATAAAAACGAGGAAGAGCGCATCGCCAAGGTGGACCGGGCGCTGGAAGAGGTCGGCCTGCTGCCGGAGCACAAATCCCGCTATCCCCACGAGTTTTCAGGCGGCCAGCGCCAGCGCGTCGGCATCGCCCGGGCCCTGATCATGGAGCCCAAGCTGGTGGTAGCGGACGAGCCGATTTCCGCCCTGGACGTGTCCATCCGCGCCCAGGTGCTGAACCTGATGAACAAGCTCAAGAACGAGAAGGCCCTGACCTATCTGTTCATCGCCCACGACCTGTCCGTCGTCCGCTTTATCGCGGACCGCATCGCCGTCATCCATCTGGGACGGATCGTGGAAATCGCGGAAACGGAGGAGCTGTTCGCTCATCCCCTGCACCCCTACACCGTGTCGCTCTTAAGCGCCGTCCCCATGCCGGACCCGATCATCGAAAAGCAGCGCGAGCCCATCGTCTACACCGAAACAACAGAGGAAAAGACCGGCCCGGATTACGAGATGCGCGAGCTGCTGCCCGGCCATTTCGTTTACTGCAGCCCCGAGCAGGGAAAAGAATATGTAAAGCAGCTGGAGAATCAGTAAAAGATCACCGCGAGCAATGCGGACACGGCGATCAGGATGATCCCCGTCAGGAAAGGATAGTTTGCGCTGTCCTTTCTTTTTTGTTCCTTGTCGTCCTTGAAGGCGGCGAAGGACTTTTTGTCGCCCGATCGGAGGCTCCGCCGGGCGATAAACTCCATGATGTCAAAATCCCCGTGCCGGGTCAGATTCCCGATGATCCCAAGAATCAGGAAAACAAAGCCGGTGATCGTCATCGCGTCGATGAACTTAAGCAGCTTCTGATCTGACGTGATCAGGGCGATGACCGGATAAATCAAAGCGGCCGAGAGATAAGGCAGCAGGGCCTTCAATTTAAACGGGCGAAACCGCATATGGCCAGGGACGGGCAAGAGCGCCCATCCGCCTCCTTTCCGAAGTCAATCTTAAAAAGATGCAGGGTGTTGCAGATTAAATTCTGCAACACCCCCTCTTTTAACAGCAAAAATGATCACCATAAAATGTTATGTAACAAAGAATGCGTGGGAATTAAAAACCCCGGGAGGTTTGGAGGGACCGCAGTCCCTCCATTAAAAATCCGCAGCGGCGGCATGTACGGTGCGGGGTTCTGAGCGCCCGGAAAATGTGCCGGTGGCACATTTTCAGCGAAGAACGGGCCGATAGGCCCTGGGCAGGAATTTTTGCGAAGCGGAGCTTGCCCCGCGAGAGCAAAAATTCTTTCCTTGCGCCTTTGCCGCCTGGGG
>OCTW011611523.1_pt1 | contig 15431 bp, 11 predicted proteins | sample 1539671 | NCBI WGS metagenome assembly OCTW01 (sample SAMN02144230, study PRJEB22623) | gut metagenome | biome: sheep rumen | host: Ovis aries | place: New Zealand
ATTTCGGCGTTATACCGCAGGGGCAGACTGCTATTCACAGCCTGACTGTCACTGAGAATATCCTTTTGCCGTTCGCACTTTACGGTGATGCCCCCGATGAAGCCCGCGCCCGTCAGCTAATGGAACGGCTGGATATTGCTGACCTTGCAAACGCCCGTCCCGCCGAACTTTCGGGCGGTGAACTCAGGCGAGTGGCGATAGCAAGAGCGCTGGTGCGCAAGCCCTCGCTGATATTTGCCGATGAACCAACAGGCGACCTCGATGACGAGAACACCGCAGAAGTGTTCCGCTTTCTGAAAGAGTGCGCATCTGAGGGCGCGGCGGTGCTTGTAGTCACCCACGAGAACGATGCTAAGGGCTATGCCGACATAATGCTGAAAATGTCGGCAGGCGAGCTTACACAGGAATAAAAATATGGCGCTGAAACTGTCAGAGTTCAGCGCCGTTATTTTTTATATCCCAATTTGGTTGTGTCTTGTTCCCCCATCACAAGGCTGTTTAGTGCAGTGTGTCAGCGGGATGACCATATTATTTTATCTGAATGCTTTTTTCATGCCATCGACTGCTTCTATGACCCTGTCGCACCATGCGTCAAATTCGGGGTCATCATGCTGATATTCGGGGTGTGCCATCACGTATTCGACAGTGCGGCGTATACCCTCGCGGGCTGTGACGGTACACTTGAAGTCAGGCACGAGCGCCTTGACTTTTGAGTTGTCGAACACGACCGAGTTCGACTTGTCACCGATAAGACTGCCCACAAAATCGTAGCCGCTCATATCGGCAAGCGTCTGCGATGCAACGTGGTACGCTTTCAGCTGGACGCCCAGCGCCTCAGCGATATAGCCGTATATCTCGTTCCAGCTGACGCTTTCATCACTTGTTATGTGGAAGACCTCACCTATCGCTTTGGGGTTGCCGACCAGACCCGCATAAGCCTTAGCAAAGTCGCTGTTGTGGGTTATCGTCCACAGGGAAGTGCCGTCACCGTGTATTATGACGGGCTTGCCCTCTTTTATGCGCTTGACCACCTGCCAGCTCCCGCCGTCACCGTGTACCCCCAGCGGAACGCTTCGCTCGTCATAAGTGTGGCTGGGTCTGACTATCGTGACAGGGAAGCCCTTGTCCCTGTACAGACCCATCAGGTATTCTTCGCAGGCTTTCTTGTTGCGCGAGTACTCCCAGTAAGGGTTCTCCAGCGGCGTTTCCTCAGTGATAACATAGCCTTTCGGGGGCTTTTGGTAGGCTGATGCCGAACTGATGTAGATGAACTGCTTTGTCCTGCCGCCGAAAAGCCGATAGTCGCGTTCAAGCTGTTGGGGCACAAATCCGATGAACTCACCCACGCAGTCAAATTCAAGCCCGTCCAGCAGTTTTGCGGTCTTTTCCTCATCATTTATGTCGGTGGTGATGTACTTTATGTTTCCCGAAAGACCCTCGTTGCGCGAACCCCTGTTGAGCAGATAAAGTTCGTGACCCTCTTCGGCAAGGCGCTTTGTTATCGCCATGCTGATAGTGCCTGTGCCGCCGATAAACAGTATTTTCATGGCGTTTCCTCCTTAAAGTTCAGCCTTGACAGCTATGCGGTATATCTCGGCAGCATCTTCAGATGACAGGTGAACGAAACCGCCTGTCATGCCGTCGCCAACGCCCAGCTTTTCCACCAGTACGGGGATATCCTCTTCCTTAGCGCCCAGTTCAGCGAAGTTTATCGGCATACCGATGCTGTGCAGGAAAGTCCTGAAACGGCGGATACCCTCGCGGGCAGTCTTTTCGGGGTCAGTGAAATCCATATCCACCCCGAACACCCTTGTCGCCATCTGACAGAAGCGCATTACATCGTGCTTGCAGACAAACTCCATCCACGCGGGCATTATCACAGCCAGTCCTGCACCGTGAGCGCAGTCATAAAGACCCGAAAGTTCGTGTTCCAGCCCGTGACTGTTCCAGTCCTGTTCTCTGCCAACGCCGACTATATTGTTGTGTGCCACCATGCCTGCCCACATTATATTTGCGCGTGCATCATAGTTTTTGGGGTCAGCGATGACGCGGGGAGTTTCCCTCAGCATGGTCATCAGCACCGCTTCGCACAGGCGGTCGGTTATCTCGACTTCCTTTGTGTTGGTGAAGTATCTCTCAAAAACGTGCGCCATTATGTCGGTAGCACCGCAGGCTGTCTGGTATGCGGGCAGTGTCATCGTAAGTTCGGGGTCAAGCACCGAAAATCTCGGTCTGAGTGCATCTGAGCCTGTCGCCCTTTTCAGCATACCATCTTCTTTAGTGATGACCGAGTCGCCCGAACCCTCACTGCCTGCCGCAGATATGGTAACTACTACGCCGACAGGGAGCGCTTTCCCGACTTTCTTGCCGCAGTAAAAGTCCCAGAAATCACCCTCATAAACAACGCCTGCCGCAATGCCTTTAGCCGAGTCGATGACCGAGCCGCCGCCCACAGCAAGGATAAAGTCGATGCCCTCGCGCCTGCAAAGTTCGATGCCCTCATACACCAGCGTGTCACGGGGATTTGGCTTTACGCCGCCAAGTTCAAAGTAAGCCACGCCTTCTTCTTCCAGTGACTTTTTCACCTTGTCCAGCAGACCGCTTTTAACTGCCGAGCCGCCGCCGAAATGTATCAGCACCCTGCTTCCGCCGTATTTCTTGACATACCTGCCTGTTTCGCACTCACGACCCCTGCCGAAAACGAACTCGGTAGGGCTGTAAAAGTTAAAATCATTCATTTTTATAACTCCTTTCAGTATGGGAAATGTTAAACACCTTATAGAAAATATCAGCCTGTCGGTGAACTTGTTTATCGCTTATAAAATGCCTGTTTCCGCATTTATCTCAAAGCCTGACGACCGCTGTATTTTAGATGATTATAACACACACTTTCGGAAAAGTCAAGTACAAAAGCGAACATATATTTAGCAGATAACAGCATTATGCAAAAAGACCCGCTCTGTCGGAACGGGTCTTTGATATAGCTTTTATTTCTCAGCAAAAACAGTTATCTCGGTCGAACCGTCGATACTTGTCAGCTTTTTGCCGTCGGTCTTGAAGTAGCTGTTCTTAGAGTCAACGACCAGCTTCTTTACCTTGTAACCTGTGAACGCATAGCCGCGTACACGCTTGACGTTTGCACCTATCTTCAGTTCTGCAAGTTCAACGTTTGCCTTGTGACCGAAACCTGCACCGAATGCGCTTGTGCCGATATATTCCAGTGCATCAGGCAGTGTCAGTTCGCTGAAACCGATGCAGTCCTGGAATGCGAAATCGCCTATCTTCTTGACAGACTTTGCAAAGGTTATCTTAGTCAGACCCTTGCCCTCATCATCGAATCCAAGACCCAGACCCGGATCAAAGCTGCCCACGAAAGCGTAAGCGCCTATTTCCTCAACGCCGTCAGGTATTGTGAACTCAGTTCTGCTCTGACCTGTGAATGCTATCAGCTTCTTCATGTCAGCGGTATACAGAACATTGTCCTTAGCGGTGTATACCTTGTTATCCTTTGAAACTGTCAGCTTGTCGAGCTTTGCGCAGTTGGAGAATGCCGCAGGGTCGATGACAGTCACGCTTGCAGGTATCTCTATCTCCTTTATCGCTGTTGAACTGAATGCGAAACTGCCGATGCTCTCCAGCTTTTCAGGCAGAACTACGGTTTCCAGTGCTGAATCGTAGCTGAACATGTTTTCGGGGATAAATCTGAGGTTCTTTGGAAGTGTGACCTTAGTCAGTCTGCGCTGTCCCTGATTTGAGAGCCTGCCCATAGTTTCAACGCTGTCGGGGAAGATCAGTTCAGTCGGGTCGGAATCGTTAAATGCGTTGGTGCGTACTACAGTCACAGCCTTGCCGCCGACTTTTGCAGGTACTTCGATCTTGCCGTCTTTATCCTTATTCTTGCTCTCATACTTCACAAGTTCGGCATGGTCGCCTACTATCGCGAATTTCAGTACGCCGTTGTCGGTCTTTTCTTCGGTCATCTTGTCGAGTGTGCTGTCCTTGAACTCGTAAGAGCCGATATTTGAGCAGTACTCCTTGCCGTCAAGGGTGAATATGCTCATCTGTATCGCATATTCTGCGGGCATCTCGGAGAAGTGGAAAGACTTGACATCAAAACTCTCGCCAACCGCCATGAACTCGCCGCCGTAAACAGTAGCTTCAAGTTCGCTGTAGTGCTTGCGGGGTGTCTTTTCATTGGGTTCAAATCCGCTGAACGGGCTGGAGAAACTCATCCACTCGCTCAGGTCTATCTCGTCCTTAGAAGCCACAGGCAGACCGCCCGAAGTGGTGTTGTTGCTTGTAAGACCTGTGATGGAAGCAGTGCCCTTGCTGTCAATACTGCTCTCTATCAAGACACTCATTCTTTCGTCAGAAAGTTCCTGATCTGCGCAGAGCACACCTGCTGAACGGTAATTGCCGTTACCCATGAACTTTGTCAGACAGCTTATGGGTTCAGCCTGCTTGTCGGAAACTACGCCGATGCTCACGGGGTCGAGATCCATCTTGACTATGCCGTTCTTGTCCACCTCAGCGGGAACATAGAGCAGTCTTGGCGCCCATGCCTTTTCCTTGCCCTCAAAGCCGACATTTGTCAGGATAGTGAAGTAAACACCGCGCATTTCCTTCATCTGTTCGTCGGTCAGCTGAGCGTAAGCATAGCCGTCGTCCTTGTACTTCTTGTTTGAGGATTTGCCGCCTTTTGGTACGACCTCAATATCCAGTTCATCATAAATGCTCTTTTCGGTCGGCTTGCTGCTGTCGGGCTTGCTTGAATCATCAGCCTTAGAACTGCTGTCTTCCTTTTTGCTTGAAGACTCAGCCTTAGAACTGCTTTCTTCCTTTTTGCTTGAAGACTCAGCCTTAGAACTGCTCTCTTCCTTTTTGCTTGAAGACTCAGCCTTAGAACTGCTCTCTTCCTTCTTGCTCGAAGAGTCAGCCTTAGAACTGCTCTCTTCCTTCTTGCTTGAAGACTCAGCCTTAGAACTGCTCTCTTCCTTCTTGCTCGAAGATTCAGCCTTAGAACTGCTGTCTTCCTTATTGCTTGAAGAACTGTCGGGCTTGCTGCCGCCCTCAGCGGGATAGAGTGCTTCCATCAGCGCTTTATAATCGTTGTCGATAGGGTCGGTGGTTATAAGGTCATAGCCGCCTATACTGTATAGTATCTTGGAAGCATTATAATCAGCCGCGCTGTTAGTCAGCGGGAAGTATACAGAAAGACCGCAGGTGCCCTTAATGGTGGTCGAACCCTCGACCAGCATATCGCCCAGCGCCGACTTCAGCTTCTTTGTTTCGCCCGAATATGCGCCCGAAAGTGAGTCTGCCATAGTTGCGAGGTCGGCAAGGTCGTAGCCGCTGTAGCTGTATGCGCCGTCAAGGAACTTCTTGTAGTTTGCAGCATCGCCATTATCTATCTCAGCTTTCATAGCCTTGCACACGCCGCCCATAGCCGATTTAACGCTGTCGGTCTTTGAAAGGTCGAACACGCCCAGTGTTGCAGACTTTATATAAGGGCTTATGCTTGGGTCGGAGAGGAAATCGAAGTAAGTCTTGACTATGCTGCTGCCGATATCCTTAGCCTTGCTGGTGCCCTTGACACCGCCGAGAAACTCATAGTTCCAGCCGCAGCCGGGTTCCGTGTCAGCCGAAGCCACAAGATAATCTGCGTATGGCTGACACATGTCAGCTATCTCCAGCGATGACATCAGGCAGGCATCAAAGCCGATGAATGCCAGCTTCTTGCTCTTGAACGGGCTTGCTTCAAGCGCCTTTTTCATTTCAGACATAGTCAGCGAGTCACCGCCGCCTGTCTTTGCATCGGTATTGAGTTCGTCACTGCCGTAGCCTATTACAGGTCCGCCGCCGTGATCCCAGCAGATCAGCGCGTAGTCATCAGCGGGGTACTTTTCGGGAACATCTTTGAGGAATGCACCGAAAGTATCCGATTCGCCCATGTTCTTCCTGTCAGTTTCGTAGATGTTTATACCTTTCTTGCCGTCAGCAGTCAGGTCAGCGCCGTTAGTCTTATATTCGATATAAGCGTTCTTGCCTGTAGGGAAGCCGTTTAGCCACCATGTTTTTGCGCCGCCGCAGTACAGCACCAGGTTTACGTCCTTGTCATCGAGTCCGCTTTTTATCATTTCGAGAATATCCTGTGTGCCCGCCATGCTGTTCTGTTTGCTTTCAAGGTCAGAACCGACCATGTATACCATCAGGGTCAGCTTCTTCTTGTCCTCAGCCTTTTTGTCAGACCATTTTCTCGCCTTGACTTCTGCCGAAGCGCTTACGCGGGAATTTTCGCTGTTTTTGCTGTTAGCCGAAGACCTTGAGATATCTTTGAGCGATACCAGCTTCATGTTGTCTACCATGCCGTCCTGACCGCCTGTCAGTTCAATGAACTGTGCAGTGGTGGTTTCATCATCGGTGACATCATCATCAGAAGATGTGGTATCTTCATCGGCAGGTTTTTCCTCCGCGCTGTCATCAGACTTTTCCTCTTCGGCAGTCGTGGTGTTTGCAGTACTGCTGTCCGCTTCGGAAGTCTTGTCGTCAGCAGGCTTTTCACCGCATCCTGCCATCATCGATGCTGTCAGCATAAGTGCTGTCAGCGCACTGATAATTTTCTTTGTTTTCATTTTGCTCCTCCATGTTTGATTTGTGTAAAGATAAAATTAATTTACCGATTAATATTTTACCACATCATGAAGTATTTGTAAAGGTGTAAACTGACGCATTTTACCATCATTATACTGAGATTATTAAGCACTTTGATAAATTAAAAAACGAAAGCGCCCCCTGATATGGGAGCGCTGTGAAAGCTGTGTGAAAGTTTGATATTGCGGCGTTTCAGTGCAGTATTATCATTCCTTTCCTGTCACTGTCCACCAGTCCCGCAGATGTGCAGAGAGTGTCTGCGCTCACCGCTGTCAGGCTTCTGCCGTTCTGCCCGTAGAAGGGGTCACAGCAGTAGAATATATTACCATATTCATCATCGGTATCATATCCGCAGACCAGCACGTACTGCGTATTTGTGGTGATGCCGTAGTAGTCGCTGTAGTCGTAATCAGCCACGCCCTCATAGTACCTCACAGCCAGCATGACCCTTTTGCCGCTGTCTATCTGAGCCCTCAGCATTTCTTCGCTGACATCTTCCACCCTTTCAGCCACAAGGTCGCCGCCCGAATAGTCGTTTATCAGCTTGACGGGGTCATTCACAGCATCAAGGACTTCTTCCGCGCTGATAAGGTCAGCCTTGTCCCACTGACGAAGTTTCTGGCTGTTGACCAGTGCCGCCGCCGTTATGGGAGCGCTCTCCTTGCTTGAACAGGGGTAGGTGCCGCTGTACTCATCTTTCATAAGACAGTCACCTGCTGACGGCAGAATGGTCGCAGTCAGCACCTCAGTCAGGTCGTCTGCGGGTATATAGCCTGTCTGTGAAAGGTAGGATACTTCTATCTGCTTGCCCATGCCGAATTCCGAGATATCCAACGCATCGTAAGATGCAAACAGTTCGCCTTCGGTAGCCGCCCCGATGTATCCGCCGTCCTTGTCAGTGACACCTGTGTCGGTGCTTACGCGGTAAAGATGCCCCTGCGGTATCTCTAAAGGCTCTTCTTCGACAGGAACTTCCGTCTGCGGGGGAGGGGACTGCGTTTGTTTCTGTGCGGCAGGCGCAGACTGTGTCTGTTGTTTTGTATCATCTTTTTTGCGTGTCTTTGGTGCTATGCCGTAAAAGATAACGCCTATCAGTATCACCGCACCGAGAATTATGCCCAGCGCAAATCTGGAAGCCTTAGCGATGTCGTTGCGGTTGTCGTTCATTATTTTTTTCAGTTCGTTCTTCATCATTCTCCGACTTTCTGTTGTACCGCCTTGCCCAGCATCAGCGTACAGCCGTAATTATCACGCCAATACGGGTCGTGGAGTTCATATGCGTCCAGATACTTGTTGTAGCTTATATATGTAGACATGTTGTCGCCGCCGTCAGGCAGTTCAAGGTCGATGCCTGTGTCGGTCAGGGTATATTTCAGCCGCAGACCGCTTTTCAGCAGACCCTCGCCCTCAGTTTCATTGCCGTCATAGTCGTACCACTGTATGCTGACATAGCCGTTCTCAAAGTCGAACACGGGGTAGTCGAGGTCGGTACGCAGTCTTTCATAGCTTGCCATGCCTTTGAGCATCACACGAGGTATCAGCCTTTCGCCTTCGGGTGAAGCCGCTCTCAGCGAATACAGTTCACTGTAGTCGAGCAGTTTTTTCCAGTCACACTGGGAAAGCAGGGTCACATCATAGTTCATGCCCATGATACACAGCGCGAGGTCATCACCGTCAAAATACATGCGCATGTGTGCATATTCTTCAAAAGGCGGTGACTGTGTGTTTATCGGATAAAAGGCTTCACAATAGCTGTCACAGTGCTGAACGCTGTTTATTACTCCTTTTTGGTCTGTGACTATTGCATGGAGATAGTATTTGTCCGCAGACATGTCATACGGCTTTTCTTCAACGCCGTATTCTGCCAGCACAGCTTCCTTGTTGTCATTGCCGTACATGCGTGCCCAGAAAGAGGGATATCTGTACCATTCACCGTCATCGTTATAGCTGTTCCAGAAAAAATATCCGTAAAGATAAGATTTTTCGCCCAGCATTTTTTCAAAAAAGTCAAAATCGCTGCCCACGCAGAAATCTTTGTATACCAACGGTTTGCCGAAATCGGGTTCGGTGTCATCGTATTCGGTCTTTGGTTCTGAATAGACCACCTCAGCCACACTGTCATCATATTCTCTCGGTATCGGTTTCAGCTTTTCTTCGGCGGTAGGTTTGATAGTACACCCGCCAAGCATCAACGCCGCCATTACAGCTGACAAAACTCTGTATTTGCGCAAAAAGCACTCCCCCTTTCACAAAAAGTTCAGACTTACAGTTATTATACCATATTTTCATAAAAAGGTCAATCCCCGAACAGCGGTCAGGCGGTGAACGTATCTTTATAAAATGCAGTTTAAGTTCTGAAATTGACAATTGTTGGCATTTTTTTTGCTTTTGCATCTACAGGAAAAATCGTTAAAGAGATGGTCATAAATACGTTTTTTATGCGTTTTGCGGCGTGACATGCAGTTGACAGGGACTTTCTGTTATGTTATAATGGTTAGCGAACACTAATGGCAATAAATGGAGGAAGTAAAACAATGAATTTTAAAGGCATAATTCTCGGTGTCATCACTTTTCTGATAATCGGGCTGTTCCACCCGATAGTCATAAAGGCAGAATACTATTTCACTAAAAAAAGCCGGTATGTTTTTGCGGCAGCAGGGGGGATATCCCTGCTGATATCACTGCTTGCAGACAGCGATTTCCTCAGCTGTATTTTTGCTGTGTTGTCAACGACCTGTTTCTGGAGCATACATGAACTCTACGAGCAGGAGGAGCGTGTACGCAAGGGGTGGTTCCCGAAAAATCCGAACAGAAGATACTGAAGAAAAAAAGCACTGCCCGCGCGGACAGTGCTTTTTCTTATACTGTTATGGTATCTGATATACTATAAATATAGCTTTATTCCTTGACACCGCCTATTGTCAGACCTGCCACAAAGTATCTCTGTAAGAAAGGATAGAGTATGATTATCGGCAGGGAAGTGATGACAGTTGCCGCCGCTCTTATCGAGGTAGGTGTTACAGTTGCGGTGGAATGCTGTGCGGATTCAGCGGTCGCTTTCTGGTTGGTCACCGAGCTTAACAGCTTCATCAGTTCATACTGCAAGGTGGTCAGGTCATCATCCATTTTGTTGTACAGCATCGCATCGAACCAGCTGTTCCACTGACCTACAGCGGTGAACAGTGCAACGGTGGCGATAACGGGCATGCAAAGCGGGAAGATTATCTTGATGAAGATAGTCATGTGACCTGCTCCGTCTATCATTGCAGACTCGGCAAGGCTGTCGGGCAGACCATTCATGTAAGTTCTCAGCACCAGCATGCTGAATGCGGGTACCATGCCCGGCAGTATGTAAACGAGGAAGTTGTTGGTCAGACCGAGATTTTTGTAAACGATGAATATAGGGATAAGACCGCCCGAAACGTACATAGTTACAACATACAGCAGTGACAGCTGTTTCTTGAAAAGGAATTCCTTGCGGCTGAGAATGTAAGCCAGCAGTGCAGTCACCATAGTGGAGGTAACGGTGCCTATAACTGTTCTCAGCACACTTGTTCTTGCGGCGGCAAACATGCTCTGCTTGCCGAGAACTGTCTGATAGTTTTTAAGCGTGAACACGCGGGGCACAAGGGTTATGCCGCCTTTCAGCGCATCAAGACCGTCATTGAACGACACAGCCACCATGTTAAGAAGAGGGTAGAGTATCACGATGGTAAATATGACCATAAAGATAGTATTCAGTGTATCGAATACCATATCGCCTTTTGAGCGGCGGCTCATTATGCCGTGTTTGGTGTTGGCGCCGATGTCCTCAGACTTGCGCTGTTTGCCCGTCCGGGGGGCGGGAAGTGTTTTTGTAAGTTCTGCCATTTTCTGCGCCCTCCTTTAGTACAGACTTTCTTCGCCCATCGCTTTAGCGCTGGCGTTTGCTATGACTATAAGTATGATGCTGACAAGGCTCTTGAAGATACCTGCCGCAGTACCAATAGCGTAGTTGCCCTTGCCGATACCGTAGTTCAGCACGTATATGTCGATAGTTTCGGATACTGACTTTACAAGGTCGTTGCCCAGCAGATATTGCAGTTCAAAGCCGACATTCAGTACGTTGCCGACATTCATTATCAGCAGTATCAGTATGGTGGGCTTGAGTCCCGGCAGAGTTATGTGCCAGATGCGCCTCATTCTGCCTGCGCCGTCTATCGAAGCCGCCTCATACAGGTCGGGGTTGATGGAAGTTATCGCCGCCAGATAGATTATGCTGTCCCAGCCGGTTTCTTTCCAGCGTGTCGCGAACGCCACTATCCACCAGAAGTATTTCGGTTCTGCAAGCCACTGAACAGGCTTGTCTATCAGACCTGTAGCCATCAGCACCTTGTTTATAGTGCCGTTCTCCATCGAAAGGACATCGAACACGATGCCTGTCAGTATTATCATCGACAGAAAGTGCGGCAGATAGGAAATTGTCTGCACGAACTTTTTGCCCATATTGAAGCGGAACTCGCTCAGCAGTATGGCGAAGATTATCGGGCAGACAGTGCCCAGAAACAGATTTATAATGCCCATAGCAAGGGTGTTTCTGACGCAGAGTATGAAGTCTTCGTTCCTGAACAGGAACCTGAAATTTTCAAGTCCGATGAATTCCGAGTGGAACAGACCATCGCGGGGCTTGTATCGCTGGAAAGCCATCAGCCAGCCTACCAGCGGCGCGTAGTTGAATATTATGACATACACCACGAAGGGTATGCTAAGCAGAAGAAGCGACTTCTGATTTTTCAGCTTTTTGGCAAAATCAGGGTCTTTGAACATTTGTTGCACCTCCGAGAAAATATATCCCAAATTTCCCAAGACAAAGATATTTGCCAAAGGCGGCAGGGGACAGATCGCCGTGTTTACATAAGCTGTCATGATACAGCCCCCTTTTCGGGGGCTATATATGACAATATTTTATAGCAATCCGCCTTAAAATTTAGACAAAATCCAGTCACAAAACCCATAAATCCCAGCTTTTGCGACTGGATTTTGTGAATTTAAATAGTTGGATTGCTATAGGAAGAGTTGAAAGCGTTGATTATTTGCCGTTGGCAACATCGATCCTTCTCTGAATCTCAGCATCGAATGCGGGGAGAAGTATGCCGTCAACATCGCACTTCTTGTGGTAAACGTCCAGATACTCCTTCCAAGCGGAGTCGAAGTCTTCGGCTATGCAGACCTTAGGCAGGTACTCATGCTTAACGGAAGCCATATCAGCCCATACCTGACCTTCGGGAGTGTCGGTAGTAAGTGCGTTGGAGTAAGACCACATCGGGAACCAAGCCTCGTTCTCCTGTGCGGGGTCGCAAAGTTCAACATAAGTCTTTACGCCGTAAGCATCGAAGCATTCCTTTACCTCGTCACTCAGCGAATCATAGAACTCTGTAGCCTGGTGCTGAGGGTCACAGCCGTTGATGCCGTCGTGATCCATGCCGCTGTAGTTGGGGAAGTATGCGTATGGGCAGAGATTAGCGTTCATGTAAGCCTGATCTTCGGAGTTTCTTCTCATCTCATCGGTACGTGTGAACACGCCGTCTTCGCCCTTGTTGTAGTTTACGCCCTCAAGACCCCAGTTCCTCATGGTCAGTATCTCAGGGTCGAGCAGGTCGTTCATGAACTGCATTGCGCCTTCGGGATCTTTGCAGGATACGGTTATGCCGACACCGTTGGAAACGTCCAGTGCTGAGTTGGAGTGCCAGTGCTCGTCCATGCCCTTGTCGATGGTGATGCCTACGGGAACGTAAGTGCAGTCATCAAGACCTGCCGCCTTGATAGCGTTCTCAGCATCGTTGAAATCCCAGTGCTGGTCAACCATGCCGCAAACTCTGCCTGTTGACAGCTTGGAAATGTAGGAGTCGTAGTTCATGGTGAATGTTTCGGGGTCGATGATGCCCTTCTTGTATTCCTCATTCAGCTTTCTGAAATATCTCTCAGCTGTGGGAGTGGTGTTGTAGTCGATAGCCTTGTGTGTTTCTCTGTCAACGATGCAGCAGCCGTCGTTCGGATAACCGTCGAGGAAGAAAGGTGCATTTTCAAGGCAGAAATATCTCCAGTCATCGCAGAGTATCTCGTAGCCGATATTGGGTGTGCCGTCTTCCATAGTGGGGTTGGCTTCAACGTACCTTTCTATCAGGTCAAAGTATTCATCGAGAGTTTCTATCTTGGGATAGCCTGCCCATTTCAGAACTCTTGTCTGTATCCAGAATGCTTCATCGTTGTGTACGCAGGTGGTGTCGTGATCCCAGATGTTGCCGAACTGAGGGATTATGTAAACATGACCGTCATCAGCCCTGATGGAGTTCCACTGTGCTTCTGTGTAGAAGTTCTTTATGTTGGGATAGTTGTCCCAGAGTTCATCTATTGCTATGAAAGCGCCTGCTTCGACCATTCTTGCCATGCCTGACGAAGCGTCAACGAAATCGGGGTAGTCGCCGCCTGCTATCATAACACCGATAGCTTCCTCAGCGGTCTGACCTGTCAGCCATTTCATATCGCACTTTGCGCCTATCTTTTCAGCGATAGCGTCCTGAACTACGTTGTTGTCATCGAGTTCGTTGCCGGGTACTGCAAAAAATGCGCTGAATACCTTTACCTCAACTTCTTCACCGTTTGAATTGGTGACTTTTTCAGTCTTCTGTTCGCCCTTGCTGCCTACATTGCCGCATGCTGCCATGCCGATTGCCATTGCGAGTGCCAGTGTGAAAGCGGCTGCTCTTTTGATCTGTTTCATAAATAAAACCTCCATAAAAACGTTTAGTTTAGCTTTGAACATATTAGCTAAATTTTGTTTTCTTTTACTGAGATTATTATAGCAGATAAATCGTAATTTGTGAATAGTTATAACGAAATTAAGCAATAATTGCAAATATTTTTGACCAAATCAGCAAAATTTGCTTAATTGAAGTTAATGCTGAAAAAAAGTAAACAAGAATTGTTAAGTAATGCGCAATTTTTGACTAGAATAATTATTGCTGAATGTGCTATATTAATATATTTATGTGATCGGTATTATATATCGGACTGCTTTTGTGTGCATTGAACATATATACAGCATGCACGTAAAGCGGCTTTGTGTGATTGAAACAAGAGAATTGTGATATTGACATTGATTTGTTATTGTGTTATAATTATATGTGTAATTTATGACCGTTTCTTATTAAGGAGAACCTCACATGGCTACTTATGTTATGAGCGATATTCACGGTGAATATGAAAAGTATCTGCTGATGCTGGAGAAGATACAGTTTAAAAGCGATGATACTTTGTTTATACTGGGCGATGTGGTCGATCGCGGTGCAAGACCCGTCGATGTGCTGAAAGATATGATGAAGCGCCCGAACGTCTACCCGCTGATGGGCAACCATGACCTGCTGGCGATAGACATTCTGCACAAGCTGAATGTAGAGATAACCGAAGAGAATTATTCCGATCACCTCAGCACCGAAACGATGACCGAACTTATCGACTGGCTGAAAGACGGCGGCAGTCCGACGCTGGCACAGTTCCGCGAAATGAGTGTGGCTGACAGGCGGGATGTGCTGGATTATATGGAAGAGTTCAGCTTGTGCGAAGCGGTAGATGTCAATGACAAGACTTATGTGATGGTGCATGCGGGTCTGGGCAATTTCCGCAAGGGCAAAAAGCTGAGGGAATACACCTTGCAGGAACTTCTGATGGACAGGCATGACCCCGAAAAAGACTACTTTGAGGACGACGATATCTACGTTATAACAGGACACACCCCCACCGTTCTGATCTGCGGCAAGCCCGAAATATATCAGAGCCACCACAATATCTTTATCGACTGCGGCGCGTGCATGGGCGGCAGGCTGGCGTGTCTTTGCCTTGATACTATGGAAGAATTTTATATCTGAACCGTGACCCGCAGTGCGCTGTGCCTGCGGGCTTTATTTTTTGCAGATGAGCCTGTTGTGTTCACGGAGTTTTGCGGCTTCCACAGGGTCGGTGACGGCGGTGATGAGCGCGTAGCCGCTGAAAGTCCGATACAGTTCAAACCCGCTTTTCAGTTCGTCTGTGCGCCCGCAGGCATCTTCGGCGGAAGGGAAGTGTTCGGGCGGAAGATATGCGTTCATCGTCAGGCGCACGCCGCCGCCCTGTCTGCTGACACGTATCCCGCCCTGCACTTCTCCCTCACCGTCTGCCGAAAGATGTCCCCGCACTGCCGCCAGAAACAGCAGCGCACCCACTCTCTTCTCGCGAAAGTCCTCAAAACTCAGCCCCAGTTCCGAAAGTTCACCCGCGCCCACCAGCACCGAAACTCTTTTGCCGCGCCTGCGTATCTTCATATTACCACCCCCGAATATGCTATGCGGTATTGCAGGAATGTGTTACAGTCCGCAAAAAAGGACACCTGCGTGAAGCGCCCTTATCTGTTTTATTCGGTTGTTTTTCTCTTTACGAGACTTGCTGTCAGCAGTGTGCAGGTCAGCAGTGCGGGCGAAGTCCCGATGAATGCGCTGTCTGCTGAAAGCGTTGCAGTCCGCAAAAAAGGACACCTGCGTGAAGTGCCCTTATCTGTTTTAGTCGGCAGATTGCAGGTCGGCAGAGTGGGTACAAGCCCCATGAATGCGCTGTCTGCTGAAAGTGTTGCAGTACGCAAAAAAGGACACTTGCGTGAAGTGCCCTTATCTGTTTTATTCGGCTGTTTTTCTCGCGGTGAGACTTGCTGTCAGCAGTGTGCAGGTCAGCAGAGCGGGGACAAGCCCAATGAATGCGCTGTCTGCTGAAAG
>OCTW011517682.1_pt1 | contig 15426 bp, 12 predicted proteins | sample 1539671 | NCBI WGS metagenome assembly OCTW01 (sample SAMN02144230, study PRJEB22623) | gut metagenome | biome: sheep rumen | host: Ovis aries | place: New Zealand
TTGAGAAAGCAGAAAGGTCTGACACAGGAAGAGCTTGCGCAGGCACTTTTCGTATCACGCACAGCGATCTCAAAATGGGAATCCGGAAAGGGCTACCCGAGCATCGACTCCTTGAAAGAAATATCAAAGTATTTTTCTGTTACGATCGACGAACTGTTGTCCTCAGAGGAACTCATCACCGCCGCACAGGACGATAATCGTAAAAATATCAGCGATCTGCTTGACCTGCTGACAGGCTGCACTGACATCATGGCGCTGATGATGTTCCTCCTGCCACTTTACCCGGAGAAGCTGGGCGGCACATTTACAGCGGTCAGTTTACTGCGGTATACGCAAATTGCATTGCCGTTCGCCTGTGTCTGCTGGGGTTTGATGTTCCTGCTGATCGTGGCAGGTGCAGTCAAGGTGCTGATGTATTACAGGCATATCGAAAAGGGACACAATGCTGTGACAATTCTTTCTTTTGTTCTGAGCATCATCGCTGTGCTGTTCCTGACCGCTGCAAGACTGCCATATGCAGTGACAGTTGTGTTTTTGCTGTTTGTCATCAAAGGGATCATTGTGAGCAAACTGCCGAGCAAAGGACAATAATGAACTCATTTAGTATAATAAGGAGAAATGACTTTTGACTAAAAACAGAAAAACGGAGCTTGCAGTGTAACCGGGAGGTTTGCTGCAAGCTCACAAGCCTCACGGAAGTATGGATATATCACACTTTCAGGAGGTATCCCTATGAACAGGGAACATAAGAAAATAAATTTTGAAAAAGGTTATTATAAAACACACCCATGCAATGATACATTTATATGTAAGTTCTGCGGCAAGACTGTCGTGCCGACAGGTGCAGGCAGCGATCACCGAAATCATTGCCCATACTGCCTGTCAAGTCAGCATTTGGACAATGAGCCCGGAGACCGTTCGGCAGACTGCGGAGGTATTATGGAGGCTGTCAGCGTATGGGTCAGAAAAAACGGTGAATGGGCTATCATTCATCGGTGCAAGATATGCGGAGCACTAAGTTCAAACCGTATCGCTGCCGATGATAACCCCATGAAGCTGATGTCGCTCGCCATGAAGCCGCTTGCCACACCGCCTTTTCCGCTTGAAAAGATCGAGGAAATGACAAGAGCTATGGGCGGTGACGGAGATTTGAAGTGGTAAGTAATAGGAAGGTCGGTTCATGATCACAAAGAACGATATATTTGAATTTCTGAAAAATTGCGGAGTAAAGAACGATGACAAACTGACGCTGCACTGTTCTCTGCGTTCGATCGGCAAAATCGAAAACGGTGCAGACGGCTTTATAGATGCATTCAGCGAATATCTTTCGGACGGTCTGTTTATCGTGCCGACTCATACATGGAACAGTGTTTGCAGAAGCAATCCGTTTTACGATGTCAGATCAACGATGCCTTGTATCGATACTCTTGCAAGGGTGGCAGCCTTCCGCACGGACGGTGTCCGCTCCCTGCACAGGGCGCATTCGGTGACGGTATTTGGCAAAAGTGCAGCGGAATGGGTCGAAGGCGAGGAGCATTTAGCCTCTCCTGCACCTGTCGGCGGCTGTCTGACTATACGAAGAATCGGGAAAGGTACTGCTGATCGGTGTAGGTCATGACAAAAACACCTATCTTCATGCCGTTGACGAACGCCTGCAAATACCTGACAGACTGAATCCCGAACCATTTATGATCACAATAAAAGATCACGAGGGCAATATGCTTGTGTCTCCGCCGTTCCATACACATTTTACCGCAGCAGCAGATACCTGTGTTTCGGAATACTATCCCAATTACAAAGACGCATTTGAATATATGGGAGCAGTCACCTATTCACAGCTTGGCAGTGCCTTAGTCTATTGCTGTGATGCAAGGAAGATGACGGATACGGCACAAATAATATGGGCAAAAGCTGACAGAGACCTTTGCATCTCCCACGAGCCGATACCTGTTGAATACTATCGGTAGGATCATTCGGATTTGCTTAAATTCGGTATTTCTCAAATATAAACAAAGCGAGTTGTCATTTCATTCTTTGACAACTCGCTCTTTTCTTTGTTTATTCGTCCTCATCACTGCACTCGTCAAGCCCATGCAAGAGCTGAATATAAATGCATTCAGCACGTTCATGCTCCTCGCCGTCAGTGGACATCATGAGTTCAAGGAAATACGCCTTTGCCTGTTCGTAGTCCATCCAGACCTCACGCTTGCCGTTGTACACGGTAGTTACCGTTTGGCTTTGTGGCATTCCTAATTCAGGTATAGCTAACATATGGGTTACCTCCAATTTTTCAACTACGATATTGTTATAAATGCAATTATATATTGAAAAATAGCTGCTTTAGGCTTGGGTCTCCATATGAAATGCTTACATCAGACGGCTATCCGTTTCTTATTATTCCGCATACCCACAATCAAGCACCCTGAGCGATGTATGCTCACTGTTCTGCGGTGGGGCAATATCATAGCTGATCGAGCTGCACCTGAGCTGACTGCAAAGCTCTGTTGCTCGTTTCAGGAAGTCCGGCGGTATCTCGGTAAGAGAGCCGTCGTTTTTTATGAGCTTTACGCCGTTTCTCCATAAGTACTCGATGAAGGTCATACAGCCGCCTATCACCCCGATGATAAACAACTTGCGTATACGGTTTCAGTCAAGGGTGGTGTCAATGCCGATGTCATTGTATGTCATGCTATCACTTCTTTCGTTTCTTATAAATACAAAATGCAGTGATGATTCCGCCTGCAAGCGCCAATACCGCTGCAATCTTTCTACACCTTGCTGACGGATCAACGGTGATCTTTGTTCCGTGATCATAGGTTTTATGGATTTCATCCCATGACGGCATCGCATTCCGCAGCTTATCCCATTCCGGCATGGTCTGTTCGGGATGTACCTGCCGCAGTGCTTCAAAAGCCGAATCCAGCCATTCCATTTCTGTGACTGCATTCCGGCAATGGTCTGTCGCAGCCAGCTCACCAAGCTTTGTTTTGCTCATGATATACATGATTGCTTTCAGGGCTGCCAGCTTTGGCTTGCTTGTGAAATAATCCGCATCGCCCTTAGGACGGATCTCAATTCCGCAGGCCGCAATCAGGTCGTATGCTTCCTCTGCGGCTTTCATCATAGCAGAAATGTCGTTTCCGCTCGCTTTCCGCAGATCGCAGCCATAATGATAGCTGAGATAAACAATCGGCAGGATAAAAGCTGCGTGACAGTACAGCCAACCCTCCATGTCATCTTCAAAGGTCAGCTTATAGCCGGAATCTCCGAACGCTTCAAGCAGCGTTTGCTGTTCGCTTGCACTCATTGCACGATGTAATCCGCCGATTGTCATAGAACCGCTGCCGACGTGCAGGCAGTTTACGCTGTCCGTGCTGCGGACACCTGCCGTTCCCTGAAAGCCGAATAATACAGATTTGGGAGAGTCGGATAATGTAAGTATCTCACGCTCCATGTCAGCAGCTTCGGGATTGTTGCCGACCATAATCACGACAGATGCATTAGCTTTAGCTAACTCGTGGAGAACATTTCTCTGCTGACAGCCCTGCATGACAGAAAACACAATGTCAAAATACGCATCAGGCAAATCTTTTGCAACTGCTGGATAATCAACCGTATCTTTTCGCTGTAACTGATGATGGATACGAAGTCCGTTTTCCCGCAACACATCGCCCCACACACCTTTGGAAACGACTGTCACATCATTTCCGGCCTTGCACAGTGTATGCACCAGTAAAGAACCAATCACGCCGCAGCCGTAAACCAGTATTTTCATAACAAATCATCCTTTCTCACAGCACTTCCCGATCTCCTTTACCCATTCTTCGGGATAAAAGAACAGCAATTCCTCATGACCGTAATCCTGTTCGATGATGTCAGGATGAAAAAAGTGCAGTAGATAGCGGTCACGGTATTTTTCACACATTTGCAATGCATAAAAGATATGTACTGCCGTACCGTCTGCTTTGATCTTTTTTGCCAAGCGGTGTTACAAGATCTGAATAAAACTGATGTTTCATGCTTTTCTTTGATACCGTTTACGGAAACGATAAATGTTCCAAAATCGCCTGCGGCGTTCTCATATCCAAAACCGCCCGTCTCCTGCAATTCATCCATTAAGCCCGACAGATAAGACGAAGCTGACTGATATCCATAGATCTATCCCTTACCATCTTGATCTTCTGCCGGTCATTATCATCATGTCCGGAGACTATCATATAATACGTAAAACCAAAGGATATCAGCGGTTCCTCATATAAAGCAGACCGAATGTACCCGGGCCGCAGTTTACGGCGATAGCAGGCGATGCCTTCTGGAAAACTATCTTTTCAAAGCTGCATCTGCTGTCAATTTCCGCTTTTATCAATTCAAGATCGGAGCCCGAGATCCCCACATAGGTAACAAACAATATGGTCTTGTCTATCCCGGAGGGGTTTGCAAGAGCATAGGCGATGTATTTACGCCATGCTGTTTCACGCGAACCGAAGCACATACGGCCCACGGTCATTTTTCCTTTTTTGAGTTTCAGCACAGGCCTTATCATAAATGATTTCGCTATCTGTGCGATCTTCTCACTGACCTGCTTCTCCTTGGCAAGATGATCCATATTGTCAACGATAAAGCTGGTGGAAATGTTTTCCCTTATAGCCTCCGTCTTTCTGACTATCTCATCGGGAGCATCCCCGTTTTCAGCCATACGGCAGGCTGCGAGCACCAATAATCCCTGACCGCTCGAAAGGTGCTGTGAATCTATCACTCTGACGTTATCAAAGGCGGATGACGCTTCCATTGCAACATGATAGGCACTCTGTGTCAGCTTGCTGGATATGGAGATATGTATCACATTGTTTGCGTTCTTCAGCTGATTTGCAAAGAAATTCTCCGTTTCCTGCACCCCGGGGACTATTGTGTGTACCTTCCTTGTGAAGTCCGCCATATAGGAAAGAAGCCCGTCTGCATCGACCTCTGTATTATCGCGGAAGACACCGTTTTCTGTTTCAACAAGATGAGGGAATACAGCGATATGATGCTTTTCAATCAGCTCCTGAGGAAGGTCGGCAACGCTCTCCGTTGTTATTACGACGGGGCGTTTCTTATGCTCTTCCTTGATCCAGGACATACTTTCCTCTATTATCCTGTTGTCATTCTGCATATATGTGATGAGCTCACCCGGCAGGAGGCGAAGGAGTTCGTTTTCAAGCGCTGCTCCCTTGACGGGTTTGAGCAGATATCCGTCAAACCCCTCCTTGCTGTACATCGCAGCATTCTCGCTGCCTGCGTTAGCGGTAAGGGCAACTATCTTTGCATTGCGGCACAGACCGCCCGTCTGCTCCTTTATCTTGTGAAGGCACTCTATACCGCTCATTTCCGGCATCATGTGATCCATGAATATGACATTGTAGCGGGTCTGCAGTGTTTTTTCAAGCGCCTGCATACCGCTTTCGGCTGTATCTACCCTGACTCTCGTATCACGGAGGAGCTTTGAGGTCACCATGAGATTGAGTATATTGTCATCGACCACGAGCACTCTCGCGGAGGGAGCTTCAAAGCTGCTCCTGTACTTCTCACGCTTTATGTGATGAGCGTTTATCGAAACGGTCCCCGAAGCTGCATTACCGGTAATTTGCTGCGGCAGCTCAACGATGAAAGTCGAGCCCTTGGTATATACGCTGTTGACCGTGATCTTACCATCCATAAGATCAACAAACTGCTTTACTATGGAAAGTCCGAGACCCGTACCCTCGATATACCTGTTGGTAGATTCATCCACACGGCGGAACGCGTTGAACAGATAGGGAATGTTTTCCTTGCGTATCCCTATGCCCGTATCGCTTACAGAGAATATCATCTTTATATCTCTGTCCGCTCCCCTTTCACACTGCACGGACAGTGTGACGGAGCCTTCATGTGTGTACTTTATCGCATTGTTAAGGATATTGACAAGTATCTGCTTTATACGCACCTCATCGCCGTACAGCTTAGCAGGGATATCCGGAGCTACGTTCACATTAAGCTCTAACGCCTTTTCCTTTGCACGTATCCACATCATGCCCACTATCTCGGAGAGCATATTGCCTATGTCATATTCCACAGGGGTTATCTCCATCTGCCCCGATTCTATCTTGGACATATCGAGTATATCGTTGATAAGGTGAAGGAGCATTTCACTGGCGGAGCGGATGTTTGCCGCATCCTCCGCGACTTCTTCGGAAATATCCTCGCGCAGTATCATCTCGTTGAGGCCTATTATCGTATTGATGGGCGTGCGTATTTCATGGGACATACTCGAAAAAAAGCGGTTCTGGGCAGAGTTGAGTTCTTCTATCTCCTTCTGCTGCTGTTTGGTGTTTCTTTCTTCGGCCACATAGAGATCTATCTCATAGGCTATCATGGCGATGACTATAACAGTTATGAGAAACAGCGTGATGAACGAATCAATGAATACCGTATCCCTCGGACGGACTGAAACAAGCTCCGGCCGTGTATAGGAAATAAAATAGCAAGCGAACATGACGACTGCAAGTGCCACAAAATAATATATTTTCAGCCTGTCGGATATTATCATGCAGACACATACCGCGCAGAACAAAAACCATATCGGAGCCCCGCCGTACACACCGCCGCAGGTAAAGAAATTCAGTGGGAGAACACCGAACACGACTAAAAACAGCACGACATTCGCGCCGAGCTTCAATTTGTCAAGTCTTATAAAGATGATCGCGGCTAACGCAAAGAATATGAATGCAAATGAGCTTACTATCTTCTCCTGTGCCGTTACATCCGACACAAGTTCAAATACCATCATTACCGCCATTATACTGAGACATGAAAAGACCACATAGACAAACAGGCGATCCTGTATATTATTATGCTTGTCCCTGAATTTTCTGAACCATTCGATCATTACAGTGATCCCTCCCCGTCCGGGATAAATTCAAAAGAGCCATCCTCATCTGCGGAAAACTCAACTACCTCATCATCATCTTCAGCAGCTACCGCGGCTTGTTGTTCGGTAATGCCCAATGCCGTGAATATGCTGTCAGCCACATTATCGTAGGTTTTTATCATATCATCATGGTCTGCACTGACCTTATCGGTATCTCCCGCCTTGGATGCTGCTTCAAGTGCCTTCGCCTCGGCTGAAAGGGTTTCTGCGCCGATCATCTTTGCAGTACTTTTCAGCGCATGGACAACTATTGCATAATCTGGCATACTGTTTTCCCGAAGTGATCTTCCCAGCTTCTCCTTTTTGTCGGAATGTTCCTGAGCGAACTGCACGAGAAGCTGCTCATAGAAGTTATTGTCATTCTGTGCGTAGGCGAGACCGCTTTCTGTGTTTATCCCGCTTTCTCTGAGGATATCATAGGGTGATCTCTCTGTTTTCACAGGCTCCGGGACCTTTTGGGGCGGCTGTTTTGGGGAAGTGTCCTCTCCCCTGTCATATTCCACAGTAACGAGATTTTCGGGAAGGACGCGTCTTAGCACCCTTTCAAGCTCGGCAAGTTCTATCGGCTTGCTTACGAACCCGTCAAAGCCCTCAGCGATGAACATCTCCTTGGCGGAGCTCACGGCGTTCGCGGTGAGCGCTACTATAGGCAGGAATATATTCTTGCTCTCCGCTTCGGTGCGTATGCGCTTCATAGCCTCAACACCGTCCATTTCGGGCATCATATGATCCATGAACACTATGTCATACTGATTCTCCCTGCACATCTCGATCGCCTGTTTGCCCGAGGATGCGGTAAATACATTCATCTTGTACACACCGAGTATCCCCCTTGCAACGGTGAGGTTCATAGGCTCGTCATCCACAACGAGAGCATTCACGCCGCGGCAGTACATTTTCCCTTTCCTCTGCTGCAGCTGCCCTACGTCGGAATTGATGACATTGACAACGGGAAAGCAGTAGAAGGGCTTTCTGAGTATCCTTGCCCCCGAGCCTTTGGGAAGCTCAAAATCCTTATCCGCAACTACCACTACGAGTATCTTTCTCGTGAGGCTTTCGAGATAGGCGGGATCGGTGCGGTATTCCTCCTCACCGACGAACAGATGGGTTATGTTGATGTTTTCGAGCAGTCTTTTCAGGTCGGGAACATTGTCAACGCGGTGCATATGCAGCCCGAGCCCCTTAACGATGTTCCTTATCATCATGTTGTAGTACTCGCGTACCAAAGGCACCTCAAACTTATCAAAATGCAGAAATCCGCCGATACAGCGGCTTTCCCGGTCTTCGACTGACATACAGGGGGAGGGGCCTTCCACCTTCTGCGGGATGCTGCACCTTACTGTCGTACCCACATCCTTTGTGCTCTCGATAGTGACGAACCCGCCGAGACAGCGTACAAAGCCCGCGACTATCGGCATACCGAGGCCGAGTCCCTGCGTCGATCTTGTGCGTCCCGAATTGCTCTGATAGAACTTGTGATAGACGTTCTCAAGCTCGGAGGCAGTCATGCCGATACCTGTATCCTTCACCTCGATGATAAGATTAATCCCGTATTCCCTCGGTGATGAGGATACATGGACATATACGCCGCCTTTTCTCGTGTATTTCAGGCTGTTGCAGATGATATGCCACATCAGCTTTTTGATCTTGCCCACATCGGAATAGAGCACTGCAGGGATATGCGTATCCACATCTATGATAAGCTCGATCTCTTTTTTCCTGTACACTGCAAGGTCGCTCACAAGGTCGTTTATCACAGAGGAGAGCATATATGGCTCTTCTATCCTGGTGAGGCGGTCCATCTCTATCTCGGAATAGTCGAGGATATCGCCCACCTGTGCGGTTATACGGTTCCCTGCTTCATTTATCGCGAGGATATCCTTCTTGATATCATCATCATCCACCTTGTTCAGTACAACGCTCGTGAGCCCGTTCACGGCATTTATCGGAGTGCGTATCTCATGGGAAACGTTCACGAGGAAATCCGTAGCCGCCTTGTTTTCACCGGTCAGTACATCTATCTCTTTACGATATTTTTTTTCAGACTGCCTCCATAAGGAAGTGAGGTTATCCGCGATAACGCCCGTCAGTATCAGCAGGATGAAATGCCACATCATACGCAGTATGGTTATTATATCAGCAGAGCTGAGAATCTCTGCCGATAAATGGTACATCATTCCAAGACAGCCCACAATGATGCAGCTCCATATCAGCTTCTTTTCGTGGGTGAGTGAGATGATCAGCATTATCAGCACCGTAACGGGCACGCAGTCATATATGTTCTTGATATTCACACTGTAATAGAAAAGCTGTGACACACATACAGCGGAATAGATATACATACTGGTCTTCTCATTCAGCTTGTGGGTGACATGCAGTATCACACATATTATATTCGCCGAAAGGATTATAGGTATCGCCCATTTTTCCCAGCCAAGGATAAGATTCATTGCTATATTTCCCGCTGAAAAAAAAGATATGGTCAAAATGAGCGTTATAAGAGCCATTGAATCGGTCTCGTTTTCTGTTTTACCTCGCATGGCTGTCCTCCTTGCCGAGCAATGCTCTTATCTGTGCTGCTCTGCTGCGGTATTTTTCCGTGAAGTCATTATGATGATCGCCGATAAACTCCGTATCTTCCTGCCTTGCGGCATTTTCAAGCTTCAGTGCCATATCGGACAGATCATCGATGCCAAGTGTCCTTGAATTGCTTTTCATTGAATGGACACTGATACGGTAGCTCTTTATATCCTGCTCCGAATATGCCCGTTCAAGCTCCGAGAGCCTGGTTTCCGAGGAATCCGCAAAATCTTCCAGCATCTGAGTGTAAAAGCCCACATCATCTGCGCAATAGCCCAGACCCTCACCGGAATTTATCCCTGCTGCTTCAAGCCTTGTCATGATATCATCGCTCATATCGCTGCTATCTTCAGCAGGCTCTGCGGAAAACTCGATCACTTCGTCATCTGCCGCGAATTCTATGACATCCTCATCTGCTTCATCGGCAGGATCACCTAAGAATTTGATCAGCTTGCCTTCCAACTCGTTTATCTCGATAGGCTTTGAAAGGTAATCGTCAAAGCCAGCTTCAAGATAGCGTTCCTTTGCACCTGTTACGGCATTTGCGGTAAGGGCTATCATCGGAGTTTTTTCACACAGTCCCCTGTTCTTTGCTTCTGCCAGTGTCTCTATGCCGTCCATGCCGGGCATCATATGATCGAGGAATACAAGATCATAGGCAGTTCTTTCCATAGCCTCCAGACTTTCTTCGCCCGAGGCTGCGAGTTCTGCCGTTATGCCGAATATCCTGAGCAGATTCTTTGCCACCTTGCGGTTCATCTCGTTGTCATCGGTGACAAGTACCCGTTTACCGCTCCAGCGCGGTCTTTCCTCCTTGTCCCGCTCCCGCCGGACGGTATTGCTGAGATCACCCATAGGAGCGCTGTCGGCTATGGTCTGCATGATCGAAAAGGAAAACACAGAACCCTCGCCGTATACGCTCGATACACTCAGCTTGCTGTCCATCATGGAAAGCAGCTTTGTCACTATGGACATACCGAGACCCGTTCCCTCTATGCTGTGATTTTTCTGTTCGTCAAGGCGCGAGAAGGATTCAAAGAGCTTTTCCATATCCTCCTGCTTTATGCCGATACCCGTGTCCTTTACCTCAACGAATATCCTTGCGTCATCCCCTTCAATGCCGTCAAGCCTCATCGTGAGCGTGACCGTTCCCCGTTCCGTGTACTTCACCGCATTCGTGAGCAGGTTCATTATGACTTGTGAAACACGCACATCATCGCCGATAAGCGCGCATGGAAGCTCCTTGTCAGCATTGACTTCAAGGATAAGCCCCTTTTTCTTTGCACGTTCGGATATGCTGTTGACAAGATTGTTTATCATCGGGGCGGTATCATAGCGGACGGGGATTATCTCCATTTTTCCGTCCTCTATCTTTGAGAAGTCAAGTATGCTGTTGATAAGAGCAAGCAGCGTTCTTCCCGCAGTCTGTATATTTTCCGAATAATCGAGTATATCCCTGTCCACGGCTTCGCGCAGTATCATCTCATTCATGCCGAGGACTGCATTGATAGGCGTTCTTATCTCATGGGACATCTGGGCAAGGAAACGGCTCTTTGCCTGTCCCGCAGCGATAGCAGTCTCTGCAGCCTCCTCCATGCGGATGTTCACGCTGTCCTGCCAGCTTATCAGGTCTGAAAGGAGCCTGTATATCATCACGGTACACATGAGCAGCGCTCCTGTACAGATGAATGCAAACACGATGAGCCTGCCGTATATCTTCCATACGCTCGTAACTTCGTATACGGTAAAGCCCGAAGCCTCATTGCGCTTTGCAACGAGCAGCTTATGTACATTATCATAGTCGCGTATCAGCTCGGCAGTCTTGCCGTCTGCCGCAGCAGTGCCGTATATCAGTTCAGAAACATTCGTCTTGTTTGCAACGGACATCTGATAAAGCCCGTAGGGATGGTTTATTATATCGCCCTGGGCATCGACGAGGAAGGCGTAACCGTAATCAGAATAGCTGTCGCCGAGGATATTTACGAGCTTGTCCATATAGAAGTCGATACCGAAAACGCCTAAAAACCTGCCTGTCTTCGCATCAAATATCTGCTCGGACAGAGTAAGGCAGTAATATCCTGTCTGCTCATCATAGTACGGAGCCGATATGCTCCATTGTTCCTTTGATGCCATAGTGTCGATATACCACTGTCGTTCCTCCACGAGCCAGTCAGCATCAGGCGTCCACCCCGTATTCATATACACAGTGGGCGTAAGCTCCGGATTTGCTATATACAGCGCTGAGATCTCATGATAATGCGCTGCCATATCATCAAGGTACACCACGGTACTTTCATAGTCATCGAGCATCTCGGGTTCCGTAGAAACTATGCTGACAAACATATCGAGTATGCTTTTCTGCTTGTTCACCCATTCTGAAAGAGTATATTCATAGCTGTTGACTTCGCTCTGCATCTCGATCCCGCCCATTCTCACGGAAAGGTTTATCATCGCGAACAGGCTCACAGCCATAACAAAGAGCATCACACACAGTATAAGCGTCCTGAAACGTTTGTTCATGCGCAGCTCGCCCGGTTTTTTCTCCTTTTCCTCCCCTTTCTTCAGATTCAGCTTGGACAGCAGGGTCTCAGCCTTCTTCTGAGCATTGACGGCGCGCCAGTACAGCACTGCTATGATTATAAACAGTACAAGGCTCAGGAAGGATGTGGTGAACATCTGTATATATGAATTGCGGTAAAGATCCCATTCGTTTTCACGGACTATGAGATACCAGCCCGAAGCGGATGTGGAGGCAAACAGGCTGTCATAGAAGAGCCCGGAGCGCACCCTGTGGGATACCACATCATTCTTTGACTGCACAAGGGAAAAGACCGCAGAATACTGCGGCAGTACATCAATTAGCCTTTCCCCTATAAGAGTTTCATCCGTACTGCCTGCGATTATGCCCTCGCCTGTGACTATTACCGCATCCCTCGAACCGTTCTCGTACATACTGGCGATATGCGCCTGTATGTTTTCCATAGTATAATCAAGTCCGATGACTGTATCGCCGTCCTCCAGCATGACGGATACGGTGTAGCAGATATTCCCCGTCACCACATCCACATAGGGCGGGCTAAGATAGGTGTTCCCGTTCTGCTTCACCGCACCCTCATACCAGCTACGGCTCGTGGCTACAAAATCATCGTCACGGTGATCAAAGCCCGGGATTATATCCCAGCCCGTGCCTGCGATGTACATATTGTAAAAGCCCGTGGTGCCGCGGGCAAGCTCATCCGTTTTGGTATAGATGAACTCTTCAAGGGCAGTTCTGTCATCAAGACAGCCCTCCGCAAGCAAAGCCTGCTGCAAAGTAAGAGTTCTTGCCTCGTTTATGGTGCGTTCCAGTTCGCCGCTGATAAGCTCAAGCTGGTATTTGCCCGTTTCCTCCGCCTGCTTCGATGTCCTGCGGAATACAAGGAATATATCCGCAAAGGTCACAGCCACAAGAAGCACTGCTGCAAGAACGATCACATAATTCTTCTTGTTTTTCATAACGCTCCCCGTCACTGCGGTCTGATGATCTCAATCTCAAATCTTACCCGGGTATCGGAAATCTCATTCCATCTGTCACAGATACGGTGAGCGACCTGTTCAGCAAATTCCGCCTTTACCTCGGGGAGCAGCACAAAGAAACTGTTTTTCTTGTACTGCATCATGATGTCGCTTTTTCTGAGTGAGTTCTTGATATGCTCACCGAATCTCTCACATTCCTCGGCACTGTTTTCATGCTCTACGGTGAACAGCAGCTTACATGCAGTATTCTTGTATCTTCTCAGATAGCGAAGCACAAAGCGGTATACATATATGAAAGCATCCCTGTCGAGCCTTAATGCACAATTCGGGATATTCCTTTCTTCAAGTATCATTGAGATAGTCCTGATCCCCGTCTCCTCTGCATCTGCCTCATCAGATGCGTCCGCGGAGATCCCGCTGTACATCGCGCAGCTATGCTTCCCGCTCTGCTTTACATTGTAAAGCGCCTTATCGGCGAGCTTGAAAAGCTCCTGAAAACCCCTGCCGTATGCCGGTACAGCAACAGCTCCCGCAGACATCCCGAGAGGTATCTGCATATCCTCTCCCATGAGTTCCTTTGCAGCAGCATAGAAACCCTCGTTCATCCTCGCGGTGAATAGTTCAAGTTCTTCCGTACCCTGCATATCCATACAGTAGGCTATGAATTCATCGCCGCCGATCCTGCCCGATACAGTGCGCTCCGGAAGGTTCTTTTTCATAAGCTCCGCAAAGGCAACGAGCACTTTGTCACCCATATCGTGACCGTAGATATCATTCACGAGCTTGAAGGAATCAAGGTCGAGCACCATGAGGATACCGTCCTGAACGGCGCAGACCTCGGCTATCTTTTCATTGACGGAGACCTTGTTGAGGAATCCTGTCAGCTTGTCGGTGGAAGCCTCTTCCGAGAATTTGTTTATCTTTTCCTGCTTTTCTATCACGTTTTCTATCCTTTTGAGCAGCACCTCGGGATAAAAGGGCTTTCTGATAAAATCTGAAACGCCCATTTCAAAGCCTCTGCTTTCGGTCTCGCTCTCCTCATCCGCAGTGAGGAAAACTACGGGAACTTCGGGCAGACCAAGTTCACGCTCAGTCTCACGGAGTTTTTCAAGCGTTTCAAAGCCGTCCATCTGCGGCATCACGATATCAAGCAGGATAAGATCCGGCTTGTTTTCCTTTATGAATTTTATCAGAGCCGCTCCCGATTTCATCGCACTGACCCGTATATGATTCTTGCTCAGTATCTGTCCTGCAACATTGAGGTTGGCTATATCATCGTCAACAACTGCTACCCATTTCATACGATCACCCGTCCTTATTATTCCGACCTTATGATCAGGTCATATCAAATGTATTTTACCACAAATACATATATAATGTCAATGGATTTTGTCATTCATAAGGCTTTTTTATAAATGAAAGAGACCGAGCTGCAAACCCAGATAACAGTCAGGCGATCCACGCATGGGATTACTTTCCAATCAACAGGATACACAAGAGCAATATCCGACATCGGGCTACCTTCGGCTATACCTGTCACAACTCCATTTACTACTGTAGCTACTGATTCATCGGAAGATGACCATGTTACGGTCTTATCTGTAGCTTCATCAGGTGTTACCGTTGCAGTAAAAGCATCACTATCTCCTACCTTTATGGTTGCGGATGTTTTATCCAAAAGGATCCCGTCAGCTAATTTCTCAGAACTCTCTGCTATCAATGTACCTGAAGTTGATTCTAAAGGCACCGATTCCGCATCCTCATCCAAAACATTACCCGGGTCATTATTCTGCCACTTTGAGAACCAACTAACCGTTGTTAATGCTTGTAACTCCGTCTTTGAGTTTGAATCTTAGCAAAATAGTGATATTCTCATCACTTTTATTAGCGCCATCAGATGCAAGCCATACAATTTTCAATTTCCCATTCTCAACAGACGCTTCTCCACCATTGTTTAGGAACCCACCGAATACTACTGTTGGTAAATTGTTTGAATTAAGCACTGGCTCTATATAATCGCCATAGTCAAGGGACAAAATAAGCGTGGCAACACCAGGGTTATTAGTAACATTAATGGTAACATCAAATTCTGTGGATTTATCAGGGTCCACAGTTACATCCATGGACGCTAAGACCGCAGAAATGATAAACGACCTTTTTAATGACGCTGAAGGTTAAAATGAGAGCAGCAGGTATCGATGTGAACCGAAGCGGACAGACTGCGAATGGAAAACAAGATCCTGCAAGCCAAACTGAAAGACATGGAAATGGAGAATAAGCTGTTAAAAAAATTCAGGGAGCTGCAGGGGGGTGGTCATTGAGCGGAGTGCGAAACGAAGACAAATACAATGCCATTCAATACATGAACAAGGCTGAGCATTACC
>OCTW011466414.1_pt1 | contig 15422 bp, 8 predicted proteins | sample 1539671 | NCBI WGS metagenome assembly OCTW01 (sample SAMN02144230, study PRJEB22623) | gut metagenome | biome: sheep rumen | host: Ovis aries | place: New Zealand
GATACACCGCCTGCGCTGACGAAGGAGTCGGTAGCTATACCTGCCCCGTGGACATAGACGCAGCGGTTGGTTGAGTCGTATTCGATGTATACACCGTCAGCGAGATAGACCCGCTTGGTGTATGTGTTGTTATAGGCGGCAGACAGAGAGCCGAGGTCGTAGGAGGCGTTGGCCGTGGGAAGAAGCCCCCTCGTGTACAGCGTGTTCGTCAGGGCCTTGGAGCTGCCAGCCGTGAGAGGCAGGTAAGCCGAAAGGTCTTGCACGGTGTCGGTCAGCTTGTAGCCGGCGTTGGTCAAGGCTGTGGCTATCTGGTCGGTGGTGACATCCCCAGTCCGCCCGACAACGGTCTGGACTCCAGATGAGCCACTTGACCCGGAAGGGGCGAAGATGCTGACGGGATTGGCCGAGCCGACCTTAATCCTCGCTACCTCCACGCCAGAGGTCTGGACTTGCGTGACGGTGACAGCGGGGGCGTAGATAGCGGTGGAGTTGACCGACGCTATCCGCGTTCCGCCGGTGCTACCCTGGGTCTGCGTGACGCTTACTGAAGGGGCGTAAAGGTCTGTGCCGCTCCCGTCAACCGTGATGGTCGCTATCCTCGTGCCGCTCGACAGTCTCGGGGTGACGACGACAGTAGAGCCCGTGCCGCTTCCGCCTCCGCTTCCGCCTCCTCCGTAATAGTAGGTGTAGTACCATGTGGGGAGCATATCCCACTCGCCCGACCCGTCATATACGGCCAATATAAGTTCCCCGGCTGACCAAGCCTTCCTGTTGGCGAACCCCGCTAACAGAGTGTTAGCCCCCGTGCCGTTGACATTGATAGTTACGGTGCTTGTGGTATCGCATCGGTTATACATCACTATGGCTATCGCGGTTCCGGCCACAAGGTCTGTCGAAGTGAAAGAGGGGCAGTCCACAACCTTCGTGTTGGAGGATGACGATGTGCTACATGTCCCGTGGAAGAACTTCGCCCCAGCCGGTGTCCCGGCTATCCATTCACTCCCGTCGTAAATAAGCGACTGCCCGTTGCTCGCTCCCGCCGTATTGACGTTGGAGAGGTCTCCGAGTGACAGGCTGATGTTGGAGGACAACTCAAGACCGTTGACCGTCCGGGTCTGAGGGACAAAGGCCGCGTCTGATTGCACCCACTTCTCTCCATTATACACAAGCGCGCTTCCGGTGGTGATTATCTCGGGAAGCTGCACGTCAGACAAATCCCTCAAAGAAGAGCCCGAACCGCTCCCGCTCGTGCCCGACAAGCCCCCAGCGCTCACGAAGGAGTCGGAGTAGAACGGCAGAGTCGTGTGCAGCATTGGAACGCCGTCAACGACCTTGATCTCCAGCATAGTGTCGAGGTAAGACTTGACCGAGCTGGCGTCCGCTCCCATCTGGCCGGGATTGCAGCCATAGGTGATGTCCCCTCTAAACGGGGCAACCGGGCCGTCGGATATGACACGCATCGTGCCGTTCCCGTCTATCCTGCCCGAGAGAGGGACAGGAGAGACGAGTTCGTAGGTGACGGGAGTGGTACGCTCTATGTAAGCCATCACGCCGGACATGGCGGATTGGAAGTCAGCGACTGTGGCGTAAGAGCCCCGAGATACTGTGATGCCTAAACTACCGTTGTAGTAGCCGATATTTCCCGGGGCCCACGTCGCGGCTTGAGTGACAACTGTAAAAATAGGGCATATCATATTGGCCACAGTATAGGAACTTGCCGGAGGTTTAGCTTCGCTTGGCCATGGTGTAAGATATACGTCCCTATTACTGTTGGACAAAGATGATTTCGTCCATGCGGGAGTCCCTAAATCTAACCTTACAAACTTGTCAGTGAGTTTCCCACTTACTATCTCATCATAAACGCCACCCACCGAGGCGAGCCCGTTGAACTCAAGGCTGTCCCCGTTTGAGTCCTTGACCTTGATTGAACTCAGGCCCAATGCTGTCTTGGCGCTCCAATACGGCTCGTACTCCCCGTTCCGGTCAGGGTCTGAGATGTTGACGCATATATTGTGATTGTACGATACAGTGTTCGTCGAAATCTTAAAATATGCCGCATTGGCAGGAGCTGTAACTATTCCGGCCCCGGCAAGTTGCACGAATTTCTTACTGGAATCGTAAAATAATAATCTCGCCGCATTGATATAATAGTAGTCTGCCCCAGGTATGCAAGGACAAAAGTGTTTAGAACGTATCCATCCGCTTACGGAACCTTGTGATCCGTCGGCATAAATTGCGCCCTGCTCCCAAACTTCATCCCATTGGTTAAATCCGACGGTCTCTACCTCCTCGGCGGAGTTGTTGATGAGCTCGCCGGCAGTGTAGTCGTAGTAATCCTCAGGGAACATCGCCTCGAACTTGGCGATGATTTCAGCATCGGTCAGGCCGTCTATCTCTGAGCCGTAGAGAAGGGTAAGGTCGGAAACACAAATGTCATCAATCTTAATTCCACCAACTGTGGTAGGGTCTGTCCCTTTAATATTAAAAGAGAAAAGCAATACATGGCCAGAAACCACTTTTAATTCTGCCGCAGGAACAATATCAATATCCCGGCTCGCTCCGTTATGTTTAATTCTACAATTTGTGGCATTTTCATACACTCTTCTAATGGCTACTATTGAGCCAAGACTCGAATTGACTGCGGAACCCTCGATAAAAGTACCTCCATTATACCATTGAAACTGTATCTGGAGAGAATTTTTCGTATCTGTTATGTTATTTACAAAATTGCGGCGGGCGGTCGGCACAAGCTGGTTCCACACCAACGTCTTCCCCTTAATCCTATCAATTCTGTACCCGTCTGCTATCCCCTGCACCGGAGTTGCTTGATAGGTAAACTCCTCATCATCTCTGGAAGTCTCCGTTATGCCAGTCGCTGTCCCTATCAGCTTTTCGGCGCGAATAATGCCATTTATATCGAATTTATAGGCCGGAGTGTAGGTGTCTATTCCCCAATTCCCGTTGACATTTGTAAGACATGGAGTATTTGATGTTCCGTTCTTAGAGAGTATAAGACGGCCTTCATTATTGTGTATACCCCAAGTGTTAGCTGTTATCCCAGAAGAGCCTGTATTATCTGACGACGCAAATACTACTCCACTCCAGCCGTTAGATGCTGGATGTATCCTTATACCTTCATTGTAACTTCCGCCGGTTGAGAATATTTCCAGAGACCCTTTTATATCTGATGTGCCATCGAAGTCATTTCCCCACAGCTTCCTGGCCGTCTCAAGCTTCGTGGCCGAGGCGACGTTGGAGTCAGTCATGGCGACAGAGTGCCAATTGCCCCATGAAGAATCTACGCCATTGTTATGGTGCCTAACCTTTATGTGGGTCCCTGCCTGACTTGCTAATATATCAGCATTCGCAACCCATAACTGCGAGTCCCAACGTTCGTTATCCCATCCCAAGTGCATTATGTAACCGTCTGCACCTGGTCTTCCAGCGTCAGTCATAATGGATGTGGCGAGATGATAATGTAGTGCGCCATCCATGTATGAAATGTTGCCGGCGGTTCTTCTGACTGGTTTATTGCCGTTATTATAATCTCTTAGACCATTTGCGTATAGATCACCATTATGATGCCCATCTAATAAGTCTGCGTCCAGACCGCTACCGCTTCCGTCGTTGCCGGAATCCCATATTACATATCTATTATTTGAGCTGTCCTCTCGATAGAATAATTCTACGTCGGTTCTTCCCAAAAGAGCAAATCCAGTTTTATAAGAGGCACTTCGCCAACGAATTTTCGCCCCTTCGCCAGTACCGGCGCTCGCATCATATAGTATGAGATTATCTTGTACCGCGCTGGCGGTTTCTCCGTCTATCTGCACTAAACCGCGCACCGTCCCTCCTGTCAGCGGCAGATAGTTTCCCATGGCATTATACACCGCCCTCGCGCTCGGATATTGCCCATCAGTGCTGGAGGCTGAGATGCTTGTGACCTTATTGGCTGTACGCTCAAAAGGTGTGAGGTCTACGCTGACGTTTTTCGATGTCCACCTGCCATTATCCCCAAGGGAAGAGTCCCAGACGAGGGCTTGCCCGTCCACTGGTGTCATCGAACCGTTGACATCGAGCAAGTCTTTGAGATAGCCGGTGATTCCGCCACCGCTCCCGGTAGGTGACACACCTCCAGCGGAGACCCAACTGTCAGAATAAAAGGGTAAGGAAGACTTTAAGGCATAGACAGGGGAGGCAGTAGTGCCCACGTTGACGACTTCAAGGTAGCCGCCGGATGTTCCGATGTAGACCTTGCCGGTCGCCCTCGCATCGCCCGTAACGTCGAGCTTGTAAGCGGGGCCGGCAGTGCCTATCCCCACATAACCGCCTCTCGGCTGGAGGGACAGGACAACCCTGTCCGGATACAGTTCCGGAAATGTGCTTGTCTCCGGGTCTTGCTGGTCGAACGACGTCTGGATCACAACGCTTTCGTGGCCGAGGATAGCGGCTTGGGACGGATTCGGTACATCATATATCTTCAAGGTGGCGTCGCCGCCGTCGAACAGGAAATCCCCGCTCACGTCCCTTGTCCCGTCAAAGCTCTGTCCCCAAATCGTCCTCGGAGTCTTGAGCTTGATCGCCTCGTTGGCGGCTCCGTCTGTGAAGTATCCGAATGCCGTAGCCCCGTTGTCGATCTTTGTCTTGATCTCATCGGCGATGTCAATCTCGCTCGAAGCCTCAAGGTTGCCGCCACCGGTCAGGTATCCGGAACCGGTGATCGTCACCGTTTTCTTGGCGTAGCTTGTCTCGTCACCCAGCTGCTGCCACCTCGCTCCCGTCCACAGGTATTCAAGACCGACATCGGAGCGGACCACCACATCGCCCCTTGTGGCCGTGTAGCTCGCCCCGTCAACGATAACGGGGTTGGTCGTCGAGCCGTCAACGAGAGCCGTGGAAGTGACTCCCTGAAAGCGCATGGCTGACGACAGCATCGTGTTGACAATGTCATAAACAGCCTTGGCCGTCGGGTACTGCGTGTGGTTGGATGAGGAGGACACGGTCGTGACCCTGTTCGCTATCCGCTCGAAGGGGGTAAGGTCGACACTCACGTCCCCGGCTGTCCACTTGCCCAGAGCGTCGTCCCAAACCAATGCCTGACCTTGGGTGGGGCTCATGGAGGCGTTCACGTCCAGCAGGTCACGGAGATAGCCAGTACCGCCTCCGCCGCCACCCTGGTCGGACACGCCACCGGCTGACACCCAGCCCTCGGCGTACATGCCCTCGTACTTGGGATTCAGCTTCAGGCGGTATGTGGTCACCTCATTCACTGTCAGCTCCTCGACGATGAACCAGTCAATATTCGCCGAGGGGAGGAGCTTGGTGCCGGAATCATCAAGCAGGTCTATAACCTTTGTGCCGTCCTCAAGAGTCTCCTTGACCTTACCTATCCTCGGCAATGTGCCGCTTCCGCTTAGATGGCTGATGTCCGTGGGGACCGTGAGAGTCTTGTCTTCCGATCCGTCAAAGTCATCCCCCTCGAAATCCGTCACCGCGCCTCCTTTCCAATACAATTTGCCGGTGAGACTTGCCGGCTGTGACGGCTGGCTTTCCGAGCCGGACTGTGAATAAGATGAGGTCAAAGTCCCGCTTGATGATGACACGCTCTGGGATCTCGCGTTAAGTGCTTTCTCCAAGGCCCTTAGACGGGAATATGTCTCCGTCTCCCCACACTCATATACCGGGGTGTCCTCGGGGATGTCGAGCTTGTACTCAAACCCGATAACCCTTGTGGAGTCGGAGATGTCATCCCTCGTTATAACCACTTTTCTTCCGGCCTCGAGAAGCCCATCCTCCATCATGGAGTCGGACATCATGCGGCAACGGTAAGTGTGTGAGGGGGCTTGCAGCGCGTCAATATAGTCATTGGCGAGAGACAGCAACCTGTTCTCCGACGCCGACACGAGGCCGAGGCTTGTGAGGGCGGCCACGTTCCAGCCAGTAAGCAGGAGGCAATCCCCGACTTGCGGCCTGAGGATGCCGTTGGGGAGCTTCGCCCCGTAATCCTCGTTGAAGGCTATCGTGTAGGTCTGCGCCGCCGCCGAGAAATTCAGCCCGAAGGTCATTCCCGACAGCTTGAACCCCGCCGTGGAAGGAGGGACCGCGCCGTGTCCGACAGACTCGTCCCTTGTCATGAAGACGGCCTTTAACGGCTCGGTGGTGAGATAATCAGACTTGAAGGGGAAATCGGCTAGAGAACCTCCGGAGGCGACCCTCTTGACCTTGATGGTGTATTTCGGAAGCGTGCCGTAGGACCTCGACCCGTCAGACCACTCGGTGTTGTCTGTGTAAGCCCCTTCCTCTATCTCGGTTATCTGGAGGCAGAGTTTAGGGTACTCGTTGTCGAACACGACGACTTTCTCCATCACCCTGTTGACCGAAGTGTCCCCTCTCTCGACATAGCCCGGAGTGGAGGTGGGCAGCATGAGCCTACGCTCTCCTATCATCTTCATCACGGACAAGGAGCCCATATCGTCAGTGTAGAATGACACCGGGATTTTCAGGGGCAGAAGCCCGGGGTCGCTCTCATTCTCAGACACGCCAAGCGTATATTTCGAGCCGACGGTGAACCCGGACGGGACTTGGCCGCTGAAAGCGAACCAGTTAAAGACTGACATGGTTATCTCCTCCGCCAGCGGATTGAACGTCACCGTGTAGGTGTTCCCGTTGAACGTGAGGGGGCAGTCTATGCCGTAACCCTTGGCCTTGAGAGAGAGGACGCCGGAGTTGGCGGACGCCGTCGAGAGGACCAGGATGCCATCATTGGTCCACACGGAGAAACGGGCCTCAGTGGAGCCCGGTTGCAGTACAAGGGACTCGTCCACCGGGACGGATACGGTCTTCACCGCCCTTCCGAGGACACGCTCATGGTTGGAGAACATGGCTGCCCCGCTCCCGATAATATTCGAGCCTATCCTGAGTTCCCAGGCGTAGCCCTCAAGATCGGTGGACTCGGATGCGTCATCCCTCACAAACTCGACGGTGTACTCAAGATTCCCCGTGGCGGCGTATCTGACCATCCTGTCGATGGTCATCGCGTCGGTGAACACGGCCTTGTACCTCTGTCCCCCGGCGTTGGTCTCGTAGGCCGGGGTGGCTAAGCGGAGGTCGAAGTCAAGGGATTGGGCGAGACGGAGCATATCCTGCCTGACGACCCTGGAGGAGTCACGGAACACAGTGGCGCTCCGGCTGTCCGAAGTCCTTGTGGCCGTGTCGGTGACGGAGAAAGAGAGGGTCTTGCGGTATGTGTCCGGGATATTCCTCGTCGAGCCGAAGGCGTACACCCTGTTGGCCGTCTCCGCGTCCGATTTGTTGGGGGTGATGTCCTCGGCGTTGTCCCCTAATGTTATGGGATAAGCCGAGCCGGAGAGCTCCATCTTTCCCATGTGGATTGTCCTGACGGAGTAATCAGAGTTATATGTCACCCACCACTCGCAGCGGTAGGCGTCAGCTATAGCGTTCAGGGCGTCATATACGGAAGTCCCGGCGAAGGAGATGGTGACAGCGGAGTCTGGGTTGTCCACACCGCTCTCCACCACGCTTGTGGCCATCGTGTACCCGAGAGCCGACAGCCCGTCCTTGACAGCCTTCAGGTGGTTTGCCAAGGTGTCTGTCAGCGACCAATCGGTCTCCTTCCTTACTATCGAGCCTCCATCCGAGTAGGTCAGCATGTGCAGCACGTTCTTCCAGCCGATGTAGTCCCTGTCGAACCTGATGTCGTGCCTGTACGCTCCCGTGGCTGAGTCGACCGTGGGTTCCTGCTCCTCGGTGACATAGAAGAGGCCGAAAAGCTCGTCATTCACCCAGTCCCCGACTCTCGCCCTGTAAGGGGTGGTGCCATCCCACTTGAGCCTGATATTATCCTCCCGCCCGAGGCCGAATGTCCTCCTGGCCTCGGTGGTGATGGGAACATTAAAGGTGGTCCCGTCTATCCTGTGGATTGTTATGTCTGCCGATGTCCTTCCCATAGTTTATTCGTCCCTATTTGTCGGGTCGCTCTCTACCACTGTCAACACGAACTTCGCCAACTGGTTCCGGTAGACACCGAACTGCTGGCACGATATATAGTCACACCTGAAAACGGTGCCGGGCACATGGGAGACCTCTATGTCCATCGTTCCCCCGTTAAGCACCTCCGACACGAAGGCGTTATACCTCGACCTGAAAGCGGAGTCGGTAGTGGCCCACATGTTCATCCCAAGACGCAGCGTGCGCTCGTCAACCTTGCGCCCGGTGCGGATTCTCCTCACCCCGTCCTCAAGCCTCGACCTGTTCTCAATCATATCCTTCAACGGCGCGGGAGCCATGAGCGCCGAGAGGGAGGTCTTGTCGAAGGACACCCCCCAGCGCGTGAACGCGTCGTAACCGTTAATCTTTAGCTCTCCTGTCGGCATATCCTTACAGTCTTGATGTGTTACGTTCTATCTTGTCGATCATCTCCACCATTCCGGGGATGGGCTTTGTCTGCTTTGCTATATCGGCCAAGTACCCGGCCTCGAGTATGTGCATGTCCCTTATGTCCGAGAGGGCTGAGCCCCCTTCCGACACGAGGGACTGCATGGCGAGCAAGGTGGCGACCCCCGTGGAGACCCCCTGCGCTATCGTCTCGTTGGATATCTGTAAGGCGGTGAACCTGCCGTTAAGCTCGGAGGCCGTGTCCTGGCTCATGGCGGCGAATCCCTTTGACGAGGCCTCCACGTTCGACGATTGCCCTGTGCCCTCAAGACCGATTCCCTCAAGGAACTGGTTGATTGACGGCACGAGGTCGCCCGCTTGGCTCATAAGGTTATTGAAGGCGTTAACCGCCTCGGATGTCTTGCCGGCAGCGATAAGATCAGCTATCTCGTCCTGAGCGTCCGCGGTGAAGATATTCTCCATCAGCTTGGCCTGCACGATACTCTTTGCGATAGATTTGCCGAAGTCATCCATGTACCTCGTCATGTCGACAATCGCATCGCCCGTCGCGATATACTGGTCCACCATATCGGAAGCCATATCGGAGGCTATATCTCCGAAAAGACCGCCGAGGTAACCTTTTATGCCTGACTTCGCGCTCGCCAGCCTCTCGGCCTCTTTCAGCACTCCCTCGACAAACCGTTTGCTCGACTCGTCCATCCCCTCGCCATAAGTCTCATACCAAGATTTCAGGTTCTCCGTTATGAGCTCGCCGCTCTCATCGAACAGGGTAGTCATATCGAGGGTATACTGTTTCCCTAATCCCAGAAGTTTCTGGAAAGATGTCCCCATCTCCGAGCTTAGGAAATTCTTATTAGGATAGTCCGTAAAAGCCTTGGCTATGTTTTCCCTCGCTTCCATCGCGATTCTGGAATACTCACGGAATTGCCCATACTCATTTGCCCCGAAAGCATTGGAAAGGCTATCTATGGCCCTTGAGTCACGAATCGTCTCGAGGGTCTTCAGATACGCGGCGGTTGACCGGTCGAGCTCGTCCATGTACTTCTTGGCCTCTATGATCTTCCCGGCCACCTCGGTCCCTATTGACAAGGCGGCCCCGGCGATACCGAGACCGGCGGATAGCTTCTCGACGGAGAACCCTGCTCCCTGCTTGTTAAGCTCTTTGATACGCTCGACGCCGTTGCCTATCTGGGTGGCGAATGTGGAGAATCTGCCGACCGCCTTGAGCATATCGCCGAACACGCCGCCGATAGAGTTACCCGCTTGCTCGAATAGCTTCGCTGTGTCACTGAGTACCCTGTTTATATCCGTCCAATTCACGAGGGATTCTTTGGCGTCTTCGGCTATGTCGTCGGAGGCATAACTGCCCTTCTCGAGAGCATCCCTGACCAAAGTGATCTGGGCCTTGAGTTTCGCGGCCTCATCGGTAGGCATACTATCGCCCATAACGGCAAACTCGGCCTCAAGGCTATCAAGCATCACAGCGAGGTCTCCGTAGGTCTGTTGGGCTAACTCCCCATACCACCTCTCCATGCTCTTGTCAATACCGCTCGCCGCCCATGATTTGGCAAGGCCCACAAGGGCGTCGCTCTCGGATTTACGGGCCATCGCCAAAGCTCCGTTATCGGCGCCCTGGGACATGAGGTCGTTTATCTTCGCCGCATAGTCCTTTGTTATTTCCTCATATTGGCGCGCGAAAGATTTATACTCATCGAGTATCGCCTTGCGCTCATTGGAATAACGCAGCACCTCATTATCGGTTTCCTTCTTATGGTTACTGTTAGCTTGTATGACCGCCGAGTCAGAGGTGTCGAAAGTGAATCCCGCGAGACTGCCGCCATGGGATAGCTTGTACTCTTTCTTCTGCATATCCTCAAGCTTCTTCAGCCTCTCCCTATATTGCTTATCTATCGCCGCAAGCTTATTCTGGTGCTCAAGCTCGGCAAGTTGCTTCTGTTTCTCATATCCCTGCGACTGGGCCTCAAGGACCAGAGCCTGCGTCTCCCTCTCGAGCCTTTCCGAGTCCTCCCCCATAGATATCGTCAACTCCTCGTATGAGCGCTGGAGCTCTCTTAACTGCTCCGCTGTCTGCCCGATGCTCCTGCTCATCGAGTCTTGTATTCGCAAGGCGAAGCCTTTCTGGGTGACGCCCTGTGTCTCAATCTGTGTTATCCTCGCCTGTAATCTCGCTTCCTCGTCAAGGTCTTCCTGAGAGCTTCTTGTCAGGTTGTTGCTATCCCTCTTTATCTCATAAGCCTCACGGGCAAGCTCTACCTCCCGTTGGGTTTTCTGGTTGATCAGTTCCTGCATACGGGCTGAGGCAGCGGCCCTTTCACTTTGGCTACCCATACGGAGCTTATTCCGCTCCTCCGCTATTTTCTTCTCCAACTCGGCGCTTTCACTTAACCATGCCGTCTCTTTACGATGTAACTGTTGTTGCCTGTATGTCAGGTCGGACTGGGCTTTGGCGGTCTCTACTATTTTCCTTCCTCGCTCCTTCAAGGCTTCCGTCCCGGCTTTTATCTCATCGACGTCTTTCCCGGTGAATATCTTCTGGAAGTTATTGCCCATCTCTTTGGCCGCTTCCCCGGCTTCCTTGAAGTCCCCCTTAAAAGCGCTCTCTATTACTTTCCCGAGGCCCGTAAACACGCCGAGAGACGCTTTTATCCTGCCTATAAGGTTATTCTTAAAAGACTGCCACAGCTCGTTTATAGCGGCCTTGGGGTCACTGAAAGCCTTATACAAAGCTTCCCCGACATCCATCACAATATCCATGAGGGCGTTGAGAGTGCCGCTTAACGCTCCGGATATTTTAGCGAAAGCCAACTGGCCCTCCGCTGACTTGTTAAACCATGTGGTGAGGGTTTTATAAGCGGCCACCAAAGCGGCTATAACCGCTCCGAGCGGAGTGGCTATGAATGCCTTCGCCGCCCCAACCATGCCGTTCAGCCCTGTTACCGCATTTTTTAATGGCCCCGGGAGTTGCGAGATAATAGCGTTGTATTTCTCCTGCCCTCCCAAAAGTTTTACCATGATACCGCTTGTCTTATCGGCATCTTGCCCAAAGGCGGCCAGAGATTCCTTATACCGGTCGGTCTGTTGCGAAGTGGTCTGGATGACTTGCGCGACGGATTCCATTTCTGATGAGAGCCGCGCGACGCCTGCCATATCTCCTTTGGACGCAGCTTCCGCCTGCTGTCTCGTCAATTCCTTCAACCTCTCACGAAGGCTGGCTATATTCTTCTCATTGTCCTTTATGGCATCATTTAATGCTTTTGAGGCATCCTTCATGCCGTCAAAGGGATCAGCGCCGCGCAAATTGTCCACCGTTTCAGCCATGCGTCTCACCTTTTCGGTGGTGTCTTGTATGGCGGCTACCATATTTGAGTTGTCGCCTGTTATGTCAAAGTGTATCGCGGGCATATCCTATCTCCAGCTTTGGTGTTTGATCAGATTCTCGAGGGCGTCTGCATCGGAAGCCCTCACCACAATATTGTCCTTCGGGATATTGCACTTGCGCCGCTCCTCATCTGTGAGGAAAACGGACTTCACATGGTCGGCCAGCAGGAGCTGGAGGTTGCAGTAACTTATCCCCCACACGGTGTACTGGTATGTCCACCCGTACCTCTCGCAAGCGGCGTCCACGAGAGTTCCCCAAATGGACTTGCCGCCGAAAGACACGGCCCCGCTGTCTTTGCTTTGCGACTTCACACGGAGCACGTCAGAAAGCCTTCTCGACTCCTTGTCTATCCCGAACTCGCTCATTATGGCCGCCGTCTTGTCCATCATAAGGAACAGGACGAGAACGGACGCGAGGTCATTCTTCTTGATACGGCGGAGCTTGCCTATCCTCTCTTGGACCAGACTCTCGTCAAGGCATTCCATATAAGGCAGGGTGATATAAGAGACGAGCCTCAGACACTCATTACGGCGGCTCTGGGCCGATTTCAGGGCGAGGCTATATAATTCCCCATCCCGTCTTATCTTATCGAATCCTAACGCCCCTATGAGCCTTGAGCATAATTGAAGCTTCCCCAGGGAAAGGGGATATATGGAGTACCGTCTTCTCTTGTAACAGAAGCTGACAGGTCTCTCAATCAATGTGTCCGAGATGTCTATCTTGTCCATCCGTCATTATCCCCTTTTCCGCTCGGGAAGCGTCTAAAATGTTAAAGAGTATTATCCGCCCATTGGCCGGGGCGGCCGCGGCATAGGATTAACCGGCGGCGGGATGTGTCCAGGTGATCTGGTCTCCGCTGGCCGGGATGATGCTCTCGCAGAAGTAGTGGCGGCGGGCTCCGTCATCGGCTGTGAGCTCGTCCTCGTAGTGGACGGAAGCCTCGTTCATGGCCATGGTCGGGGAGCCCTCGTCCTCGCCTGCGACGACAAACTTATAAGTTCCCGTGACAGCGCCGTCGTGGGACACGTCCTCGAAAGGCATATCCCTGCCCTGGGCGAAACGGACGGAGAACTCGAGGGTGAAGGAGTTCTTGTCGTAGCGGACGGCCTCATAGCCTCCGCCCTCGATGTCGGCCGTATGCTTGTCTCCCGTCTCGGTGGTAAGCTGTGTGGAGTCGGCGACAGGTGTGGGGACTGTCAGCTTGGTGCTCGTCCCGGTCACGGTGGTGATTGTGATAGTGGGTTTGCCCCAAAGAATTACTGCCATAATTAATTATAATAGATTAGGTTAGACGATTTCGTTACAGTATCTTACTCTTAAGCGGTTGTTTATGACGTGCCAGTCGATCCCGTTCGCTTTCATGACCTCTTGCGATGCCAACTCCATGATGCAATCCCCCGTATGCCGATACTCTAATAACCCGGCGGCCTCTGAGCAAAGCTCACGGAGCCTCGGGGAGTCTTCCACAGCCTCTTGGCCCCTCCGTAAGTCCGGGACGTAGATATTGACATTGACCGTGGCCTCTTGTATCTGGCTGCCAGCGTCACGGGCGAGGACAGCTATGGTGATATCCTCATCCTCAGAGTTGAGCGGGCGCGCGTCCTTGTAGACGGAGCCCGACACCATGCCGGCCAGGGCCGAGCCTTTCAGCCAGCCGTAGAGGTCATCCTTTATATCAATGTCGGTGCGTATCATTTCGAGTATCTGCTGTTAAGCCTCTGTATCATCTCCGCTACCATCTTGCGAGCCTCTATCTCCCCTTGGGCGAGGACCACCTTGTTCTCCATAGCCTCGACATAGGCGGCGTACTCCATTCCGGCGACGACGATGAGCGCTATGCCTTTCGGATATAATGAGCATAGGCCTCGGGCGTATGACTTCCCTGATTCGGACCCGTCCTCGGTGGTCTTGTCCCTGTCAGGGCCATCAACCTTTTCGAACCCGCTCATGTTAAGCGGCTGCCCGTCAACGGCGAGGATGTACCCGATGGAGGATCGAAGGTTGCCTGTCTGGTCGTTCCAGTCACTGATATGGCTTGTGCGTATCTCGTTCACCACGGTCTCACCGACGTATTGAAGGCTGGCTATCACTCTCTGGATATTCTTGCGAGTCTCCTTGTCGAGATAGTCGCGTATCTGCTTGATATCTATGTCGGAAGTCACACCCATACCTTCATATCAAGTTGCCCGCGGTGGAACCCTTTGACCTCATAACGGCCCATGCTCAAACCGTCTTGCGAAACCAGCTCGATGATATCGCCGTATTCAATGCTTATCGAGGGGTTGACGTTCAAATAGACCATATAGGAGTATTTGTACTCTTGCCCGTCTTGCAGCATTATCGTTCTCGCCGCCCCGTTAGGCTCATATCGGCAGGGGGCCTCAAGAGCCACCTCCTCGGCGGCCTCTACCCAGTCCCCGTTAGGGCCGTAGGCTCCTTCCCCTTTGCGGATAAGGCGCAGCTTATGGGGGCGGAAAGAAACGATAGCCATATTCTTGTCAGAGGTTTTCGCCTTTATATCCGTAGACGGCTCCAGGGATCAGTGAATCCTCCCCCGCGAGTGAGGCGAACCGCCTCGCCATCGCGAGGAATATCCGCTTGTCCTCGGCGCTGAAGGAAATACTGACACCACCTTCCGAGACATTGGGAATAGTCGCCAAGAAATAATACACCCGGGCTTTCGCCCTATAAATGCAAATAGGCTCCAGGTCCCCGATCTCGGAGTCCATGTCTACCCCGCCTATCGCCACCCCTACGGAGTCAATGAACTCCGAAGGGATGGGATAAGGTGAGATGGCCAGAAGCGACTCGCGGAGTGTCATAAACTAACGTCCCTTTTTACTCGCCGGCCTCCTGCTCGACGGTCACGATCGCGAGGGTGGCCGGATTGCTCTCGGCCCCGTCTGTCACGGTGATGACGGCTGTGCGGGAAGCCCCGGTGTTGGCGGCGGCCGTCACCTTGAAGGACTTGGTTCCGGCTGCGATGGTCGCCCACGCGGCGTTGGAGGTGGCGGAGAAGGTGGTCGCGTCAACGGAGACCTTCTTGCTTCCTCCCTTACTTGAGAACTCGAGAGAGTCAGGGGTGACGGTCACGGTTCCCGCGGCGTTGGCGTCAAGGACGTAGATATGCGCACCGTCGTCGATGACAGGCATCACGAGGGCCTGCGCGGCGGTGAACTCGGCGAGGCTCGGCTCGTTGTGGCTGTACTCGGAGACGAGGATGAAGCCGGAGTTCTGGTAGGTGACACCGGCGACCCTGTTCAGGTCCTCAGCCAGCGTGCCGTAAACGAGACGGCCGACGGTGGAGGAGGGGACACCCACGATGTTGCCCTGTACCCAAGGCTTGACGGGAGACTGGACACCGGCCTCGTTCTCCACTTTGTAGGAGGTGTTGACGATGTGGAAGGTGGCCCCGAACTCATCCTCGAGGGCGGCGATGGTCTTTGTCCTGTTGGGGACGGGGAGGCTTGAGGAGGCGGTGATGACCTGGTCATTCGCGGCGGCCACAAGCTCCTTGACCTGGGCGGTCTTGCGGGCGAGGTTGAAGTACGCCTCGCTCATGTAGATGTCGCTGATGGAGTCGGAGTTCGCTGAGGCGGCGTCGAAC
>OCTW011615884.1_pt1 | contig 15421 bp, 2 predicted proteins | sample 1539671 | NCBI WGS metagenome assembly OCTW01 (sample SAMN02144230, study PRJEB22623) | gut metagenome | biome: sheep rumen | host: Ovis aries | place: New Zealand
GGTCGTGGCGATATGATGGGTGTCAGCGGTGCGCTGAATGACCGTCGTGTGATCACCAACCCGGTGGATGAGTTTGCTCCGAATGATTTCGGTCTGTATAACATGGCCGGTAACGTAAACGAGTGGGTAATGGATGTATATCGCGAGACGACCTATCAGGAGACCAGCGAGTATAACTCCTATCGTGGTAACATCTACAGCCGTCCGGTGCTGGATGAAAATGGCAAATTCGAGATGGACTCTGTAGGTCGTATCAAGATCACCTGGGGTAAAGAGGATGATAAGCGTGACGTGCTGGACGGCGATTTCGCCAGCCTGATCGACACCGATTATCCGCTGGATACCGTTGGTGTAGCTAACCTGAGCGAGGTGAAGACCGATCCGACGGATATCTTGGCTCCGCGCGTAACAAAGAAGAGCCGTGTATATAAAGGTGGCTCCTGGGCTGATCGTATCTATTGGTTGAACCCCTCTACCCGTCGTTACATGGATCAAGACAAGGCTTCGTCGAAGGTGGGCTTCCGTTGCGCAATGAGTACGCTTGGCGACCAAATCCCCGGCACACCGGTTGAGAGATGATTAAAGTAGAAAGATTAAAGTTTAAAGATATATGAATTTTCCTGAAAATATCAAGTACACGAGCGAGCATGAGTGGATTCGTGTGGAAGGCGATGAGGCATACGTAGGTATTACCGATTATGCGCAGTCTGAGTTGGGCGAGATTGTCTTCATCGACGTGCCCACCGTAGGTGAGACGGTAGGTCAGGGTGAGGTCTTCGGATCCGTAGAGGCCGTTAAGACCGTGAGTGACCTGAATATGCCTGTCTCGGGTGAGGTGCTGGAGCTGAACGAAGAGTTGGACGCAGCGCCGGAGTTGGTCAACAACGACCCGTATGGCAAAGGATGGATCATCAAGATCAGCGTCAAGGATGCATCGGAGCTGGATAAGCTGATGGATGCAGCGGCATACGAGGCCAGCCTCTAAGCGTACACGCGAACGTACGCGCGTATCAAAATAAGGAGAGTACCTATGGGTGCTCTCTTTTGTTTTATGTAATCTTTACTTTACAAAAGTGAGAAAATAATCACTTTTTTGCTCTTTTTGTTGCATATATCACGAAAAAAGTGTAAATTTGCGCCCAAAATTTTGTTTTTAATAGCAGTTAGACAAAAATCATTAATTATTTATAAAGTTATGAAGAAGCATTTACTCATGTTTTTGGTAGCTGTGATGGCTGCAACAATGAGTCTCAATGCCCGCGTGGTCTTGATTGACGATGGCTTTGAGAATGGTATTCAGGAGTCCGTATGGACCCAGGAGTTTGTGTCTGGGCAAATGCCATGGGGCGTAGAGAGTGTGGAGGAGAACCTGATGTGGCCGAGTACGGTTCAGGAAGGTTCTTACCGTGCCTATTTGCGTAACAACACAGGTGAGACGCAGGGGTATGTAACCCGTCTGGTGAGCCAGGTGATGAACCTCAGCCCGATGAAAGTCAGGATGCCGTCTCTGTCCTTCTGGTTTGCCAATCCCAGATGGGGTGCAGATCGTGATACGTTGCGTGTGTTATATCGGGCCAATTCCTATACGGGATGGAAGACGATGGCGGAATTGAGTTCGGAGGGCTCCGATTGGCAGTTCGTTAAGTTATCCCTTCCGGAAGTAAGCTCGACTTACCAGATTGCTTTTGAAGGAAAGGATAATTTGGGTCGTGGTATCGTCTTGGACGCAATTAAGTTACAGGGGGCGCCGGAATGTACGATTCCCGAAAGAATCACGGTGTTTAATAAAGGAGCCGGAAAAGTGAATATCGCTTGGTCGGCAAGTTGGGACGCCAATTTCTTTGAGGTGATTGTTTCGAAGGACACCATCGATCCGGATCGTATAGAGGAAATCGAGATAGAGACACCGGAGATAATTGCTTTCCATGGCAACGTCAGCGCGCTCGAGCAGAACTGCAATGTCGATCTTGAGTCCGGCGAGTTCTATCTGGTATATATCCGTTCTATATGTGATGAAGAGATCAGTGCATGGAGCAGCGAAGCATCGGAAGATGGTCCGTATGGGTTCCGTGTCCGCATGACCAAACAAGTGCCGTTCACGGAGCATTTCAACTATGCTTCCGGTACGGTACGTGATGTCGATTGGAACTGGGGGAGTAATACCGGTAACACGAACCCGTATGTGAACTCTTCGACGAAGGGAAACGCTCGTGCCAATTACTCGCCGGATACGACGGCAGCTGTGATTTTCTCGGGTGGAACGACCTCTTCGCCTTCGACCTTCATTCCTGCGGACCGCTATGTCTATATGGCTACGCCGGCCTTGACGGATTCGACGAACGATAATTTCCATGTGAATCAATGTCAGGTGCATTTCTGGAGCACTGTCTATACGAATACCGGCCGTCAGTATGGCCGTGGTATCATCGTCGGTGTAATGACCAATCCGGATGACGTGAGGTCTTTTACAGCGGTGGACACCATCACGGTGTGGGGTAATAAGACTTTCCAGGAGAATATCGTGGACCTCGGTTCTTACCAGGGTAACGGTGCGTATGTGGCTTTCATGAGCCGCTATGACCGCCAGAACCTGTTCTACATGGATAACTTGACCATTGAGTATCGCAAGGATGTCAATAAGGTAACCGAGGTCACCGTCAATCCCCGTGATACGTATGCGGATATCTCCTGGAACGGCAATGCCGCTTCGTATGACGTCCTGATTACGAATGCGGAGGTGAATCCGAACAGCCCGGCTCAGGAGGCTATCGTAGATCAAGCTACGGTGACGACCAATCACTATCAGTGCACTGAGTTGGAGGCGGATCATAGTTGGAACAGGCCGTACTACGTGTACGTCAAAGCAGCCGGTACGGAGTGGTCTTACCGCCAGCCGTTCGTGACGGTAGCACCGATGCGTGAGATCCCGTACACCTTTGATTTTGAGGCAGGTACGACTACGAAATATACTATCCCCGGTACGTCCGGCCAATATGTAACGGGCCTGGGTATCTTCGGTAACAGTGGTACCTATCCGTCTGTTCAGGTAGGTGCGGCAAACAGTTACGCAGGTTCCGGTTCGCTGTATCTCAGTAAGCGTGGCGGTACGGATGCCTGGATCACGCTCCCGATGGTGGCAGATCTGAGCGCAGTACAGCTGAAGTTCTACCTCAGCGGTGGTGCTACCTCTGATCAAGCGCATGCTACGGTCGGCGTGATGAGCAATCCGATGGATATCAACACCTTCGTGCCGGTGTCGCATTTTATGCTGAACGCCGCCGGTTTTACGCGTTGTTATGCGAACTTCGAGAACTACTCCGGTCCGGAGGGCGTGATTGCTATCATGTGGGATGATGTGAAGAAGATGAGCGAGAACACCATCAATTATATTGATGAGATTACCGTGGAGGAACTCTCGGATTGTGTTCCGCCGACGAATATCGAGTTGCAGATCGAGCCGGATTCGGTGACCGTTAGTTGGGAGATCTCGCAGGCCGACGAATGGGAGTTCTTCCTCTCTCGTGTGCCTATCAAAGAGTCCGACCGCGTGCATAAGACGAAGGCGGAGATCGAAGCTATCGGAGGTGTTATAGTGGCCGAGACCTTGAACTGGTCCGACGCGGGCACGAAGCCGCAGTTCGGTTTCGGCGAACTCACCCCGCATGCGAACTACTATCTCTATGTCCGCGCTACTTGCGACATGGATTGGTGGAGCGAGACGATGTTCACTACGCCTTGCCGCGATGAGGCATTCCCCTATAAAGAGATGTTTGAGAACTATAACGCAAGTAGCTCGAATGCCGGCTGCTGGCAGTTAGCCGACTATTTAGGTGTGGGTTATCCGCAGATTTGTCAGCTCGGTTCATCTACAACAGCCAGCAACAAGGCGCTCAACCTCTACTCGTCCGGTACGATTCACCGCTCGGTGGCTATCCTGCCGACGATTGAAGGAAACCTGTCGGATATGTTACTCGCGTTTGACGTGCGTTCCTATTCTACCGGTAGTGGAGTGGTGATCCTGGGTACCATGGAAGATATTGAGAATCAGGATAGCTTTGTGCCGTTTGATACTATTGAAGTGGACGGGGATGCGTTTAAGAAAGTGCGTATCTTACTTTCTGACTACGAGCTGGCTTATAATCATTTGGCGATTACTTCCGGTTTGGGTAGTACTCTGATTATGAACAGCGACGTGGTGATCGATAATGTCGAGTTGAAGGATCCCTCGTGTATCGAGCCGTATGATATCCGTCAGTCCTCGTATGCGCCGCATGACATCCATCTGACGTGGAACGGTACGACCGATAACGACACCTGGGAGGTGAAGGTGCTGACTTCCAATGTGGCTACCATCGCTGTCAAGAACGGTACTTATGATCCGACCCTGGCGATTGTGAACGACACGCTGGTGGTTGGCAAAAACTTCCAATTGGGCGGACTGAATTCGCAGAGCACCTATTATTTCTATGTTCGTGGTCTTTGTGGTGACAGTATGTGGGTGAGCATGCCGGTTAACACCTCTTGCGAACTCCTGGATCCGACCAAGCCGAACAGAGAGACCTTTGAGTCTTATTCGGAGAACACCTTGCCGTCTTGCTGGATAGGTGGCGTACGGGTGCCGACAGGAACCATGCCTTATGTCTATACGGTCAACAGTAATAAAATGCTGCATATCCACCAATCTACGAGTACTTCGCCGTCATGGGTGGCTTCACCGGAGATCAAATGCGATACGCTGACTTCTATCATGGTGTCCTATGACTTCAGTACCTATAATAATGAGACCTGTGTATTGGGTGTCATGACCGACCCGACCGATCTGAGCACGTTTGTTCCTCTTGACTCGGCATCCAGTACCGGCTCATCCGATATCAGGTCGGTGGCGTATGACTTGAGTGAATACGCTCATCTGATTCCTGCGGCAGCCAAATATATCGCATGGAGAGGTAAATACGGAGATGACGACTGGGTTTATCTGGATAATATATCCTTTGTCTCCTTGGCTTGTCCGATGACCAAACCGGGTATCTCCGAGTTGACCGGATCGAGTGTTAGCGTCAGCAGTGGTCTGCGTACGGATGACCGGTGGATCCTGCTCGTTACGAACCATGCGGTAAGCGCAGATAATCTCGCTGATGAGGATTACCAAGTGCCGGAGGCATGGATCATTTATCGCGACACTCTGGACCAAGGCATTCGTTCGAAGGAGGTCTTCGGTCTGGAGGGACAGATGAGATATTACATTGCTACTGCAGCGCTTTGCGACGATGCGATGGGTACGTGGAGTACGATGTCGTTCATGACGCCGTGTATAGCCAAGACGCCGGAGGCGTTAGGTACCGTTACTTTCTCCGCTGCCGAAGGGTTCGAAACCGGTGCGGGTGGTGAGATACCGTGCTGGATGGTGGGAAGCAAATCGCAAGACGCTTCGGATAGTTATATCCCATATATCGAGAATACCTCCAGCACCATGCATAACGGCAAGAACTACCTGAAGTTATATGACTATGTATCTTCTTCTTCCAATTACGTAGGCGCGTATGCGATCATGCCGGAGTTGGATGTGGATTCGATTAGCAAGTACCAGGTTAATTTCTGGGGCCGCAGTTATAACTCTACGACCTATAACAACCAGGTGATCGTAGGTGTGATAACCGATCCGAGTGACCTCAACACCTTTGTGGCTGTTGATACCCTGAACCTCAGTAAGAGTACTTGGGATCCGTATTCGGTAGGCTTTGAGAGCTATGAGGGTGACTATATGGGTGATCTGGGTCGGAACATTATGTTCCTCTCGGATTTCGGTAGTACCAACTATGCATATATCTCCGAGGTGTCGGTAGATCTGATTCCTAAATGCCGTCCTATCTCTTCCTTCACGGTAGATAGTGTTGGCGAGGATGCCGCTGTCATCAGCTGGAAGGGCTATCAGGACAGCTACCGCCTCTTGCTGGCGAACAAAGCGCTGGAGGAGTCGGAGAAGAAGACCTATCGGTATCTGCTGGATACCATCGTCGATCATTCGGATAACATCCTGATTGAGAATCTGAAACCGACATCAAGTTACTATGCGTATGCCCAAGGTATCTGTGAGGATGGCGATAGTACCGCTATCTCCGTTACCTATGCCGCTATCCGCACGACCTGTCCTACCAAGAACGGTTCTCCGATACCGTTCTATGAGGATTTCGAGGCGTATGGCACGGGTCATGCGTCGCCGGGATGCTGGACTTTCTATAGTTCGAACAGTTCGACGTATCCGCAGTTGAGCGTGACCAGCTCGACCGGTACGAAAGCTGTTGAGTTATATACCACCAGTTCGAATAACTCCTGGATGGTGATGCCTGCTATCGACGGCGATCTGTACAACGCTGCCCTCTCGTTCGATGTCAGCGCTTGGAGTTCTTCCTTTAAGGGAACCTTGTATGTCGGCACGATGGCGGATCCGGCGGACCCGACTACGTTTGTGCTGATTGCTTCTTTCCCCGGTCAGGAGACCTCGTTCACGCATCATACGATAGAGTTGGCTGATTACGATCTGCCGTATAACAATATTGCCTTTACCTCCGGTTTCTATTCCGCGATGGGATTGACTTCCTCCAGTGATATCTACGTAGATAATATCGCGCTCGATTATCTGGCTACCTGTAACTCGCCGCGTCTCCGTTTTGTGGGTTCCTCCTTCAATACGGCTACTATCTCGCTTATCCCGGCAAAGGACGGGGATTCGCAATGGCAGTTAGTGGTGATCGACGAAGAGACTTACGCTACTATCGGTGATATCGCTCATTACCTCGAGGGCGCGACGAAGATCGACGTCAACTCGACGAATGTAGAGCTGACCGGTCTGGAGTCTGCTTCCTCCTATTATATATTCGCGCGTGCGATATGTAGTGCCGAGGATATCAGTACCTGGACCCGTAACCCGCTTAAGATCAGTACCCAGTACTATTTTGCGGAGAATTACTCCTTCGGCTTTGAGAAGACCGGCGAACTCTGGGAACGCAGTCCGTATTCCGAGAGCGACAACTACTATCTCCATCCGGCGTTGAAGTCCGGACGCGACTCCGTGGGTACGGATATTCAGTCTTATCTCTATTGTCCGCACAGCCGCGAGAATACGGAGGAACTCTGGTGCGCTCGTACCGGTACCGGAGCTATGTTGCTCCATGCCGATGGGAACACCTACGGAGGTTATGTGATCTTCCCCTCGCTGGGCGAACCGAAGGATCGCTCCTTCAGCTTCAAAGCGCGTCCGGGATATGTTGACGGCGATTCGAAACTCCCGAAACAGACCTTCCCCGCTCAGTTCGAGATAGGTACGATCGATAAGGAAAGAGGCTTCGAGACCTATCAGACGCTGGCTACGCTGCATTTGGATAAGTTAAACTCTACAACCAAGGCTACCGCGAAGAACAACCAGCTCTTCAGCAACTACTCGCTCGATCTGGATTCGGCTACGATAGCTACCAAGCAACTGGTACTCTACCTGCCGAAACAGAAAGGCGACACGGCGAATGTCTTCTTCGATGACGTGGCTTTGGACGCATCGAAGGGCTTCAGCCTCGTCTCGCTCAAGAAGGTGACAGCGGACGGCTCCAGCGCGTTGGTGGAATGGAACGCTATCGGTGGCCCGTGGAACCTCTATATCACGACGGCTGCGGGTGTAGCGGTAACGCAGTTCCTCAATCTCTCTACGACCTCGCAGCTCGTGGAGAACCTCAATCCGCAGACCGGGTATATCGCTCGTCTGGAGGCAGCGAATGTACCGACTGCAGCGAAGAGCTATGTGACAACCGACAAGTTGGCGTTCCATACGCTCTGTCTGGCGCTTGAACCCGATGCGCAACACGCCTTCGTTTGGAATTTCGATAACCCCAACGACTGGGAGAAGAACGATGTCTTGGCCGGTGAGGCGGCTGACTCGCTGTACTTCAAGCCGGCTTGCTTCACCGTCGGTACGACCTACGACACGCCGGTGAACGGCTTCCAGTGGCTCATCCAGCGTAAGGGATACGAAGCTGTGGGCCCGATGACCGGCTATAACGCATCCGCTCATGTAGAGGTAGGACGCAACGACAGCCATGCGCTGCGTATCTGTACCGCTATGAACACGGCGAACGCATACTTCAACTCGTTCATCGTTCTGCCGGAGCTCAATATCGGTCTCGACACGATGATGATCGAGTTCTACGGACGTTGCTTCACCAATTTCGATGAGACCTATCCTTCCGCTTCGGGACGCGGTAAAATCACCGCTACCGCATGGTTGGGTAGTGGCTACAGCCGGTCTCTGGTAGTAGGTACCTTGACCGACCCTGCTGATTTCAGTACCCTGCAAGTCATCGATACCGTCACCTATTCCCACACCGATCTGACCACCAATACGAACGTCAACAACGATCCCGACGGTCTCCGTTACTGGGAGCAGATGCGTCTGCCGCTGACCGGAGCACAGGGTAAATATATCGTCCTCTTCCAGCCGGCGCCGGGTCTCTTCTATCTCGATGACCTGAGTGTGAAACCGATCGGAAATACGATGTTTGCGCCTACCGGTACACGCATCTCGGATATCACGACGACCACGGCGGACATAGCTTGGAACACGCGCTATCCGAACCTGGATGCAGTCGTTGTTCTCTACGGTCCTATGGGCCAGGAGATCTTCCGGGACACCATCAACGGTACCCGGTACCAACTGACGAACCTCCAGCCGGGAATGAACTATCGCTGGATCGTTTATCAGATCAAGGGGGATGAGGCATCTCCGGCTTCCAAGCCGTTCACCTTTGTTACGGAGTGCGCTCCTATCGCGCCGGAGTACTATTCCGGCTTCGAGCCGCGCGAGGGATGGGCGGCTATCAACGGCCAGAATGCGTATATCCAAAACCTCTGCTGGTACTATGGAGATGCGCTCCAAGGCACTTGGACATCTTCGACATACGACCCGTATAACCAGGAGAATACCGCCGCCTTCAAGTACAGCTACTCCGGCGAACATGCGCTCGCTATGCGTGCTTCCTATAGCAGCCGTGCGGCGGCATCCTATCAGCCGTATGTAGCCCTGCCTCAGATGGATGTACAGGCGTACGACACGCTGCAGGTTCACTTCCTCATGCGTCCGGCGTATGTATCCGCCGCGAACGACTCCGTCCTGCAATCCTTCACGGGTTCGGCGTACTCGAAGTCGATTATCGTCGGTACTATGACCGATCCGACGGATGCAACTACGTTCATGCCTATCGATACCGTCACCTATGATGGTACGCTCTCTACGGCTAACGGAGCTAACCCGGCGAACAACTTCCTCTTCCAGGATTGCCGCGTGGAGCTCAGAGGTGCTACGGGACCGTATATCGCGCTCATGACTTCCTTCTATGCGAAGGGTAGCTCGGCGCAGAAATCCGGTGACTACGTTTGGATTGACGAGCTCTCCTTCGAGCGCATCTCCGAGTGTAAGGATCCGACCGGACTCGGGACCCTGACTATCGGTAGTACCCATGCCGATCTCACCTGGAACGGCATCGACTCCGCCGGCAGTTATCTGCTACAGGTATCGACCGATCCGTATTTCGCAGACGAAGATGCCTTTGTCTTCAACGGTACGGTGAAATCGAACTCTTGCAGAGTGGATCACTTGGAGCCGCAAACGACCTACGTATGGCGTGTTCGGGCGATCTGTGGCGAGCGCTGGGGTGAGAGTGCTTTCTCTCAGAAAGCGACCTTCAAGACCTCGCGTAGCCCCTACTTCCTCGAGCAGTGTACTACGAGCCTCAACGCCAACGAGTGGACCTTCAGCAAGACCCACGCGGACATCGTCGTCGATTCGACAGGTGTCATCACACGTGGTGTGGATAACTGGGGCTTCACACGTACGACGAACAACTACGGACTGGAGGGCCCGCACTATGTGGCACAAGGCTACTCCGCCGATTTCCACTGGCTCGTTACCCCGAACTTCTACCTCCCGGAGAACGATAGTGTACATTTCTCCATGGATCTGGCACTTACGGCTTGTAACACCGCCCATCTGGCTACGTCCAACGCCGTGACCGACAACGATATGAAGGATGACTTCTTCTTCATGATCATCATCTCCGACGATGGCGGACAGACCTGGAAGAGTGAGAATATCCTCGATAAATGGCAGAATACCAACCCGGTCGGCAAGCAGCTGCGCGACATCCCGGTTGACGGTACACGCGTTCGCTACAGCCTCGCTCAGTATGCCGGAAAGAATATCCGCATCGGTCTCTACCGGGAGGCGAAATCGACCGTTAACACAGGTATCGCTATCCACGTGGATAACATCCGTCTGGCGTACTACGATAAGGAGGTCGAGGCTGCATCCGCTTGCCAGTACGAGGATGTACGCATTGGCGATATCTACCTCTCCGGCGATAATACCGAACCGGGTATCCATGCTTATCCGCAGCCTTTCTATGCCTCCGACGCGGAGGCGAAGGCCGGAAAACGCGATTCCGTCTTCCAACTCGAGATTGAGATCTTCCCGGCACAAGAGGTGAACTTTGCGGATACCATCTGCGAAGGCGAGACCTATACCGGACACGACTTCCTGCCGAAGGAGACCACGGGTATCTATCGCCGCAAACTGCACTCGGCTGTTCACGGATGCGATAGTATCGTGACCCTCAACCTCCTCGTCAAGGAGCGTCGCTATGGTGAGGACCTCGAAGTGGAGATCTGTCCGGGCGAACCTTATACATGGCATGGTAAGAATTACAACCGGGCTGGTATCTACCGCGACACGGCGATCTCATCTCTGGGATGCGATAGTATTGAGACCTTGATTATCTCTTACGCCGGGGCGGAACAAACGCTCTACGCCGAGTCCCGTATCACGGCGGACGATCTGCCGTTCGAGTATTTCGATCCGGAGCATCCGTATAGCCCGATCCAGTCGCCGATCTTCTACCCGGCAGGTACACCTGCAGGAACCTATGTGGACTCCGTCTATGTACAGGGTGCCCAATGTGCCGCGCTCCTCGTTCACACACTCGTCATCACCGGTTCGCAAGGCATAGAGGAGATCGAAGGCAAGAACGGATTGCCGAGGAAGATTATCTACAGAGATAACATGTATATCATCCTCGATGACGAATGGTATAACGCATCCGGTCAGAAAGTGGATGATCCGCGACTCTGAAAACGGCCGAATCGTTAGTGATAAGTTGGTGATAAGTTGGTTATTCGTTGGGGATTCGTAGGTGGTTGATATAACGACAAGCCTACGACAACCCCCCGACGATACACCAATTATTACGGGCAAAAATAAACATTTCGTAGCAAAATCAAGTTTTTTGTGACATTTTGATGCAAATTTTTAAAAAATACTTGCACATGTCAAACTTTTTTACTACTTTTGTGCCCGATTTGCTTTTTGAAAGATAACTATATAGATAGTTTGTTTATTTTATTGTTTAATTAAATCACAAAGTGTATGAAAAAATTCCTACTCTTGTTGACGCTTTTCTGTGCTTTCTTTAGTACTGCAAGAGCGACAGAGGTGGAGATTGGCGCGGATGACCCTAATCAGTCTAACATTTCCCTTTTGCCAATCAATGCTCTCTGGAAGTACGGCTGGTCTCAGCAGATTTTTACATCTGACGAGATTGGCATGGCAGGAACAATCAATTCAATCACTCTGCAGTTGTACCATAGTGGAGCTAATCCTCCCTCCTATAGTGTCAACATCTACATGGCAGAAGTGAGCGAAGATGTGTTCGCTACAACATCAAGTTGGGTGTCACTCGGTGCGAGTGACTTGGTATTTTCTGGCACAACGTTCGCCAATCTGCCTACTACTGCGACAGATATGGCGGAGTTCACAATCGACCTTGACAACCCGTTTGTATATAGCGGGTCGGGCAACCTGTTGATTGCGTTTGCCAACAACACCGGTTCTTATGTGTCCGGATTGTACGCCAAGGCTTTTGGCGTAACATCGGATCCGAAAAGAGCCTTGTATAAATACCAAGACTCAGGAGCTATTGATCCTACGAACCCTAACGTGACAGGTACGCTTTACGCACTCCGTAATGTCATCACGTTGGACATCACCGGATCTGGCGGCGGACCTACTTGCGACAAACCTGAGACCTGCGACGTGACGGACATCACGGAGAACAGCGCTACGGTGAATTTCGCAGGCGGTAGCGGTACCTACAACGTAGAGTACAAAGGTGCCAATGATGCTGATTGGACGTCCGCTATCAAGAACACCACTCTCACTTCTATCCCTCTGACCGATCTTATGCCGAACACCTCTTATCAGGTGCGCGTTCAGAGTGTTTGTGGGGACAACACCAGCGGTTACAAATCCGCTTCATTCCAGACCCTTATCGGTCTGCCTTTTGGAGAGAAATTTAATGGTTCTTCTGCGCCGGACGGATGGAGTGTCAGGTCAGGAAAGTTGAATGACGACGGCTCGGCAACGTTGTCGAGCGGCTACGGTTGGTCTTATACAACAGGAAACGGCGTGTTTGATAAGCATGCGAGAGCCGAGATTTATTCTACCAGTTGTTATAAATGGCTCATCCTGCCGGAGATCCCTATTCCTGCAATGGAAGAGGGCGATCTCGGTTATCAGCTGACCTTTAATGTTGCATTAACTGCATACTCCGGAACTTTACAACCGGCTACGAAGGGCGCGCAAAGTGATGATCGGTTCATCGTTCTCGCTTCTTTGGATGGAGGTGCCAACTGGAATATTCTTCAGGAATGGAACAACGCCGGTTCGGCGTATGTGTATGACGATATCGCTTGTACGGCAGACGGAGACGAGATAGCAATCGATATCTCTACTTATGCGGGTCAATCGATTATATTGGCTTTCTACGGTGAATCTACCTCTGGCCCATCTTCCGGTGCCGGAGATAACTACCTCCACATAGATAACGTCCTTGTGGACCGTATCCCTACTTGCTTGAAGCCGACGGGTCTCCACGATGTGCAAGGTGCTGCTACCACGAACTCGATTCAGGTAGCTTGGACCGCTAACAGCGGTGAGATCGCTTGGCATGTTCAGTATAAACCGAGTGATAATTCGGAGGCGGATTGGATCACCTTTGATGCTGATACGAATCCGTACACCATCAACGGTCTGCAACCTTTCACCAACTATGACGTACGCGTTGCGGCCGTTTGCTCCGAGACCGATGTCACGGATTATTGCAAACCTATCAAGGCGAAGACGGCTACAGGAGTTCCCTACGAAGAGAAATTCGACACTACCGCCCTTCCGGGTGAGTGGAAACGCTATGAAGTACTCCTTGAGGCCCTCGAGAACGACGGTGCTCCGATGGTATCCACTGTTGACGGCTGGGACGTAGGTGCTGCGAATGGCGTCTTCCCCGCAGCTAATAACCACTTGCTGCTCAATATCGCAGGTGCTGACTGCAAGTACTGGATCGTCAGCCCGACCATCGTTATGGCGGCAGGATATCAGCTGACCTTCGATCTTGCGCTCACTCAGGCGGCAGGTTCCAGCCCCGTGGCGGTCGCTTCGGGTGGACAGAACGATGATAAGTTCATCGTCTTCATCTCTTCCAATGGCGGAGAGAGCTGGAACCCGATCCTGACTTGGGACAACGCAGGTGTAGGATTCTCCTATGACGCAATCAATCCGGAAGGACAGCTCGTTACGTTCGATCTCTCTTCGTATGCAGGTCAGTCTATCTTGATTGCTTTCTATGGTGAGTCCAAGACAGCAAACGGAAACAACAACCTCCATATCGCGAACTTCAAGATTGCTGAGATTCCTGCTTGCCAGCAGGCAAACAGCTTGGTTATTACGGACCTGGAGGCTACATCCGCTACTGCGGTTTGGACATCCGATGACGTAGAGGCTAACTGGCAGTATGGGCTCGTAGCTGACCCTGCGGCTGACTTTGCGCCTGTAGATGAAGATTTTGTGAATAATACATCTGCTTTCGTAGCGGAACTGACCGGACTGAGCGAGAAAACCAACTACGCCTTCTTCCTCCGCCGTGCTTGCGAAGGTAGCAACAGCGAACCGCTCGTCAAAAACTTCCGCACGCCCGCGATGCCGCTGGCTTTGCCTTGGAGCGAGAACTTCGATACGCTTACAAGCGGAATACCCGAGGGGTGGGATAACTCGGAAGGTACAACGACGGATGCTTCCTATCGGTGGAATAAATTCACGGATAGCGACAATACATGTCTCCGCTTTAATTCCTATAATAATTCTAACGGTATAACCAACGTCCTGGCTACTCCGCGTATCTACCTCTCCGAGGACGCAATCCTTTCGTTCCGTTGGAAGAACCCGGCGGGAGGTGCAGGAGAAGTGCTGATCTCCAATGATGGAGGGGCTACAAGGACGGCTCTCGTCAGCAACCTGACAGATATATCCGATTGGAAGACGTATGAGATAAACCTCTCTGCTTATTCCGGCAGTAAGGTAATTATCTATTTCGCGGCTACCAGCAACTATGGTTATGGCGATGCATACCTCTATCTGGACGATGTGGCTGTAGCAGCGGCTCCGGATTGTCTCAAACCTTCCGGTTTGGCTATTTCGGGAATTACGGCTACCTCGGCTACCCTCGTCTGGAACTCCGAGACCGATGGTTTCCCATGGGTATATGCGTATGCTCCGGCTTCTGAACCGGAACCGGCAGATGATGCATTCACCGACATCAGCATCAACTCGATTGAGTTGACCGGCCTGGTGGATTGCACGAGCTATAAGTTCTATCTGCGTAAGAATTGTGGCGCGGAAGCCAAGAGCGAAAGTGTTGCTATCTCCTTCCAGACCAAGCAAGTCACTGTGGACGCAGGTGATTCCTATTCCGAGGACTTCGAGGGCGAGGCAAAATGGTTATTCAATAACGGCGACCTCGCTAATGCATGGGTAATCGGTACGGCTGTTTCCAACGGTGAAGGATCGCACGCGCTCTATATCTCTAATGACGGTGGTGCAACGCACGCCTATACGAACAGCGCTGCTTGTGTTGTATTTGCGCAAAAGGCATTTAACTTCGCTGCCGGCAACTACGTATTCTCCTATGACTGGCTCGCACAAGGTGAGTCCACATATGACTTTATCCGTGTAGCACTTGTTCCGGCTGACGTTGAGTTGGTTCCGGGTACGGCTCTGCCGGCTGGCGTTACCTATCAGGCACTTCCTGACGGATGTATCGCTTTGGATGGCGGTTCTAAACTGAATCTCTCCAATACATGGCAGACCTTCACTTCGGATGAAGTTGCGGTTCCTGCGGGTACGTACAATATTGTAATCTTGTGGAGAGACGATACCTCCGGTGGTACTAATCCTCCGGCTGCTATCGATAACTTCAGCTTCGCGAAGATCGCTTGCGCTACGCCGGATGACTTCCATGCGGTAGATTCCTTGGCTACTACAACCTCTGTAGTTCTC
>OCTW011595595.1_pt1 | contig 15419 bp, 19 predicted proteins | sample 1539671 | NCBI WGS metagenome assembly OCTW01 (sample SAMN02144230, study PRJEB22623) | gut metagenome | biome: sheep rumen | host: Ovis aries | place: New Zealand
CTTTGTGGTCTACAGCGATAAACAAAACGACTACATGAATCTGATCTGAGGTGATACTTTGGGACTGTTTGAGAAGATTTTCGGCAGCGGCTCGAGGGATCAGGCGGTCCGCGGATACTTCGAGACCTTGACTGCATACAATCCGGTTTTTTATACACGCGGAGGCGGCATCTATGAGGCGATGGAGACAAGAGCGGCGATCCACGCGATCGCGACGCACTGCTCCAAGCTCAAGCCGCACGCAAGCGGACCGCAGGGCGCCAGGCTCGACCGGCGCCTTCAGCTGCAGATGAACCCGTGGCAGAACACGCAGCAGTTCCTGTACCGGGCCGCGACGATCCTCGAAGTGGATAACGCCTGTTTCATCGCCCCACTCGTGGCGGAGAACGGCAGAACGGTCGGAGCCTTCCCGCTTGTGCCGAGCTCCTGCGAGCTCGTAGAGAACGCATCCGGGGAGCTCTTCCTCCGGTACCAGTTCACCAACGGAAAGCATGTGGCGATAGAATACAGCCGCTGTGGCGTGCTGCTGAAGATGCAGTACAAGAGCGATTTCTTCCCGGAGTCGAACGCCCCGCTGATCCCGACGCTTGATCTGATCGACGTCGAGAACCAGGGAATCGAAAACGGAATCAAGCAGTCCGCGGCGATCCGCTTCCTGGCCAAGCTCGGAAGCAGCCTCCGGGACGAGGACATCGAGAAAGAGCGGCAGCGCTTCCGGAAGACGAACCTCTCGGCGGAGAACAACGGCGGCGTCCTGCTGATCGACACAAAATATTCCGACGTGAAGCAGCTGGAGTCAAAGCCTTTTGTCTGCGACGCGGAGCAGATGGCCCTGATCAAGGGCAACGTCCACGACTACTTCGGCACGAATGAGAAGATCCTTCGGAACGAATGGGACGAAGCCGTCTGGTCGGCCTTCTACGAGGGAAAGATCGAGGTCTTCGCCCTTCAGATGCACCTGGCCCTCACGTCCATGTTCTTCACGGAGCGGGAGCAGGCCCTCGGCAATGACATCACCTTCTCCGCGAATCGCCTGCAGTTTGCAAAGATCCAGGACAAGGTGAACACGATCAAGGAGCTCTTCGACCGGATGATGCTCTCACCGGATGAGGGCCGCGAGATTCTTCAGATGGCGCCGCTGCCGGACGGCCTCGGCCAGAAGTATTACATCCGCGGCGAATATCTCTCAGAACAGGAACGCGAAGCGATCAAGGCCGCGAAGGCCGGGAAGGAGAAACAGGAATGATAGACAAGAAAAAGCTCCTGGAGCGGATGGACGCGGGCCAGGAATACAGAAATATCGCAATCTCAAACATCGAACTCCGGAGAGAGGGCGCGAACGATCTGATCGTCGAGGGATACGCGACGACGTTCAACCAGCCGTATGAGCTATACAACTTCGGCGATTACATCGTCCGGGAGCAGGTCGACCGGCACGCCTTCGACAACTGCGACATGGCGGACGTTATTTTCCAGTACGACCACAGCGGCCGTGTGATGGCCAGGACGAGAAACAAAACCCTCGAGCTGTCCACCGATGACCACGGTCTGAAAATCAGAGCGCACCTCGGCGGCACGGAACTCGGCCGCCAGCTTTACGAGGAGATCAAGGGCGGATATACCGACCGCATGTCCTTCCGCTTCCTGGCGGGCAAGGACAAACGGGAAGTGATCGAAGAGGATCACGAACATAATGTGACGACGGTCCTCCGCACGATCGAATCAATATCGAAACTATACGACGTGTCGGCCGTCTCAATCCCGGCCAATGAGGCTACCGACATCTCAGCACGCAGCGCCGCCGACGGAGCGATCGAAGGCCTGCGGGAGCAGGAGCGGCTCCGCGCTGAAGAACGTCAGAAGGCGAACCGGCTGCAAGGGGAGATCCGTCAGCTGCTCGCCGGTGCGTAGGCCGAAATAATAAAAACTTGAGAAAAGGAGAAAAATCATGTACGACTTCACCAATTACACCGCAGAACAGCTCGAAGAAAGAGCGAATCAGATTCTCCAGGAGATGACGCAGGACGGCGCCAACCTGGAAGAACTTCGCAGCGAGGCCCAGGCGATCGCCGACGAGCGCAGCGCCAGAGCCGCCAACGCCGCCCGGACTGAGATCCGGAACAGCATCGCCGCAGGCGCCGGACGCGTCATCGGCCGCCCGCAGACCGCAGAGCGCGAGACCCGCAGCTATGACGCAGGCTCTCCGGAGTATCGGTCCGCATGGCTGAAAAACCTCTGCGTCCGCGACGGCGTGCATCTGCTCGGCGAGATGACCGAGGAAGAGCGTGCAGCATTCACCCATACGACCGCGAACAGCGGAAGCGTCGTCCCGACTCCGATCCTGAACCAGATCATCGACCTGGTCGAGTCTGAGGCCCCGATGTACGATGACGCCGAGAAGAGCGGCATGACCCAGGGCTTCGGCATTCCGCGCCGGACCGGAATCACCGCAGGCGATGCAACCGGAAAGGCGGAAGGCGCAGACGTCGCAAACGACGAGCAGAACGCCTTCGATCTCGTCACGCTGGACGGCATCGAGATCACGAAGTATGTCGTCATCTCCCGGAAGATGAAGTTCAAGAGCATCGACGCCTTCGAGTCCTGGCTCGTCAAAGAACTCGGCGAGAGAATCGCCACAGCGAAGGAAGCCGTGATCCTCGCTCGTCTGGACGGCACCGCGCCGGCAGGCGGATCCGCCGTCGCTGCTGCTGCGATCGCCGCTGCGAACGTGAACGCAGCCGTCCCGAAGACCGACGCGGGCATCCGCGCCGAGCTGGCCAAGCTGAAAGGCAAGGGCCAGAAAATCATCTATGCCAACGCCTCCACGATCTACAACACGATCGCCGGCATCCAGGACACCAACAAGCATCCGCTGTTCATGGCGTCCGCGATGGATGATCCGACCGTCGCCGGTGTGATCTACGGCGCGAAGGTCAAGGAAGACGTCAACCTCGCAGACGGCGTTTTCTATATCGTCGTGAAGGGCCAGCTCCTCGCGAACGATTACGACGACCTGACGATCTTCTCCTCCACGCTGCCGAAGTCTGCGGCCGAATGCAAGACTGCATACAGCCTCTTCGACGCTGGCCTGAAGAACCCGAAGGGCGCCGTGAAGGGCACCTTCGCCTCCTGATCTGAGGCAGATAACAAAACCAACGGGAGAGCCTGACAAGGGCTCTCCCGTCCTTTTGGAGGGTTAGACAATGGCGACGAAACTGCTTGACAACGTCAAGGCGGATCTCAGTATCACGCACAGCAAAAAGGACCATGAAATCGAAGATGCGATCACCACGGCAAAGCAGCGCCTCTCTCAGATCGGCGTCGGCATCGTAAGCGAAAACAACAAAACGACGGCAACGGCGATCAAACTGTTCTGCCGGTACTGGTTCAACTTCCAGGGCGACGGCGACCGGTATCTCGGATCCTTTGAAGCGCTGGCGAATGCCATGTCGAAAGCTTCCGAATTCCGGGAGGAGGACGGGAGCGAATGAGCAGAGCATTCAGCCCGGACAAAACCAACCGGACACCGTGGACGGACGTGATCACGCTGATCAGCGAGAACACCACCGAGGACAGCGCCGGATTCGTGGAGCATGATCCTCCTACGCGAAGGGAAATTTTCTGCACCTTCGTCGAAGGTGCATCAAGAGCGGAGTATTACGAGGCCATGAAGGCGGGCGTCAGGATCTCAGCTACAGTGGAGATCTGGGAAGATGACTTCCAGGGCGAGCGGAAGCTGGAGCGGGGAGACAAGACATACGAGATCGGCCGGACGTATCCGACCGGCCGCGGGACACTGATGCTGTATCTGACGGAGGTGTGGAGATGACGACAAACGAGCTGCTGAAGGCAACGCTCGAGCCGCTGCTGCCGGGGAGAGTGGCGCCGATCGAGTACACCGGAAAAAGCGAAGAGTATATCGTCTGGAATCACTCCATGATCCCGGAGGTCTTCGCGGAAGGAGTCGCACACGCTGCCCGGTATCTCGTGCAGGTGCACTACTTCCTCCCGAACGGGAAGAACCCGGATCCGATGAAGGTGCAGATCTGCCAGGCTCTCCAGGCGGCAGACTTTACCACGCCATCGATCCAGGACGCGAACGAGGCGGCAGGGCAGCATTACGTCTTCGAGTGCGAGTGCTGCAATGGAGGCCCGACCTATGGCCAGGCTTGAGCTGTTCGGCTTCGACGATCTCCAGGCGGCATATAACAGAATCTCGGACATCCCGGAGAGCGTAACGGAAGAAGCGCTCGACAAGATGGCCGAAGTCGCGGAGACGGAGATCAGAAGGACCGGCGAGTCGATGGGCGTGCGCGATCCGGAGAGCGAAGTGCACATCCTGGACAAAATCAAGCGAAAGAAACCGAAGATCACACCGGAGGGCGGATACTCCATGATCACCTTCATGGGGTCACGCCAGAGAGGAAAGAAGCGAACACGAAACGCGGAGATCGCTTTCGTCAACGAATACGGATCCCGAAAGGTCAAGGCAAGGCCGTTCATCGGGACCGCGATCACGGGCGCAGAAGATAAAATCGTTCAGCCAGGAATCGACATTGTCGGAGACTGGATTGAAAATGAATTCCAAAAATGAGGAGGAATAACACATGCCGCAGTTTGACCTGAAAGGAATCAAAATCGCCGAGTATAAGCTCGGCGCAAACAATGCCGTCACCTATGAGAACGCTCAGACGATCGGCGACGCGATGGGCGTCAACATGGAGCTCCGCTTCGCCGAGGCCCGTCTTTATGCTGAAGGCCGTCTGGCCGAGTATCTCAGGGAAGTCACCGGCGGAACGCTGTCCATCGCTGAGAAATACATCCCGGATCCGGCAAAGAAGGTTCTTTTCGGCTCCAGGGAAAAGACAAGGAGCATCACGCCGGAGGGCGGAACGGCAAAAGCGATCACGGGGCTCGTCACGGGCTCGGACGACAGCCCGAAGTATGTCGGCGTCGCCGGATATGCGCCGGACATGGTCGACACGGAGAAGAAGTATTACTGCTTCCACTTCCGGAAGGCGAAGTTCGGACTGCCTTCGATGTCATTCCAGACGAAGGGCGAGTCAATCCAGTTCGCGACGCCGACCGCAACCGGCGAGCTCATGTCGGACGACAGTGCGTCGCATGACATCATTGAAGACGCGACCGTCGACACCGAAGCCGAGGCCGTGGCCTGGGTTAATGCGGTGCTTGTATGAGCGGCGTCAAGATGAGAGAGATCCCGTTTGAGCTGGACGGGAAACGGTACAGGCTCCGCTGCAACATGAATGTACTCGCCGATGTCCAGGAGGAATACGACGGGGACTTCATGGAATCGCTGAACGGCAAAAAGGCGATGAAAGGGATCCTCGTATTCCTCGCCGCCATGCTGAACGATTACGCAGACGAAATGGGCTGGCCGGAGCGCTTCACGGCGAAACAGCTTGGTCGGAGACTTCACCAGGATGAAATCCCGGGTGTGAAGATCATGGCCCTTGTGACCGAGGCCGTGCTGCCGAGAGTAAAAGAGAAAAACCAGGAAGCGCCGGAACCTGACGAAGGCAGCGAGGAAAACCTGGGAAACTGAAGAACCGGGCAAGCCGATCAATCGACTTCGCCCGGTATCTTTCCATCTGGCTTTTCACACTGAGAATGCCGGAAGAACAATTCTGGCGGACGATGAACCCGGCAAAACTGACGGCGCTCTATGACGCGCAGTTCCATGTCATCCGGGAGGATGAGGATGCACCGCGACAGGAGCGAAAACAAGAGCAGAAAAAGAGCCTCAGAGAATACATGAGAGGAGGCTAATCTATGGCGACAAGGACCGCAGGCGCGAAAGTCGTGCTCGACGGTGAAAATGAATATAAACAGGCCCTGACGAGCCTGAACGACGGAAACCGCGTCCTCGCATCGGAGATGAAGAAGCTTCAGGCGGAATACAAGGGCAATTCCGACTCCGTGGAGTTCCTGACGAAGAAGGGCGATCTGCTGAACCGGCAGCTGCTGGATCAGAAAGAAAAGGTCGACGTTATGCGTCAGGCGCTCGAACATGCGGCCAAGAAATACGGCGAGGGCTCTGCGGAGGCCATGAAATGGCAGACGGAGCTGAATAACGCCGAGGCTGCACAGTATAACCTTCAGCACGCCATCGAGGAAAACAACCAGGCAATCGAGAACCAGGGCAATGTCTGGGGAAAAGTCGGCGGAATCATGGAAGACCTCGCCGGGAAGATGGGCATCAAGATCCCGGACGGAGCGAAGAAGGCGCTGTCCGGTATGGAGGGAATGTCTGCCGGTACCGTCGCGGCCATGACGGCGGCAGTGACGGCGGTCGCGGCGCTTGTGAAAGCGGTCACGGAGCTGCACGAGATGACGATCCAGACCGCAGCGGATGTGGACGAGCTCGTCACAAGCAGCATGACGACGGGGATCGCGACGAAGACGCTCCAGGAAATGAAGTATGCCGAAGAGCTGATCGACGTCTCCGTCGACACGATCTCCGGTTCCCTGACCAGACTGACGCGGAACATGGCCGACGCGAACTCCGGAAGCGAAGAGATGGCCGCAAAGTTTGCCGACCTCGGCGTGTCGATTACAGACGCGACAACGGGACAGCTCCGGCCGGCGGAAGATGTCTTTTATGAGCTGATCGACGCCCTCGGGAACATCCAGAACCAGACAGAGCGGGACGCCGCTGCAATGGACATCCTGGGAAAGTCGGCGCAGGAACTGAATCCGCTGATCCTCCAGGGCAGCAAGGCCATGAAGGACCTCGCGAACGAGGCGGCAGCTACCGGCTATGTCCTCGACGAGAGCCAGATCAAGAAGCTTGCGGAAGTCGATGATTCCTATCAGCGGGTACAGCTCACAATGGAAGCACTCCGAAAGCAGATGTCCGCAGACTTCGCCCCGGCGAGCAAAGCAGCAATGGACCTGTTTTCCAATCTGGTGACGAAGGCGGGAGCGGCGCTTGAGAGATCCGGCCTGATCACCAATCTCGCGAGCATCATTTCCAGCCTGGTCGACATCCTTGAGACGGGAGCAGACATCGCGAGCGGGATACCGGGGTTCAACAATCAGCTCAGTGTACTCAAGGTAACGCTCGGAGCGGTCGCGCAGTTCGTCGCTCTGATCGCGGACGCGGCGGACGTGGTGGGCGGCCTGTTCCAGGTAATCACCGGTTCCGGAGGCGGCAGAATGGCGGGCCTCGAGAGAATCGGGAACGCGATGGGCTTCGGAGAGAGCTCCGGCACCCTGAGCCACTACAAGACGGTCTACATGCAGCAGAGCGGGACCTATGATCAGTACCAGGAATTCCACGCGAACATGCGCGGAGAGAGCACGCGAGACGGGCTTGGCTTCGACACGGCGACCGGACAGTATTATGACCTGAAGACGGGAAACTATGTCTACGGCCACAATGCAGGCGGCACGGAGAACTGGCGCGGCGGCCTGACATGGGTCGGCGAGGCCGGACCGGAACTGGTACGCCTGCCGAAGGGCTCGGAAATCATGAGCAACCAGGAGAGCCGCACCGGCGGCGATACGTTCTACATCACAATCGACGCGAAGAACGTCCAGGAATTTAACGATATCATCCGGATGGCCAAAGAGGCGCCGGCACTGAGACAAAAGAGGTGATTCGATGGCCAGCACCGTCAACCTGACCCTGAAGAAAAGCGGATATACCAAAGCGGGAAGCGCGAACACGGTCTTCCCGACCAATACGTCGACCTGGTACGAGATCACGGACAGCGATCAGCTCTTCTTCGGCTTTAATACCATCAGCAGCAGCCTGAAGAGGAAGAAGCTGATCTCTTGCAGGCTGCGGGCGCTGCTGCGCACTGTTTCCAGCTCCACCAGCGCACAGGGCTTCTTCGCTTATCCGAACAATGCTGACTTCGATCCGTCCACGCTGACACACAATAACAAGCCCGGGAGATCCCTGGCGTCCGGAGGGCAAATGCACGCGGAGATCGCGCCGAACACCTCGGAGGACGTCTGGATCACTTCCTACTATAGTGAAAACCCGTCGGCCGCGGCGGACGCGATCCAGAACGGCATCCAGTTCGAGCCGGAGGCACGGCCACTCGGGCAGGCCTTCACCAAGATTCGCCTCGCCGGGGGCGGCCTGCCGTATCTCGAAGTGACCTATGACGAATCGTCAACGATCACCAGCAAGGTCGGCAATCTGGCCAAGAGCCCGAGCGGCACCCAGAACCCGGGCCTCGCGGCGCAGTTCACGTGGGACTTCCTGCCGAACGGAGGACGCTGCGCCGATGAGAGCTGGACCCAGGCGTCGGCCACGTTCTACTGGAAGACCTCGGCGGAGTCGTCCTGGCACAGCGTCGGCGTCTCCGGCGCGACGAAAGGCGTCACGATCCACGCGACGACCTTCCCGCCATCGAGCACGATCCAGTGCTATGTCCGCGCGACGGACACCGAGGGAACGACCACTCAGAGCGACACCATGTCGTTCGCGACCTCGGTGGTCAATCTTACGGTCTACAACCTGCCAAGCGGGTCAAACATCGACACGCGCAGCGCGAGGACCCTGACCTGGACCCTGAAGGCGGACAGCTACGACTATCCGCAGAGCTCGGCGACCTACTACTGGCGCAAGACCGGGGAAAGCACCTGGCACACGATCAGCGTGAGCGGGAACACCAAGAGCATCACAATCCCGGCAAACACCCTGCCGACCGGGGCGACGGTGGAACAGTATTTCTCCTGCACGCCGCAGGGAGCGGCGGCCATCTCGCTCAATACGTCGACCTTCACGACGCCGACGACCAAAATCACGGCGCTGACCTATCCATCCGGCCGGGACGTGGAGTCCGGCGGGCCGCTGCGCTTCACCTGGGCCTTCCGGAACGCTCTCGGCGACTATGAGCAGAGCAGCGCGAGGCTGTACTGGCGGGCGTCCACGTCGGATCCCTACCAGACGATCGAGGCCAGCGGCACGGAGAAAAGCCTCACCGTGCCGAAGAACACCTTCCCGGGGAACGCCTCCACGGTCAACTGGTACCTGGAAGGCACGGACGTCGGCGGGACGACCTCGACGACATCGGAGCAGAACTTCACGACAGTAAAGTCGAAGATTACACCGCAGGACTGCCCGACATCCGGCTACGCGGATCCGCGGAACGCGATCACCTTCGCCTGGTACTTCGCGACGCCGACGGCCTCCTACGATCAGGCCTCGGCGGTCTTCCACTGGCGAGTAAAAGGGGCGGAAACATGGACCGACGTGGCGGCGGACGGAAGCACCGGCAGCGTCACGATCCCGGCGAACACATTCCCGGTAGCCAGCGAAATCGAGTGGTATGTCTCCGGCACGGACGTCGGCGGCTGCTCCTCACAGTCGGAGACGTACACGATCAGCACAACCGCGTCCACGGCCTACGCGATCTGCGTCTCGCCGGTGGGCAGAACCGAAGACGGGACGAAGGAGATCACATTCCGGTGGATGGTCCAGAACAGCGACGGAACGGCACCGAAGCGGATGACGCTCTGGTGGAAGCTCCCGACCGAGTCGGCCAGCCAGTGGCACCAGCTGCTCAGCACCACCATGGAGGTCTACGAGTACACGGTACCGGAGGGAACCTTCGAGGCCGGGCCGGTCCAGTGGCGCGTGCAGGCCGTCAACCGCGACGACGTGGCCGGACCGGTCAATGAAGCATCGTTCGTGGTGCTGCGGGCGCCGGCCGCGCCGCAGGGGCTCTCGGCAACGGCGGTACCTCTGACGACGATCAGCTGGCAGTCGGACGGCCAAGAGGCCTACGAGATCACCATCGACGGCGAGATCGTCGCCGCAGAATACGGGCCGAGCGTCTACAGCTGGACCGTGCCGGAACCTCTGGAAGACGGGGTCCACAGCATCCTCGTGCGGATTCAGGGCTCATACGGGTTATGGAGCAACTACGCCGAGACCTCCATCGCGGTGGAGAACTCAGACAGCTCGACGCTGGTCCTGAGCGGAGAGTTCGGGATCGACGCCGAACTGGCGCTGAACTACAGAACGGCAGAGAAGATCCGGTGGTACCGGGACGGAAAGCTGATTGCAGTTGTCAGCACGAAAGACGGAACCGGCGCGACGCTGACCGATTACACGGACCGTCTAGCCATCGGGAGCCATGAATACTTCGCAAGAGTCTTCCGGACAAACGGAAACTACGCACAAAGCAACACCGTGACCGGGGAGATGGACGTGAGATATCCGATGATCGCGGCGTTCTCCGGCGGGCCGTGGATCTCACTCCGGCTGAGCGAAAACAGGGACCGAGAGCAGGATTTCAGCTGGTCCAAGAAGTCCAGCAGCACACACATACACGGCAGGACTTATCCGTCTCAGGAGCAGTCGCCGTATGAGACATTGACCGGATCCTTCGACTGCGCATTCATGACGGTCGAAGAATCGGAAGCATTCGAGGCGCTCTGCAAGAAGGTCGTCATCGTGAAAAGCCGCGCCAGCCAGATAATGGTCGGCGGGCTGAAAGAGATGCGGAAGAAGGTCAAACAGTTATACACCGCCTACATATTCACCATGGAACAGACGGACTGGGAGGACTTTGTCGATGACGCCGAGAACAGTTGATTTTCGTTACAAGATCATACGGAATGGCGCCGACTTCGGCGATCTCCACCCAGCCGAAGGGCAGGCGCCCAGAATCAACATGAACGACGCCGACACCGTCAAGACCTGCCTCTCCGGGACGTTTCTGAAGCCGCCGGACTCCTTCGACCGGCTCACCGACGCGATCCGGCCGGAGCTGATCATCAACGGTGTGACGTACCGGCTCGGCGTGTACCGGCCGGTCGACGTCACGGACGGAGACGACGACACGCAGGAGACCGTCACCATCACGGCAAACGACAGATGCTGGGAGGTGAGGGACTGCAAAACGGAGGACAGGGTATATTTCGCGGCAGGAACGAACTACGTCGCGGCTGTGGTGTCGCTGCTCTCGGCCGCGGGGATCATCCTGATCAGCGCGACCGACACGGAAGAGGTCCTCAGCGAGGCCCGGGAGGATTGGGAAATCGGGACAAGCTACCTGGACATCATCAATGAGCTGCTGAATGAGATCAGCTATGCACCACTATGGTTTGACGCGGACGGCGTGGCCATCATCGAGCCGCTGTCCGTTCCAAATGCGGTCAGCATCGACCACTTCATCAATGAGGCGGATCCGCGGTGTCAGATTCTCCCAGGCCTGCAGAGGCACACGGACATCATCGACGCACCGAACGTGTTCGTGTGCTTCTGCAGCAACGCGGACAAGTCCGCGCCCATGCGGGCGGTGGCCGAGAACACAAACCCACAGTCTCCGCTATCCATCGCCAGGCGCGGCCGAAGAATCGTGAAGCTTATCAAGGTCAACAACATTCCAAGCCAGGAGGCGCTGCAGACCTACGCAAACCGGCAGGTCACGGACAGCCTGCTCGCCGGCGAAGTGCTCACCGTGCAGACGCGGCTGCTGCCGGGCTTCGGCGTAGGAGATGTGACGGCGATCCGCTACGGGGATCTCATGACTATCTGCAAAGAAACCGCCTGGTCGATGGACCTGAGCGTCGGAGGGCAGATGACACACACCCTGCAAAGGACGGTGATGGCCCTTGGATAATCTTTTTCTCTCCCCGGAGTTCGAGGGAAGAACAACCGAACAGCCGAACAACCTGCAGCTGGCCACGGTCGCGGGCGTCTATGAAGACGGCCTCGCCCTGATCCCGGACGCGCAGGCGGAGGCGACGCGGAAGCACTACAAATACCTCGCGAGCGCGTACCCGGCGCCGGCCGTCGGGGACCGGGTCGTGATCATGAAGATGTCCGGGACCTATGTGGTGATGGGCAGCCTCGACGGCGGCGGCTCAGGAGGCGACGACTGGGTCAGCAAGTCCGGCGACACGATGACAGGCGACCTGATCCTCCAAAACGCCCATCTCTATACGGACAACCCGGGGATCACCGTCGGGACGATCCCGGAAGAAGACCAATGGACGAAGGAGATCACCTTCCGGGACTCGGTCCAGAAGATCATCGGAGAACTCTACTGCGAGCACCTGGCAAACGGCCGGGACGGCATTGTGCTCTACGGGAAGCAGACCGTCAGCGGTGAGGACGAATACAACCTGCTCGGACTGTATATCGACGACGACGGCAGCGGATACGTCCGGCTCACCCATCCGACGGCCTGGCGCTCCGCCCTCGGCCTCGGAAGCAGCGGGGCGCTGCCGCTGACCATCGGGCAGGGCGGCACTGGCTCGACCGGGCTCTATAAGGTGACGGGGTCGTCGGGCATTTTCAGCTCCGTCGCATCCGGCTTCAGCGTGTCCAACGCGGTCTATGCGCAGTGGGGCAAGATGGCGATGGTCTCGGCATTATTAGTCCCGTCGGCCGCGGGAACGACAACGAACTGGAAGACCTGGGCAACGCTCGCGTCCGGGAAACGGCCGGCGGCAGAAATCGCCGTAGCCTGTTCGGCGACGACCTACTGCCTCATCGGGACGGACGGCGCGATCAGGCTCTCGCTCAAAGAGAGCGCGAATGTCGGCTACCGCGTGAGCGCGACCTATCTGCTGGCGTAACACCGGCGAAGAATAAACCAAAAGGGGGAAGATAAATGTTCCTTGTAGCAGCAAATACCAGACAGGCGATTGTCGGACAGAAGGAATGGATCACTACCGGCTCGAGCGGGATTCAGGTCCAGTTCCTATTCTCTGACGATTGGGAAGGCCTGTCAAAGTTCGCGGTCTTCCGGAACGCGGAGATCGAGGAGAGCAAGATCCCGATCGCGCTGACAGAATCCAACCTCACAGAGCTGCCGGCCGAAAACTGCGCGGCAGAGTATGTGGACGAGAAAGTCTATGTCGGCGTGTACGGCAGCGACGGCCTCGGACATATCATCATCCCGACGATCTGGGTGAGCCTGGGCGTGCTTAAAGAGGGAGCGGCTTACGAGGGCATGGATCCTCCGCAGCCGACTCCGGACATGTGGGCTCAGATCCTGGCCATTGCGCAGAATGCCGGAGCGGAGAACGCCGAGGAAGCAGAAAAGGCAGCAGACGAAGCGAAAACAGCGGTCACGCACTATCCGAAGATCGTGGACAGATACTGGTACGTATGGAATGCGGAGACTGAGACATGGGTTAACACGGGAATCCGGGCGGAAGGCCGGGACGGATACTCGCCGGAGGTTACTATCACAGAAATCGAAGGCGGTCACAGAGTTACCATCACAGATGAAGATCATCCTCAAGGGCAGACATTCGACGTGATGGACGGCCAGGACGGAAGCACCGGAGACTATGACGAGCTGACCAACAGGCCGCGGATCAACGGGCACACACTGACCGGGAATCAGAGCGCGTCCGATCTTGGGCTCGGGACGTACAGCAAACCGGCAAGCGGGATTCCGAAGACGGACCTCGCGCAGGATGTGCAGGCGTCACTCCAGAAGGCGGACACGGCACTGCAGACGGCGCCGGTGCAGTCCGTCGCCGGCAAGACCGGAGCGGTCACCCTGGGCGCCGGGGACGTCGGGTTTAGCAGTTCGGAGGAGTATAACGAGGGCACTGTCGGGGCTGAGCTGAGTGAGTTGAATCGCCAATTAAGCGACAAAGCCGATAAGACCACTTACCAGAATGTGACCGGCACAACGCTGACTCTTAACCCGGCAGTTGACAATACGATGTACCTTTGCGGAGAGCTGGCAGAGCTTACCGTCACAGCACCGGCAACGGGAATCTTTGCGGTGAGATTTACCAGCGGCACGACTCCCACGGTAGTGACGTTTACCGGGATCACAATGCCCGATGATTGGCCTACCACGCTGGATGCGTCCACCACCTATGAGATTAACGTGCTTAACGGATACGGAGTGTGGCAGTCATGGATTTGATGACACGCAGACGGGCAATGATGGCACGGGTGGAATCTGGTGAGATTGATACGTCACCAATTATTGAGTATTACAATAAAGGTCTTGGAAATAATGGAACCGTGCATAATGTAGAAGGTTGTTGCGTTACTGCTATGTATGAGTATCCAGCGAAAACGTTTACTCAAACCTATGTCGGCACCGGAGGTTGGGGTACTTCTGCTGGGCTTTTAATTGTTTATCGGAATGGTACGCAAGTAGACTGGTGGGGTACATCAAACAAAGATAATTATGAGCGAAATTGCATTAAGTCAAATAGTAATGGCTTAAAGGTATCATTACAGATGAATCGTCTTGATGATGCGTACATGTACTTGAAAGAAACGGGTCAAATCCTCTTTGCTGGCAGAAACTCAATCTATTATGGACATCGAAACATCAACGAACTTAACTAAAGAAAAGGAGATAAAACCATGAGACAGATTTACATCGTCAACGCTACACAGGTAGTCACCAGCGCACAGAATCCGCAGGGAGTCCTGTCCGATGTCCCGAACTTCCCGAAGGAATTCGATTCCCGCGACTACAAGGCAACCACACAGAATCCTAATGGAGATTCCGAGATTGCCTTGGTTGCTGCGCAGGCCGAATACTCTAACGAGATTAAAACGCTCGCAACCGCAGATGCTCCCAATCGTGTGGGATGGTCTGTATCAATCACTCGTGGGTCGGACGGCAAACAGATTTATGTGAAGTCGTTTGGAGCGTTCCCGGACATGACACCGACGGAAGAGACGGAGACGGAAGAGTAAAAGAAAAAGCCCCGGCTAATTCCGAGGCTAAAGATCGTTTTCCGATGGCTGATGCATAGGAAGATGGCATGATGGACATTCGTCAGGAAGCGGGAGAGGAACTGCAAAGGTTTGCCAGTTTTCTCTATAGCACTCAAAATGGCGAGGCTCAGCACGAGCACAGGAAGAACAAATGAACCTGTCTCCAAACATCGCTGGCATCCCAAATTCAGGAACCCATGTCGCTTCTTTGTCATATCGCTTTATAGGTGGAAACCAGTAGGGCATACGAACACTCCTTTCAATGCTTATTATACCATACCACAGCCGATTATGAAAGCGGTGAGATCACTTAATGGAGAGTATCGAGATGGCAAGTCCAAAGAAAAAGAAGAAAGCTGAGAATGGCCATTTCACAAACTGGAAGGGAAAGGATGGGAAAATGGTAGGGTATTTCTTTACTCCCGGAGACCGATACAGCAGCAGAAAACGGGCGTTCAAAATGGAAGAAAAAGCCTACAAGTGACGTCACTTAATGAAGAAAGAAGATCCAAGACTCCAAGGTCTATGTAAGGAATGCACTCACCGAAATACCTGCAAAGAGGCAAAGCGGTATCTCAAAATGACTGGATGCAGTGAGTATAGACATTGGAAAAAGAAACCCGAAGTCACTTAAAGGCCTAAATAGGTTACGCGAGAACCCAATTATTGACCGGGAACACCGAGCATGATAAAATGAAAGAAGGGGCGAGACTTAATAGCCTCG
>OCTW013387298.1_pt1 | contig 15419 bp, 7 predicted proteins | sample 1539671 | NCBI WGS metagenome assembly OCTW01 (sample SAMN02144230, study PRJEB22623) | gut metagenome | biome: sheep rumen | host: Ovis aries | place: New Zealand
TAATAGTTGTTGTTCATATTTTATAGGAGGTCCCCGCCTCCGCGGGGAAGACAATGGGTTGGTTGATTTACAATTATATTTGAACGGGGAAGGGCCCCGTCTATGTATAAGACGCTTTTTTGTGACGAAATATGCCTAAAAATTTTGTTTACAGTACGGATTTTACAAGTGAAGGGAGATCCCCGCCTTCGCGGGGATGACAAGGAAGGAGCGCGAGGATGACGAAGAGAGCGCGAGGATGACACCGGGACAAGTCCGGGGCGGGCCGCCAAGGCAAGAAGCCCCATTTTTTTCCCGTAAAGGCTCCCTGTTCGTAAGAAAAATTATATATTTATGGTTGGGTAATTTAGGGAGTATGGGTTATGGGTAAGAATTCTCTTATCATTTTTTCCTCTGTAGTTATGGTTACCGCAACCTTTTGGGCTTGCGGAGACGGCACCGTAGATGCTCGCAGTGGCGAAGACGAGCTTGCCTTGTTGAATTACGGACCGCCATTTGTGGAGGGCGATTCTGGCAACATGTGGACCCTCAGGAGCGCCGCCATCAAGGATTGCGAGGCCGACGACGTTTGCAAGGCCGCCATGGAAAAAGCGGACGGCACGTTGGACATTCCCGAAGAAAGCAGCAGCTCAGAAGCGGTCTCCGAAGAAAGCAGCGCCGCGACGGAATCACGCTCCAGTTCTTCCCGTGGCATCGTTATCAACTCTGCGGGGGCTCCCGTTATATCTACGGTCAGTTCAGACTCCCAGGGCGGGTCGGGCCCCGTTGAAACGACTTCCGCCGCAAGTGCCACCTCCAGCGGAAGCTCCACCATCCCGAGCGTAGTGCTCAAGTATTGCCAGCCTGTGGGTGGAGTGACCACCGTGGTCAAGGGGACGCCTGTCCAGTGGCAGTTTAGGACCAACGGTGAGGCCGCCAAAAGTTATAGCTGGAGCTTTACTGGGGCAGACATTGCGACCAGTGACGAGGCTACGCCCACGACCGTTTTCACAGAAACGGGCGTCTACACGCCAACGCTTACCATCGACGGGGAGTCGAAGCCCATTACCTGCAACAAGTTGACCGTGGTGGGCCCGGAGGTTACTGGGTGCACCTGCGGGGCTCCGGTCACGACTTCGAACGATCTCGCTGATAACAATCCAGTTGTTTACACCTGGACCATTTCAGGGTGTTCAAGCGAAGGTTCAGAACCCCTTTCTTATCAATGGGCTGGCGATGCAAAGGGGTCCTCTGAAACAGGTACCGGCAGCTATACCGCCAAGGGAATCTACGGTGCCTCGGCGACAGTGACAAACCAAGATGGAAAGACGGCTGTGGTTACATGCGAAAAGGTCACCGTTGTCGACGCAAACAACCCGAACACCCAGATCGAAAATTTCCAGCCTAGTGAATCACAGACGCAGATAACGGGTCCAGGTATTTATGAGATTGCCAAGTGCAATGGTAATACGGGAATGCGGGCGATTCAGTTCCAAATTCATGGCATTAGCAGTGCAGAGGCCAAGGCCATGTTCAGTACTTACAGTTCTACGGATCAAACATGGTACGAGGATTCCCAGCATTTCTCTGGACAGATAAATGCATCTTTCCCCTTGGTATTGACCATCCCTGAGGGCACAAGTGATTTCAAATGGCATGGAGGCTGTTGGTAGCGCTTGCGTAAACATATCGTTACGGGAAACGGCTAGGATTATCACGCAAAATTGTAAAATCAACCTAAATTGCGTCATTTAACGGCTTTTTACTAGAAAATCCCTAAAAAAAAGCATATATTTACCTCAAAGAGGTTTATTATGAACAAGAAATTTCTTGTGGGATTTTCTGTTTTGAGCGTTGCCGCTGCGGCTTTTTGGGCCTGCGGTGACGGCGATGTGATTACCAAGGGCGGCGACGACGAGCTGGCCCTGTTGAACTACGGCCCCCCGTTTGCCGAAGGTGACGAGGGCAACATGAAGACCCTGTTGAACCAGGCCATGACAGACTGTGCAGCCGATGAGGCTTGTGCAGCCAAGATGGAAGGTGCCGAATATGTTCCGCCTGAGAGCAGCGCCGAAGGCGGGGAAGGTGGAGATGGCGGAAATGGCGGCGAAGCCCCGACCAGCAGCCCCAGTGGCCCGGTGAGCAACGGATCTGGCCCGGTTTCTTCTCCGTCGGTGACCCCCACCGGCAGTTCGGGATCCGGCAGCAACACGACTCCCGCTTCTAGCGCTGTCGTTTCGGACGGTTCTACTCCCGATGGCTCTTGCGCACCAAGCCCGACCTCTGTCCGGAAGGGTAATCCTGTAACCTGGACCTTCACGGTGGCCCCTCTGTCTTCTGGTTCCACTGCAAAGCAGATAATGGATTACAACGAAATGGTGAACGCTGCTACCTGCGAATGGACCTTGACCGGGTCTAGCGAAGGAACCGCCAGTCAGCCTTGTAAGACAAAGACGGTGACTGCCACCTATACCACGCCCAACTCGTATTCTGCGACCCTGAAGATTAGGGACAAGGTCATTAACTGCGGTTCTGTCAGGGTGAACGGGGACCCCATTGAAGGATGCTCCTGCAAGCCCACTTCGGAAACCGTAGATGTGGCTAAGGATGCCTCTGCTAGCTGGAATGTGTCCTGTAAATCAGCTGTTACGAAATATTCTTGGAGTGGTGCGACGGGAACAGGAGCAACGGGGACCATGAGCCTTAGTGGCGTTAAGGCAGAAACCCCACTTACGCCCAAGGTGACTGTTAGTACCGGTGAAACAGATTCAACAATTACCTGTACGTCGCCAGCTGTGATTGATTCGGATCATCCTAAATATGAAATTAGTGAGATGAATGGTAAAATGCCTGTTCCTGCAGGGGAAAATACGCTTATGGTGAGTGTTGGTTCTTATTCCTTCTTCTATTGTGAGAATGGTGGATCTGATATGTCCGGTTCCTCAGTTACTTGTGGCAGCAATACTTATGCGAATGCGACTACTGGAAATAACAACAGTGGGTGGTATTTTGCGGTGTCGTGCAACTCGAGTGCGGTTGTGGTCAATTTGACTGCGGCTGGAAAATGTGGTGTGTATTAATCGATTCTATTTCATTTGATTTTTTTAGCCCTCCCTCCCGGGAGGGTTTCTTTTTTTGTTCACTTTGTAAAAAGATTCTTTACAGGGCCTTTTTCGTTTCAAAAAAACGTCTTATACAGTACGGGGCATTCCGCCCCGCCGCCACCTCCGGGGCGCACCCGGATTAAGACGCTATGAGTAAAAACAAGCAAAGAAAAACCAAACCCATCCGCAAGAGACCTATCCCCGAATCGCTGCAGGGGCAAGTCTATCTGGACCCCAGATACGATACGGGCTTCAAGGAACTCTTCGACAGCGAAAGCGCTCTCAAGGATTTTTTGGACGGAATCCTGCAGCTGGAAGGAGACGACAGAATAAAGAACCTCACCTTCACCTTCGACAAGACCATAACGATGCGTTCCGCCCGCAGCAAGAAGGTGATCCTGGATATCTTCGCCACCACGGGCACAGGACGCTTTATCGACATAGAGATGCAGAAGGCCGAGCACGACTTCTTTACCGACAGGGCTGTCCTTTACAAGGCTTTCTTGATTATCAAGGGCAAACAGGAGATGGAACGGACCAAGGAGTTCCAGGCACTTCCCAGGGACATACGAGAAAGCAAGCGGTACGAGCTTCCGGAAACGGTCTCCATCTGGATTTGCGACTTTGACTCGGGCGACTACGGTAATGATGAATACATAGACGAATGGGCGCTATATAGTCGCAATGCGCTAAAAAACGGCAGTGCGGCACCCGTTTTCGGGAAAAATAAGTATATTATGATCAGTCTGCCCAAGTTCAAGAAATCCGAAAGCGAAGTTTCAGGATCCGTGGACGCCTGGCTGTATCTGCTGAACCACGCCGGCGATGGCAAGGAACTGCCGCATTTTGGCAACGAGATTCTGGAGGAGGCCCTGGAACGCATCCGGGTGGACAACGCAGACGACGAACTCTTGACGAAGCAGGAGAGGGACATGGTAACACGGGAAGAAATTGATACGATTATTGCCAGCGGCATACGTCGTGGCACGGAAAAAGCCTGTGCCGAAGCCTGTGCGAAAGCTAGTGCCGATGGCCGTGCAGAAGGCCGTGCAGAAGGTCTTGCAAAAGGTCTTGCAGAAGGTCTTGCCGAAGGTCGTGCCGAAGGAATCGACATTCTGGAGTCTCTTGGCGTGCCGGCCAACCTAATCGAAAAAGCTCGGAAAATCGTAGCGGAGAAGGCCAAGGAATCTCCTGGCAAACCGTAGCAACGCCATATAGCCAGACGCCCCCTCCCTCCCCGGGAGGGCTTTTTTGCGCTTTTTTTGTGTTTTTTATCAACAAATCAAAATTTTTGTTTACATTGGTAAAAAAAAGTATATATTAAGGTTTAGGTGTAATATAGGGTATGGAGTTGCTTATGAAACGGGCGTTTTTAAGCGTGTTTTTCGTATGCGTAGTGGCCATCTTGTGGGCCTGCGACATGGGTGCCGTAGAGGCCAAGGGTCTAGAAGACGAAATGGCCCTGCTGAACTATGGTGAGTTCAACGAAGACGGCATGGCGAACCTCATTCCCGACGCCATGGCCGCCTGCAACGAAGATCCCGAATGCGTGGCCGCTATGGAGAAGGCCGCCGGCAATGGCGAGCTGATTCTCAGTTCTAGCGAAGCCCAAGAAGAAGGAACCAGCTCTGCTGCGGATACCACTGCCAAGGGGAGCTCCTCGTCTGCCCAGAAGGGGCCGGTAATCCCTAGCTCCTCGTCGATAAAGGCTGATACTTCGTCGGTAGTGTCCAGCAGTTCTGCCGTGAATCCCGGCAGCAGCACGACGGTAGCATCCTCGTCTTCCAAGTCAACGACACCAATAGTCAACGGAATCTGCAGCCCGACCCCCAACAGCGTAGAGAGGGGTGGTTCTACTATCTGGAAGTATGTGGCCATCAATTCGACGGTCACTATCGAAAGCTACGACTGGACCTTTGACGAAGGGAGCTCCATTACGACCAGCAAGGATGCCACGCCCAGTGTAAGTTATGCCGCAAAGGGATCCTATGGAGCCATGGTGGTGATAAACAAGGGGCTTGCCACGGAGAAAGAGGTCAAGTGCCAGTCCAAGGTGGAAGTGACTGGCATCAAGGTGAGCGGCTGTACTTGTACAACGCCATCCACATCCGTGGTGGTGTCTTCTTCCAAGCCCAAGGATGTGACCTGGTCCGTTAGTGGCTGCACCGGTGCAGAACCCTTCACTTACGCATGGGCAGGCGGTGCTTCGGGAACGGGAACATCTGCAAGCATGACCCTCAAGAGTGTCGGGACATATGCCCCGACGGTCACCATCACCAATAGCGATGGCATGACCATGAGCCCCACCTGCAACTCGGTGTCGGCTTCGGAGTTGCCGGGGGCGGCGTGTAATGTTGGTGAGCATAACTACGATGCCAACAAGACATCCATGAGTGTTGTTCCGGGACAGACCTTCTATTTCAGGCCCAATAACGTGACTGGCGTTACCGGAACCATAAGCATGACCTTGACCGGAGGTGGTTCGTCCAAGACAGTTTCCGTTGCCAACGGCTCCAACAATTCGGCTACGGAACTGACTGCATCCACCGATTTGGGGGCGTATCCCTATACTCTTTCTGTGGATGGCGAGGAAGTGTGCTCTGCCAATGTGACGGTGGAATATCCCACCTTGACCACGACATGCTCTTGGGGAACGCCTGTAATGCCGGGTGCTTCGGTTCAGTTTAACATGAACAAGTGCTCCGGTTGGACCGATGCCATGGGAGACAACGCTACGATGGTTCTAACGCTAGACGGAAAGACGACTAATTTGACTGTTAGTCGTTGGAATGGCTACAGCGGAAAGATTACGGTGCCCGATGAGCTTGGCGCGTACAACTATACAGTTACCTATGGGGGTAAGGAAGTTTGCACCGGTTCCGTTACGACCGCATATCCCGCGATTACCTCGACGAGTTGCGCTTTGACTGAACACAGTTGGGACCATACGCACTACTTTACTCCTGGAGCAAACTTTGGTAACTGGGATGCGAATGTCATTGGTGCATCGCTGAATATGACTCTATATCACGACAATGAAGAGGTCGCCGATAAGGCAGTGAGCCGATATTCAAATGGGGATTGGTACCAGTATACTCCATCTACTGAGACCGGTACCCATGTATTCCGCCTCGACTTCCACGGCAACACGGTCTGCGAAGTGGAATACGAGGTTGAGTAATCTGAACAGCGCTAGTTAACAGATTTTTACAAACGGGCTCCCGCAGTTATTGCTGGGAGCCTTTTGCCTTGTAATAAGTCACATATTTTTGAAATTTGCCTTTTTTTTCATTTTTTCGTTTGCTTTTTCAATAATAAAAGAATAGATTTTGGGGGGTATTATGTGGCGAGTTTATGCTTGCCGCATTTAGTTGCATATTAAAAAGGTGAAAAATCTATGTCAAAAAGATTTTCCATATCGGGATTAGGGAATGTGTTTGGAAAGGTCTTACCGGCACTGCTGGTCGCTGTAGGTGCGTTTAGCGGCACGGCGGATGCCCAGTGCGCGGGAACCGTGCGCTTTAAACCTCCTACTAATTGGACTCAAGCGTATTTTGGCGACCGAAATTGTCCGGCAGCGCAAGCTGGCCATGCCACAACCTTAGATGCAGATGGTTACTTTACCTTTGACTTGAGCAATATTGGCCATCAAGAGAACGGAGGAACTAGCTTTAGTATTCTCAATAGCATTGTAAAGGGTGACATTGCGGCAATATCCTTAACTGGATGGGTTACTCAGTTGAATTCTGGTGAAGAAGCTCAGAATGCTCTTACAAATAATTCCTTTTTTGCCTGCCCAGGTCCTGGCAATACCGTTTACATCGCACAAGATCCTTTGAGCGCTACGCCTAAGACCTATGTGGGTACTGTGCCTCCCTCTGCTAAATACCTCTATGTGCTCACTCCCGACGACAAGGAGTGGCAGTCCGACAACATGATGGTCAGCGCCAACGGTGGCGCTGGTGTGCAGATGACGACGGCCCCGGATATGTGCGGCTGGATGATGATGGTCTTTGAAGAGAGCAAGGTCCCCGACGAAGTGCTAGTGTACCTCAAGAATAAGCCCGATGAGAAGCTTGGCGCCACGGGCTTGTGGGGCAACGAAGCTGAACCGACTCCTTTGCCACTGAAATCCATTTTGGAAGCCCTTGGAACGGACAGGTTGTATTTTATCCCGGACGATTCACAATGGCCTGAGGGTATGGAAGATGCCCAGGGCCTGTTTGTGACGGACCCCGGCGTAAGCGGTGTCTGCTCCTTCGACCTTGCTGCTATTATCTATGACTCTGATGTGAGCGTGAATGACCTATTCTCGGAGTACCAGGGTATTTCAAGTTCGCGGGCGACAAATTGTGTTGGCGTGCATCATGGTATTGTCCAGGATCAGTTAGGCACCGACGACAAACCTCACCTTAACATGAGTGGGTCCAATGGACCGACTTGCTTCACCAGTGAAGCTGATTTTGCAACGCTGTTCAATTATTCTCCAGGCAAGAACGAGGTGGTGTGCTACAACATGCCTTTCTCCCGTGCCGCCGATGGCCGTTGGGCGTTTGATTCGGACCATGTCAAGAACGGCACCGTCATAGGAGGCTTTTCTCCCCGTGAAGACGAAACTCCAACCACTGCCGGTAACGACGTGATTACCTCCATAAGTCCGCAAAAGTGCCCGGCGTGCCGTACAAAGCGCAATGCCGAAGGTCCTGTGACGTATACGGTTGAATATCCGGGAATCACGAACCTCGACTACCTGTGCAACGGCCCTGGCTGGTCTGGCGGTGTGGATTGCGAAGGCATGTTCGTTTCCGATGACGCCGGTTATGTTAAATGGAACTGGGATGTTGGTGCAGGTGGCGGTAAGCGTTGGGGAAGCCAAACTCGTAACCAACACTTCTGCTTCGAGTCCCATGCCACCTTTACCTACAGTGAAGATCAGGAATTCACCTTCCGTGGCGACGACGACATTTGGGTGTTCATCAACAAGAGGCTTGCCGTGGATAACGGCGGTGCCCACCTTGCTGCTCCTGGACACGTGGTGCTGAAGAACTTGAACACCAAGTATGGCGCAGGATTCCTGGTTCCCGGACAAGACTATTCCCTGGATATTTTCTTCTGCGACCGCAGAACCACCATGAGTAACGTGATTATCAAGACCAACATGTTCATCAAGCAGACCAGCGGTCTTAATGCCAATGGTAAAAAGAATTCTGACGGTACGACGAGTTATAGCATCTGCTACGACAAGAGCGGTGACGGCTCCTGTGCCTCTGTGGCTCTTGGCCAGGCTGGTGGCGGCGATGGAGGAACTGTTCATGCCTGCGACGATGCTATCAAACAGTATGGTACCTTGAAGTACAAGATTACCACTAGGGCAGGTCAGGAAATTGCTGCTCTTGAGGCAAAATCTGGATGGCAGTATGGCGGTATCGATGTCGGCAACCCGTTCAAACCCATTGTGAATACCGACAAGATTAACGGACTGGCTCCGGGTAGCTACCGCTTGGTGATTGACTTCTATGATTTGAGCGGAAATCTTGATGAAAAGGCCCGTACCTACATCAACTTCCGCATCAAGGGTAACCTGGATGTGATGACCCAGACTTCTACCTATACGGTGAATGCCGGCGACGAAAAGAGCCCCTTCTATGCTTCGGGCTCCAAGTGGACCTATGTGGGCGAGGGCCTTGCTGGTAGCCGCGTGCCGGTGTATGTATCTGCCTTTGCCGATGGCGGCGTAGACCTGCTGAGTGCTGTTGGCCAGAAGTACACTCTGGTGCTGGACAAGGGCATGACAGCCTATGCCACCAAGACCGGAGAAACGCCCATAACCTGGCCCAAGACTATTGGCGAAACCGGTATTGACACCATCTGGATTTATCAGGGCCTAGACGGTTTGAATGCAAACCCCGAAGAAAAGTCTGTTTCTTTGAAGACTGCCGCCAAGATCAAGTTCTATGCACCGCGTCTGGACTTTGCTGAACCGGTGACCATCGACTCCGCCGGTCATGTGACCGCCTGGAAACATCCGCTGGCGGGTGATCCGGATAGCTTGGACGGCGACGAATACTTCCACTGGATTGGTTCCGATGTGGATCTGTATGTGTTGATTGTGAACCCGGCTACCAACGAGATTTGCACGGATTGCCAGATGACTCTGACTATGACCGATGCCTCTGCCGGTGTGACAATGCCTGGCGATGCCATTTCCCTTGGCGACGGTGCTTATGTGATTTCTATTCGTTCCCGCAAGGAATATATGGATTCTACGGCCTACATCACGATTTCTACAGCCGAAGATGCCAAGGGCCTGAGCCTGTCCTCTTATACCAACCTGCGTTTCCGCAAGCCGCCGGTACCGTTCCCGCAGCTGGTGGATATGTTCGACGTCCGTGGTGCTTCTTTGGGCGCCATCAGCATTCCTGAACCCTATTATTCGCAGTCCAAGGAATACCTGGACGGTAAGGGCGACTCTATCGTTATCCACTACGACAGACCCTTCGCCCCGAACCCTCAGGGTGATTACAAGGACTCCTTGCCGTTCTTGATATGTATCGACTGGGATGAAGATGTATACGAGAAGGTGAACTTTGTGGAGAAGGGATTCTCCAAGACCAAGAAGGATACCGCCGTGGCGTGCTCCTACATGATCGACTCCCTGACTATCTACAACACCTTCATGGCCAAGTTCAAGGCTAATGGTAACAAGAGTGACAGCGTTCTTTCCTTTGTTTCGGATTCTACGTTCTCGTCTCTGGTAAAGACTTACGGCCGCGGGAAGGTTTTGAACTTTGCCACCTACGAAGACCGCAAGAAGATTACTAAGGGCCATTTCGACGGTAGCATTACCGACCGTATGGCTCCTGTGATTGTGGCTGCTCGTGTGGACAACTTCTCGGAACAGTTGAACCGCTTGACGGTGACGCTTTCTGAACCGGTGAAGATGATTGATGAGACGAACAAGACGGCACCGTTTACCTTCTACATGAACTCTGCAACGGAAGTGGCCGAGGCGGCCCGTTACGCTTCGCCTACGGCTAACGCAGCCCCTGGTGGACTTGGATCTGAAAAGCTGACCCTGGTGTTTGACAAGACCCAGAGCACCAAGAACCCCACACCGCGTCTGGGCGACTTTATCCGCTTCCGCGCCGATTCCTGGATGTGGAGTGATACGACTAATATCGCTAGCGATGTCACGCAACGTGTTGCCGGCGATAGCGCCATGCACTGGAATTCCCCGACGGATTACAACTCTACCGCGAGACTCCCGTCGCCTTGGGTGACCATCGTGGGTGACTACTCTGTAGAAGTTTCTGCCATCAAACTTGCTACCATGAACAAGGATATCGACGCGAAGAATACTCCTGCCGTGGAAGTGTTCACGATTCCTACCACCATGGGTAAGGATGAAATCGCGAAGCTCTATCCCAACACCTTGGGCTTTATCGTGAAATCCGACATGGCGTCGTTCATGAGCAAGGACTCTGTGACGGAGAAGTTCTTCAACGAACACCCCGAGGCCTTGGCCGAAGTGTACTTCCAGTACGACGTGAAATTCTACACCAACCTGGGCAACTACGTTGCCGGCAAGAGCAACAAGATTTACTGCCTGGACGAAATCAACAAGCAGAAGTTTGGTAAGGAATACTTCGGTGGTAAGGATTGCCGCTCAACTCAGGGCAACTTCTACATTTCTTGGAATATGCTTTCCGACAAGAAGCGCCTGGTGGGTACCGGTGCCTATATCGCTAAGCTTTCCTCCTTCGTGAAACTTGCACAGCTTGGCAAGGCCAAGTCCAGTAAGGCCGAAGAGACCGACATGTGGGGCGCCAAGCGCGGCAAGGGCATTGTGAAGTAATAGCCTGGATTCCGGGTCAAGCCCGGAATGACGATAGGGATAAACGTCATGGCGTGCTGCGACACGCCATCTAGAAGGCGGGGGCAACCCCGCTTTTTTTTCTTTTTTTTTATTATGGCACCGAAGGTGCCCACGAAAATAAACCGTCCGAGAAAAGGACGGTTTATTGAGTGTAAGGTAGGTATTAGGGAGGGCGGGAGCCTTCCCTAGTTGTTATATATTTTTATCTTGTACGTTATGAATGCTTTAAGGGTTGTGTTTAAGAGATTTGTTGCAGTCTCATCTCTCTTTTTTGTATTCTCGTCTCTTGTGTCGCTGACTGCCTGTGGCGGCGACGGTTCCGGCACGGGAACAAATACTCCTGAAAATGAAGAGTCTGTAGCGGAGTTCGAAACCGTTGACGACTTGCCAGCCTGTACGGCAAGTAAGTCGGGTGCACTGGCTAGTGTTGCCGACGACTATTACACCTGCGCCGCCAAGAAATGGGAAAAGGTTCTGGAGGTGGCGAAAGGCGTTTGCAACATAAGGCCTTGTGACAACTCCACAGAGGGCAAGTGGATCTATGCCTACTCCGCTGGAACAGCTTATCAATGCAAATCTGGCGCTTGGAAAGATGCTGCCGGCAAAACTTTTGACGAACTGGAATTTGTCGGGTGTTTTATGGACGCCCTGGTAAAAGACTCCGTTGCCTCTGCAGACGATCTGAAGAACTGCACAGAAAATAAAGAAGGTGACATCTTCATTGTCGGCAAGAGCATGGTCGCCTGCTATTCCCAAAAATGGGTGGAAGTTCCGGGGGGTGTGATTTCTGAGGGTGACTTGCCGGACTGCTCCGGAAACGGATATATCTACGTGATGGGCAAGATGGCCGTGTACCAGTGTAAGGAAGGTTCCTGGTACGGGAATGGCAAGGCTGTCAACCAGACCTCTGCGGATGTGCCGAAAAGCAGCTCTTCGAAGGTTGTTGAACCGGAATCAAGCTCGTCGCAGTCCGGTACCGACAAGCCGTCGTCCAGCTCCGACAAGTTGTCGTCTAGTTCTGAAAAGTTGTCGTCCAGTTCAAAAGATGTGACCGACGACGATACCAAGATTCGCGGCGTGTGCCAGGTATCTAAGACTACTGTTGCTAAGGGTGAATCCGTGACCTATTCCTTCTTGGGTATAGATGGAACCGTAGTTTCGTATTCATGGACTTTCGGTGAAAATGCGACAGTTACCACGAGTACAAATGAGACCCCTGCCGTAGGTTATGTCCGAAGCGGAACGTATAGGGCAACGTTGATTGTGAATGCCGGTAGGCTCTCGGAGAGCGACGAGGTTGTGTGCCCGGCTGTGACGGTGGAGGCTGATCCTGTGACGGATCCTCTTGGCGCGGAATGTAGCCTTACGCCTGGCTATTTCAATGTCAGGAATGTAACCGGTATTTCTCGTGAGGTTTCTTCTATCAATGTAACCCTTGTTTCTGCATCTGGGGTATCTATTGAAGAAACGCTGGAAGGAACGTTGACCTCGGGGTGCCATTCTGTTACGGGTTACGGCCTTGTATGTGGAGACGAGTATAGCTGGTCTTGGGTTGACAAGTCAATCGAAATAGAGGGTGCTTTGGGCTATTCAAGGTTCGCTCTGGTCTATGCCGGTGATACTATGTGTACGGCGTCTGCCGTTAGTTGTGGGACTGCTGCAAGCATTGCCCATAAGGGTGAGAGTGTTACCTGGAGCCTGCAGTCAATAGAGTCTCCGGTACCAACGGCGAATACCTATGCGTGGACGTTTATGGACAAGGATGGAAATGTGGTTTCCACCAGTAATCGGACCACGCCGGAAATGACCGTGTCGGAGTTCGGAATAGTCCAGGCGACCCTGGTTCTGGATAAGGGCATTGATACCGAAAACAGCCTGACTTGTTTTGATTTGAACGTGCATCCACGGGAAGTTTCGGATTGCGCTTGCGGTGCTCCCGAGCTGCTTTCGACATCGGAGGACCTTGCCATTGTAGACGAGGTGTCGTACCGCTGGACGGTTACAGGCTGTACAAGCGAAGGTGCAGAACCCTTTACCTACAGCTGGGAAGATAACTTTGTTGAACAGGATGAAAAGGATGCCGAAAAAGCGATTGGCTCTTTCGGCGTCAAGGGTTCTTATGCCCCTGTGGTTGTGGTGACGAACCAGGAGGGAGAATTCCAGGAAGTCGTCTGTAAGGCTGGGCGTGTAATTGATAGCAATGGGGCGGAATGATGATTAAATTTGATAAAAAAATTGTTGTCTTGTTCTTTGCCGCTCTCTCCTTGTTATCGGCCTGCGGAGACGATAGCTCTACGAACAAAGTTGAAGAGTCAAGTACGGTAATTGGCCCTGACGGCCAGGTGATTCCCGATAGTATCTTGATGTCGGATTCGCTGTACACCTGGTACCTGGACATGCTAGCCAAGGGCGTAGATCCGCTTTCGCCTAACAGTTCCGCAGGTTCTGGGAAAGATTCCCCGAAGTCCAGCAGTTCGGCAAACAGCGGAAGCGGCGAGAAGGACGGCGACGAGAAGGACATTACCGGCGATGATGGCGAAGAAACAGAAGATACGAAAGTTCGCCTGTTGCCGCCTGCAGGGTTCTATAGTGGCGAATTGACGATACCTGTGCCCGAAGCAGTGAATGGTGGCAAGATCTATTGTACCTTTGATGGTTCTGCGAATTACGATCAGGAATTTACGGAACCTGTTACGATAACAAGGAATACCCCGGTCCGCTGCGCTGAATTTGTAGATGGCGAAAAGGTTCGTGAGTCTAGCCACACCTTCTTTATCAACGAGACAGTCAATATGCCGGTGGTTGCCATTAGTGTGGATCCTGTGTTTTTCCAGAGTACCTACATCTATGAACCGGGTTGCGCTGGCAATAATCCGAAATATTGTAATCCGGGTTTGACGGCGGAGTCTGAATATCCAGTGCATGTGGAATTTTTTGAAAATGGAAGTTCCAGCGCCAAGAAGACTTGGCAAATTGATGCGGGAATTTCTTTGATGGGAGGTTGGAGCCGGACCTACGAGAAAAAATCCGTGGCTATCAAGATGCGAAAGCTCTACGAAGACGGTCGCTTAAAGTACAGCATGTTTACGGCAAGACCCGAAGCAAACAAGTTCAAGGGATTTAACCTGCGCAACGGCGGAAACCGCTACGTGGGCGACTATCATGGCGATGCCGCCCTTACAAGCCTTGCCGAGGGAACCTCTGTAGATTACCAACGTAGCCGTATGGTGGTGGTGTTCTATAACGGAAAGTACTATGGCATCCACGATTTGCGCGAAAGGCTGAACGAGCATTTTGTAGAGACCAACTACGGTATAGATTCCAAGCAGGTGGATATGGTGAAGCACTTGGATAAAGACGTGGTTGTGACCGGTGGAACTGCGGATTCTTACAATGCTATGCTGGCCCTTTTTGCCGGAACGAATCATTTCAAGACGGATACGTCCAATGCGACCGAGGCGCAGATTGCCAGGGACAACTATGCCCAGGTACAGGGAATGTTGGATGTTGGTAGCTTTGCGGACTACATTGCTTTGGAATTGTATATCGGTAATACCGATTGGCCCGACAATAATGTTCGTGCGTGGCGTTCCGCAGATCAGCCTTTCAAGTACATGGTTTTTGATGTAGACCATGGATTTGACTGGCCGTGGAGGGGGTACTTTGGCGGCGGCACCATGTTTAATTGGCTTAAGAAAGGTGGCCAACGCGCCTGCAATGGTGACGGTTGTGTGGCGGGTATCTATCTCAAGTTGATTCAGAACCCCGATTTCAAGAGGTTGTTTATCAATCATAGTGCAGTCCTGTTTACTAGCTACCTGACTAGCGAAAAGGTCAATGCCGCTGTAGATCGGATAAACCAGCAGCTTCCGGCTTCGGAGGTAAATCGTGACTTGAATACCTTTGTGCGTCCGCAGTATGCGTATAATGATGGCTTTGACCGGGACGGTTCACATGTGACGTCTTACGGTTCGACCCGCACAAGCGCCATTCGCAGTGAGTATCGTAGTGAATTTAAGTTGGGTAGCGATATCAGCGTCACAATCGCTTCACAGGGTAGCGGCAAGGTTCTTGTGGATGGCATGACGCTGCCCAGCACGAATTACACCGGCAAGTTCTTTGGCGGAAACGATATGCTGCTGGAGGCTGTGGCTTCTGGGACGGCCATGTTTACGGGCTGGACCGACGGTAATACGCAGAACCCGCGTCTGGTGTCGCCGAAGGATGGCGACAAGTTTACCGCCAAGTTCCAGTAAACGTCATAGCGGTTCCGGGTCAAGCCCGGAATGACGAAGGAATTGAACGTCATGGCGGCCTTGCACAAACGTCATGGCGGCCTTGAGCCGCCATCTAGATTCCGGGTCGTGGCCCGGAATGACGAAGGAATTAAACGTCATGGCGTGCTCCGACACGCCATCTAGCCTTTACTCTTCGGCTCCGTAAACGACGGGGCCTTCGTC
>OCTW011567368.1_pt1 | contig 15410 bp, 11 predicted proteins | sample 1539671 | NCBI WGS metagenome assembly OCTW01 (sample SAMN02144230, study PRJEB22623) | gut metagenome | biome: sheep rumen | host: Ovis aries | place: New Zealand
TTACATTGATTTACTATTATACAATATAAAATATCGATGTTATGTTGTAGTAGAATTAAAAATAAGTGAATTAAAAAAGGAACATATAGGTCAGATACAAATCTATATGAATTATATTGATAAGAATCTTAAAAGTGAAGAGGAAGAAAACACAATAGGTATCATTCTTGTTCGAAAAAACAATAAATATGTAATGGAATATTGTAGTGATGAAAGGATTAAGACAAGAGAATATCTCATTTTTTCATAAAAAAAATCAGTGATGACTTCTTTTTTGTTCTTCTTGAAAAGAAAGAAGAGCATAAGAAGCATCCAACTGACTTTGAATGTCATAAGAATGAAAGAAAGGAATCATCAAAGATTGAAGATAACCTTGAGTTTTAAAATCATATTGTTCAGATGAAGCATAATATTCTTTAATAAAATCTAATGTTTTTACAAATACTTCGTGTTGTTCAGGGGTAATAGATTTTCTTTCTTGAATATAAGCTTGTTGTTCACTCTTAAATCTATATATAGCCAATTTGTTATACTCTTCAAATGTCTTGGCAATACTTTCCCAACCAACTTTGATAATAAGATTATGGTAAGTTCCAGATTTAATTAATTCACTAAAAGTGTGTCCTTGGAAAGACTCTAGATATGTAGGATATTTTTGTTTTAAGTATTCAACTACGCTTTCTTCAAAATGGAGCATTCCTTTATGATATCTATCAAATAAATCAGAAAAGTGGCCTCCCTTAAAATCTATATTACCATGACTTTGATCATACAAAATATGATTATGAAAAGCTAACTCTTGAATACTCTGTTCTAAGATTTGCTGAGTTTCTTTATCATATTCCATATATAAATTTCCTGGTTTAGACGGAAGTGCGCCTAGACTCGCTAAAACCATGTTGATGGCAACAGATTCATCGCCCTTAAAAACAATGACATTTCTCTTGGAGAGAGACTCTTGTAACTCCTTATCGTTAAGACTGCTTTTATAATTATCTTCACTCATTAAAACTATAGCTTGTTCAGAAATTGGTAAGAATTCATGAGTTACATCGATATAAGCATCATGATAAGCTAAAGAATAATGGTAAGGAGAATCTAAGAAGTTGTGAATCGAATCAAGAATTATAAACTTACGATTACTTTCGACATTATTATAACTATGAGTATAACCAAGAGGGGTATTTATAGTAAAATGTTTGGTCGAACGAAAGTGGGCTGGAGTCTGTAAATATCCAAGTTCTTTTGGTAGTTCTTGAAATTTTTTATCGTACTCTTCTTGAGGAAGAGGAATATAAAATCCTAGAGGATGATCGTTTAATTTTTCATGAACAATTTCATCTCGAAGTTCATAAGATAACTCTGTACAAGTACTTTCCATTTGCGTTTTTTCACACGTTGGCATCCATTGATATTCGTATGGAAAAAAATCATCTTCTCTAATTAAATAAAAAGAATCAATTTTTTTCTTTTGCTTTGCTTCGTGAACTAATTCTTGCAATCTTTGAATGTAATACTCTTTTGTTTCTTTTAGTTCCGTATCAAGATAGTATACATGTGTATTATTTTTCATTATAAAACCGCCTATTCTAACTAATCATATTATACTAAAGTAATAGTAATGAAAGCAAGAATAATTGATATTCAAAAACATATTTGCTATACTAATAATAGATATTTAGAAGGTGAAGTATGAAAAAAAATACAAATGACATAGCCATCCAAGTAAAAAATGTTGAGAAGAGTTTCAAAATCTACTATGATAAAGCCCATACTTTAAAAGAAACGATGTTATTTTGGAAAAGAAACCAAAACGAGTCATTTCATGCCCTAAAGGGAGTAAGTATGGATATCAAAAAGGGCGAGACGGTAGCTTTAATAGGAGTCAATGGCTCAGGAAAATCAACTTTATTAAAATTAATGACCAAGATATATTATCCAACTAAAGGACAAATTATTACTAAGGGAAAAGTCACAAGTTTGCTTGAACTGGGAGCTGGATTTCATCAAGATTTTACTGGAAGAGAAAACATTTATTTTAACGCAGCAATTTTTGGCTTAACTAAACAAGAAATTGATAAAAGATTAGACACCATCATAGAGTTTAGTGAATTAGGGGATTTTATTGATAATCCAGTTCGAACATATTCTTCTGGTATGTATATGAGACTTGCTTTTTCAATTGCCATTAACGTGGATGCTGACATTTTGCTTATTGATGAAATCTTAGCCGTAGGAGATCAACACTTCCAAGAAAAATGCTTTGCCAAATTACAAGAACTTAAAGAAAGTGATAAAACCATTGTCATTGTCACACATAGTTTAGATCAAGTAAAATCACTCTGTACAAGAGCAATCTGGATAGATGAAGGAAAAATTGCCTTTGATGGAGATCCTTCTAAAGCAGTAGAAGAATATCTAAAGAAAAGGGGGTAGGAGAAAGTGGAACTTTTTAAAAACTTATATCAATATCGAGAACTATTAAAAACCAATGTTCAAAAAGAAATTCGCGGAAAATACAAAGGGTCTTTCTTAGGAATCCTATGGTCTTTCTTAAATCCGCTTCTAATGGTTTTAGTATATGCTATAGTTTTCCCATATATTATGAGAATGCAACAAGAACATTATTTGGTTTACTTAATTACTGGAGTCATTCCATGGAACTTCTTTAATTTAGCCATCGTCACAGGTGCTAACTGTATCTGGATTAATGGAGGAATCATCAAAAAAGTTTATTTTCCAAGAGAAATTCTGCCAATTAGTGTGGTAGCTGCAGGACTTATCAACTTTTTAATTTCTTGTATTATCATCTTGTTATTTGTATTATTTGGAGGAATAGGAATTACCATTCATGTATTATGGCTACCGATAATTGCTCTTGTTCAATCTATATTTACCTTAGGAATCTTATTTGCTCTAAGCGCAATAGATGTATATGCTAGAGACATTGAATACTTAGTTCAATTCTTTTTGCAACTCTTGTTCTATGCTACTCCAATTTTATATACAACATCTATGTTCCCAGAACATGTAAGATGGATTTTGTATCTAAACCCAATGACTCATATCATCGATGCATACAGAAGTATATTCTACTATGGAACAATGCCAAATTTAGCTTCCTTACTCTATATTGCAGGATTGTCTATTCTTATTTTGGTACTAGGATATCTAATCTTCAAAAAATTAGAAAAAGGATTTGCAGAAGAGGTATAAAAGATGATTTCGTTTGTTATATTACATTATAAAAACCTAAATGATACTCTAGAGTGTATAGAATCAATTAACAAACTACAATCTAAAGAAGAAAAAAGTATCATTGTTGTAGATAACCACACTTTAGATGAAAAAGGAATAGAAATACTAAAAAAACACACGGAAGATATCATCTTATTAAACGAAAATCTAGGTTTTGCCAAAGCTAATAACGAAGGATGTAAATACGCGATTGCAAAGTATCATCCCGACTTTTTATGTGTTATTAACAATGATACAGTAATTCATCAAAATGACTTTATTGATAAGATTTATCAAATTTATGAGGAAACAAACTTTGATATGCTTGGACCCTACATTGAATGCAAAGAAGGATCTGGCTCAGTCAATCCCTATCAACCTTTAAAAAACATAAAAGAAGTAAGGCAAGAAATGATTTGTCAACAAAAGTTATTGAAATACTATCAAAATCCATTATTATACTTATTGTTAACTATCGGAATCAAAATGAAAAGAATCTTTAAAAAACGAGAACCGATGAGAAATGGAACTTTAAGAAAAGAAAATGTTGCTCTTCACGGATGTGCCATTATTTTTTCCAAAAAATATTATGAAGCATTTGAGAGTGTTTTCTATCCTAATACTTTCTTGTATCATGAAGAATCATTTTTATATCAAAGAATACAAGAATATGGGTTAATATCAATTTATGATCCAAGCATAAAGATTATTCATAAAGAAGGGGCCAGTCTATCCTTAGAGATGAACAACAATGAAAGGAAAAAATTGCTATTTCGAACCAAAGAGATTATCAAATCCCTAAAATTATTAGAACAGGAGATGCAAAAAAAATGAAAGAATCAAAAATATCAGTGATTGTAGCAGCCTACAACACAGAAAAATATATTCAAAAATGCATTGATTCCCTCATCAATCAAACCTATAAAAACATTGAAATCATCGTGGTAGATGATGCCTCAACAGATGGAACTCTAAAGATTTTAGAATCATATAAAAATAAGATAACTATTATAAAAAACAAGGAGAATAAAGGACAATCTTACGCGAGGAATCGCGCGCTAGAAATTGCCACAGGAGAGTACATTGGCTTTGTTGATTCAGACGATTACATTGATTTAAACTACTATGAAGAGATGATGAACAAAATCAAAGAAGAGGACTCTGATTTGGCTATCTGTGATATCAAAATGGTCTATGAAAATGAAAATAAAACAACAATTTCTCCAGGATGCGAAGGAAAACTATCCAAAATCAATCTAATCAATAATGGACTAGCCGCATCTCCATGCAATAAACTTTTTAAAAAAGAATTATTAAAGTATTCTTTTGAAGAAGGAAAAATCAATGAAGATATTGCCGTTGTAATTCCGGCTATCGTGGAATCCCAAAAAGAATCTTATGCCAAAAATGTATATTACTATTACATTCAAAGAAAAGGATCTACTCAGAATAGCCGTTTCTCTAAAAAAAGATTTGATATTTTTTATGGAGTGGCCCAAACTCTAGATAGAATAAAAGGATGCAAGGATTATGAAGAAATCAAAGATGCCTTAATTTTTAATCAACTAATATCACTACTATTATTTGTGTTTCCAAAAATAAAAGATAAGAAAGAAAGAAAAAATGTTTTAAAAGAATATGCAAGATACTCTAAACCATACGATTACAAAGAAAATGAATTTTTTAAAAAGTTTTTAGAAAAGGCAAGATCTCATCAAAAACTATACTTTCGTTTAATATTGTTCTTTTTAAAACACCAACTAGTTTTAATCCCTAATAAGATGATAAGCACATTTCAATGGTATCAAAGTAAAATTAAAAAGAGTGTTATTCCAGAGATTACGATGGAAACGATAGTAGAAAAAGCCAAGAAAAATCAAACCTATTCAAACTATGGAATTGCCATTTCTGCAGCAATACCAAACTATAACTATGAAACATTCCTAATGGAGAGAGTTTACAGTATTGTTTCACAAAAAGTAAAACTAGAAGAAATTTTAATTTTAGATGACTGTTCAAAAGACAACAGCATTGAAATGATTGAAAAAATCAAAAAAGAATTGACGCCTTATATCAAAATAAGAACAATATATAATAAAGAGAATAGTGGCACGGCATTCAAACAATGGAAAAAAGCCATCGACAACGCAGAAGGGGACTACATTTGGATTGCCGAAGCCGATGATTTTTGCAAGGAAGGGTTATTAAAAGAATTAGTAAAACCTATCCAAAAAAACAAAAATATTTATTTAAGTTATTGTGATACTGCTTTTATCAACCAAGAAGGAAAAATAATTCTACCAAGTATCATTCCGGAAATTGATATTCAAAAGTCTGGTCATTGGAATCAAAATTTTGAAAATAATGGCTTAGAAGAAATTAAAAATTATGCTTACTTAAATTGTACGATAGCAAATGTTTCTTCAGTTCTAATCAAAAAAGAAAACTATGAAGATATTTTAAACATAGCAGGTACCTATAAACAAGCTGGAGACTGGTTCTTCTATCTTAGTCTAATGAAAAAAGGAGATATTGCTTTCTCTAGTAAGACGTATAATTATTATCGTATGCATGGAAATAATGTTACGTCAATGACCAAAAAAGAACAACACTTTAACGAAATCAGAAGAATCCATGAGTACTTAGACCAAGAACTTCATTTTAATGAGGAACAAAAAGAAAAAATCAAAGAAAGATATGAATTCTTAAAAAAGGTCTGGGAATTAAAAACAGGAGGAGAAGAGAATGAGTAAAACATCTGTGATTGTACTCAATTATAATGATAAAGAGAATACCAAGAGAATTGTAGGAGACTACCAAACAATGAAATGTCTAGACCACATTGTAGTAGTTGATAATTGCTCTAAAGACAACTCTTTTGAAGAATTGAAAAAACTAGAAAATACAAAAGTTAGTGTGATAGAAGCAGAAGAGAACAAAGGTTATGCTGCAGGTAATAATTTTGGAATAAAATATATCAAAAATCATTTCGAAACACAAGACAACTATATTATTTCCAATCCAGACATCTATATCGATGAAGAGAGCATTCAAAAATGCATCGATTATTTAAATACTCATAAGTATGTTGCTATGGTTTCACCAAAAATGTTAGATCGAAATGGAGAAGTTCATCCTTTATTTGGATGGAAACAAAGGACTTTAACAGGAGATATCATAGAGTCCTCAAGGTGGCTTTCTGAATTCAAAAAAAAGTCCAAAGAAGCATATGATAAAAAAGTGCTAGAAGATGATGAGGTCATTGTAGATTGTATTCCAGGATCTTTCTTTGTGATTAAAGCCAGGATATTTGAAAAAATAGGACTATTTGATGAGAATACTTTTTTATATTATGAAGAAGATATTATTGCTAAGAAAATAAAAAAACTAGGTTATCAAGAAGTCGTATTAAGTAAGTATAGTTTCAAACATATGGAAGGTGCTAGTGTAAATAATTCTTTGAAATTCATGAAAAAATATAATACTTTTCAAAAGAGTAAAATGTATTATCATAAAACATATAATGAGAAATCTAATTTTTTAGGATTAGGTATTCTATGGTTCGTAACTAAATTCCGTTACGTCGAAGAATTACTAACAAATATTTATTATAAAATTAAAAATTTTATTTTAACTTATGCTTTAAAGATATATAAATTAATAATACTAATACTTGCTATACTTTCATTGCCAATCTATAAAGTAGTTCAAAAAAAGAAATGTTTATACTTTTCTGTAGTCACTTGGAAATGGATAAAGCAAAGACCTCATTTCGTAGCTTTAAAAATCGCTTCTGAAATAGAACCAACAATTTATACCTATACAGAACCTTACCCTAAATATCTAAAAAAAGATAATCATAAAATGAATGTTGTTCGAAATGAAGAAACAAATGAGAATTTAGAGATTAAGCCATACTATATCGTGCCTGAACATTTACCAAATTCTTGGAAAAATCAATTTAAAGCAGTTACAAGAACGCTATTTATAAATGTAGATAAAGTCATTTATACCAATCCTTTTCAAGTTCAGTATTATTTCTTAAAGATATTAAAAATAAGAGGAATACAAGTATTCTACGAATGTATGGATAATAACATTTATTTTTACAATAACAAAGAAGAATATGAAATGTATGAAAAAGTTTTAATTGAAAATGCAAAGAAAGTGATTGTGAGTGCTGAAGGACTGAAAAAAATGTTTCAAGAAAAATATCAATGCCCTGAGGAGAAAATTGCTTTAATTCGCAACGGATATGACGAAAAAACATTTAAAGACAAGGAATCTTATGTTGAAAAATTAAAACATCCATGTGCAACTTATGTAGGAACGATAGATGATTGGTTTGATTTTGATAGTATTCAAAAGTATGCCCAAAAACACCCTGATTTTACATTTTACTTGTATGGACCAGTAGGAAGAAATGCACAGACCTTTAAAGAAAAAAACAAACTGAAGAATATTTGCTTTATGGGGTCTGTAGAACATAAATATGTTCCTAGTATTCTAGAAAAAAGCGACATCGTTCTTCTTCCGTTTATTTTAAATTCATTAATAGAAGATGTAGATCCAGTAAAAATGTATGAATATTTATATATGAAAAAGGAAGTAGTATCTTCTTATTGGAAAGAATTAGAGCAATTCCAAGGATTAGTGAATTTTTATGGAGAAGACGTGACATTTGAAAAAGCAATGGATAAAGCTTTAAAAAATAAAAGCGATTTTAATTCCAAAAAATATTACCAAATTATAAAAGAATCAACATGGGATGAAAGATTAAAAGATTACTTATCAATTTTGAAGGAGGAAAAGAAAAATGATTAAAGTTATGAGTGTCTTTGGAACAAGACCAGAAGCCATTAAAATGGCACCATTAATTAAAGAACTAGAAAAATCTGATAAGATTGAATCTGTTGTTTGCGTAACAGCCCAACATAGACAAATGTTAGATCAAGTTTTAGAATATTTTAAGATAAAACCAGCTTACGATTTAAATATTATGAAGCAAGGACAAACACTTGATATGATTACTACAAGTGTATTAAATGATTTAGGAAATATTATTGAAAGTGAAAAACCAGATATCATTTTAGTTCACGGAGACACCACAACTTCTTTTGCTGGAGCACTGGCTGCTTTCTATCATCAAGTTTTAATAGGACATGTCGAGGCTGGTCTTAGAACATGGAATAAACTATCTCCGTATCCAGAAGAAATGAATCGTCAAATGGTAGATAGTTTAGCTGATTTATACTTTGCTCCAACAAGTACTAGTAAAGAAAACTTGTTAAAAGAAAATAAAAGTGAAGAAAAAATCTTTATTACTGGAAACACGGCAATTGATGCTATGGCCTATACAGTAAGAGATAATTATCAAAACAAACATTTAGACTGGGCTAGTGATAGTAGACTAATATTGCTAACCGCTCATCGAAGAGAAAATATTGGAGATTCTATGAGAAACATTTTTAAAGCCATAAAAAGGATCGTAGAAGACTACCAAGACGTCAAGGTTATTTATCCAATTCATCTAAATCCGCAAGTGAGATCGATTGCTGCTGAAATCTTTCAAAATGAAGAAAGAATTCGTTTAATAGAGCCACTAGATGTTGTTGATTTTCATAATTTTATTAAACAATCATATTTTATTATGTCTGATAGTGGAGGTGTTCAAGAAGAAGCTCCTCATTTAGGAAAACCTGTTCTTGTTTTGCGAGATACCACAGAACGCCCTGAAGGAGTGGAAGCAAAAACTTTAAAACTAGTAGGTACAGAAGAAGAAAAAATTTATGAAAGTGCTAAAGAATTATTAACAGATTCTTCAAAATATGAAGAAATGGCCCAAGCAAAGAATCCGTATGGGGATGGAACAGCTAGCAAACAAATTGTAAAAATTATAGAAGACTATTTTAAAAATGCATAGAGTGGTTATAGCAAAGTTGATTGCTATAACTTTTTTATGCGTTTGATATTTATATACCATTATGTTATACTAAAAATATAAATAAATAGTTTATATAGGGGAGAGTAGAAATGCAAAAAAACAATATTTTATACGTGGTTGTACCATGTTATAATGAAGAAGAAGTATTAGAACAAACAACAAAAGTATTAACAAAAAAAATTAAAGAAATGATAGAGAAAAAAATCATTTCAGAGAAAAGTAAGATTATGTATGTCAATGATGGATCAAAAGATAAGACTTGGCAATTAATAGAAGAATATAATAAGAAAAACTCATTTATATGTGGTTTAAAACTTTCGAGAAACAGAGGACATCAAAATGCATTATTAGCAGGACTAATGACAGCCAAAAAATATGCTGATATGGTAGTGAGTATGGACGCAGATTTACAAGATGACATTGAGGTCTTAGACGATTTTATAAGAGCTTACAATGATGGAAATGAAATAGTATACGGAGTTCGTTCATCTAGAAAAAAAGACACTTTTTTCAAAAGAAATACAGCTCAACTTTACTATAAAATAATGAAAAAAATGGGTGTAGATATTGTTTATAATCATGCGGATTATCGGTTAATGAGTAAAAGAGCATTAGACGAATTAGAAAACTATCAAGAAGTCAATTTATTTTTAAGAGGAATTGTTCCTTTAATTGGTTTTAAAACAACAACTGTAGAATATGAAAGGAAAGAAAGATATGCAGGAGTTAGTAAATATCCCCTTAAAAAAATGTTGAGTTTTGCAATGGAAGGAATTCTTTCTTTCAGTGTTACACCTTTAAAAATGATTACCATGATAGGATTTTTAATTGCATTAATTAGTTTCTTATTTTTAATCTATGTTATCATTGGCCATTTTTTAAATGGGAATGTAGCAGGGTGGACAACCATCGTTACTTTAGTATGTTTCTTTGGAGGATTTCAAATTTTCTGTATTGGAATCATTGGAGAGTATTTAGGAAAAATCTATATGGAAACGAAAAAAAGGCCAAGATATATCATTGAGCAGGAGTTAACGCAACATGAAAAAAATTAAACCTTATCTTCCATATATATTAGTTTATGGAGTCATCTTTTTAGTTCTTTTCTTACAACATAATGTAGTAAGTATGTACTTTGATGATTTTGGAAATGCATCTTTAAGTTATAGTTCAACTATAGAAAATGTCGTTGGTACAAATTTTAATTTATCTCAACTATTTGAAAGTGCTATTTATACCTATTTCCATTTCGGAGGAAGAGTATTCTATGGAATGATTGCTTCGTTACTCCTTAAAAATGGAATTAAGTTATTTATGATGGGACAGGTATTTGTTATCATGGGAATCATTTATTATTCCAGTTCAATTGTTACGATTTTAACCAAAAAAAAGAGCTGGATGACTCCAATACTATGGATGATATTATATTCACTATATGATATCACAATCGTTCGGCATGGGAACTATTGGGCTTCAGCTTCCATACTTTATATTTGGTCAATGCTTCCATTGCTAGCATTAATCAATCACTACCTAAAAACAAACCAAAAAATCAAAAAGAATGAATCTGTTTCCTATGGAAAATATATTGTAATAGAAGCAGTTTTAATCTTTTTAGCACTTTTCTCCCAAGAACAGATAGGAGTACTCTACATTTCATTTTTATTTTTCTACATCATCTTTGATCATTTTAAAGATAGAAAAAAATATTTAAAATATGACTTATTTTCTATGATTTTTGCAATTATAATCTATGCCGTGTTATTCTTTGCCCCAGGAAATTGGGTAAGAATGGATAGCAACGTCGCCTTTGCTCAAAAATCGCTGCCATTAAAAATTATTAGTAACATTCCTAAACTAATGGATTTACTCTTTAAAGTAAAAACAAATATTTATATTATGATAATTATTGCCTTACTTGCCATATTCTTAGGAATCTATATCATAAAGAATAAAAATAAAGTCAAATGGACGTATTTTTTAGTATTTGGTTTTATTGTGGCATTTATTATGTATGATAGAGAACTATATGACAATAGACTTCTTCTTACATTATGCGGAGTATATGTTTTACTCAGTATGTTTATTACATTTATTATATACTATAAAGAGAAGAATAATCTTAAAATGCTAGCCTTACCATTGTCAGCATTTTGCTCCGTTGCCTGTCTTTTGATGGCCCCTTACATGATAGAAAGATCTATGCTTCCATGCTCTATGATTTTATTTATTATCATTATTTGTATGGGCTATGATTTATTTAAATCAAATGTCACTTCAAAAACATTAATCATAATTTTTTTAGTATTATGTACTTATTATGGAGCAATAAACTATATATATATTTATCGAGGATATCAAAGAAACTATGCTACTAATAATGAAAACTATTATAAATTAGAACATTATCAAATATATCAAAAAAATCAAACCATTGATTTATGCAAAGTTCCTAATAGTCTTTTTGGTTCATCACAACCATATGAGGCCCCTTATGATTACTGGTTACAACAATATTTTGATTTGCCTGAAAACTTAGAAATGAAATGGCGGGATTGCAATGAATAAAATAATTGAAATCTTGTTCCAATTTATAAAATTTGGAATCGTGGGAGTGATGAACACCTGCAGCTCATGGGTAATTTACTATCCTTTAATATTTTTACATGTAAATTATATTGTTGCTACTACCATAGCTTATATCTTAAGTTCAATCCTAGGATATTGTCTAAATCATAAATGGGTATTTAAAAGTAACATCTATGATTCAAAAAGTGTATTAAAATATTACATTGTCTATGGAAGTTCGTATTTAATTAACATCACTTGCATGTGGCTATTTGTTGATGTCTTACATTTTTCGGCGTACCTTGCTCCAATTTTAACTTTATGTGTTACTGTACCATACAATTTTATTTTTAATCGTCTATGGGTATTTACCCAAAAAGAAAATAAATATCTTAAAGATGCCCAAAAATATCATACATTTGCCATCTGTGCTTATAAAGAATCTCCTTATTTAGAAGAATGCATAAAGTCCTTATTAGAACAAACAATAAAAAGCAATATTTTAATAGCATCTTCGACTAAGAACAAACATATTGATTCTTTAGCCAAGAAATATCATATTAAGACGTATTATCGAGATGGAAAAAGTGATATTCAAGACGATTGGAACTTTGCTGTGAAACAAGCCAAAACAGAATTAGTAACCGTAGTTCATCAAGATGATATCTATTATCCAACGTATTTAGAAAATATCTTAAGTAATTATACTGGAAAAGAACTTATGCTATTTGTAGATAATCATTATTATATTGATGGAAAAAGTGCTAATAATAAAAACTTAAAAATCAAAAAAATCTTAAAATTTCCCTTAACCATACCAGGAATAAAAAACATTAGATGGATAAGAAAACTTACCTTAAGTTTTGGAAACACAGTGCAGTGTCCATCTGCAACGTATAATAAAGAATTATTAAAGCCGAAGATATTTACATCTGATTTGAAATTTGCCTTAGATTGGGATACATTCTTAAAAATATACCAGATGAAAGGAAAAATTCAATATATCCCTTTCAAACAAATGGCATTTCGAATTAGCGATGAAGCTACAACCAAAAAGAGTATGGATAATTCATTAAGAATCAAAGAAGATACTATAATGTTTGAAAAATTCTGGCCAAAGAGTATCGTCAAACTAATTATGAAATATTACGTCAAATGTTATGAAGTATATGAGAAAGAAGATTGAAGTTTACAATTTTCTTCTTTTATGATTAAATAAAAAAAGGTGGTAGTAATGAAGAAGTACCTAAATAAGAACTTATGGAGAGAGATAATCACAAATTTTTTGTTCTTTTTTTCCTTAGAAGTAATCTTTCGTGTGATAGAAAACTACGAAATAATCAGTTATTCTACACTGCGTATTGCAATGTTTTGCTTTCTTTTTAGTGCACTTTTACAACTTGCATTATGCACGAGTAAAAATGTCAAGTTTCGTCAAACTACCTTTGAAATAATTCTAGGAATTGCCAGTTTATATGCATTTATTCAAATCGGGCTAAAAGGATTTGTCGGAATGTACATGTCTTTAGGAACCACATCTCAAGTCGGTGCTGTAACAAGTTTTATTTTTAATTTTTTTAAGAGTTATCGCTTTCTAGATTTTATGATTTGGATTCCTTTTATTCTATTTGTAGTATACAAGAAAATTCCCAAAAAATGGTCAAATTGTATCAAGAATCATAACTCTATGGTTGGATTATTAGAGGTAGTTATTTGCATTTTTATTATCGCAATTTGTTATCATTATTCATTAGAACTAGAATTTATGCAAAATGATATTCAATTGATTCCCAATAAGGTCTTAATTAAAAATCCAAGCAATTCTGCAATCGCAGTAAATCAATTTGGAATATCTACCTATGCGCTTTTAGATATCAAACAATTATTTTTTCAGGGAAATAATCAAACATTTGAATTAGAACCATTGCAAGAACAAAACGAGAATATTGGGATTTCAAATGAGATTTGGAATCAATTAATCAAGGAAGAGAAGAATTCAGAGATTAAGACGCTTCATCAGTATTTTGCAGGAAGAAATGTGACAAGAAATAATGAGTTTACAGGATATTTCAAAGGAAAAAATATTATTTTTATTTTAATGGAAACCGCTGGAGACATACTTAATAACGAAGAGTACTTTCCAAATTTTGCGAAAATGAAAAAAAATGGTTGGTATTTTGAAAATCATTATAGTCCAAGACAAGCTTGTGCCACTGCCGATAATGAATTTAGTGGATTAACATCTTTATATGCAGTTCAAAACAAATGTACAGGAAATACTTATCCCCAAAATACTTACTTTCAGTCCGCATTTAATCTTTTTAAAAATGCCAACTATAAAGCTACAAGCTATCATGATTATAGCGATGAGTTCTATGATCGAAGTACGTATCATCTAACTTTAGGAAGCGAAAAGTATTATAATGCCGAATCATTAGGCATCGACATGAAAAGGTATACAAATCCAAATTGGCCAGATGACGTAGAATTTATGGAAAAAGCAATTCCTTATATCACAAGTGAAAAACCATTCATGGCATGGATGACAACAGTCACTGCTCATTTTCCATATATTTATGAAACTGAAACAGGAGATATGTATTTAGAGGAATTTAAAGATACAAAATACTCTTCAGAAATTCAAAGATATTTATCAAAATTAAAAAGAACAGATGATGCTCTTGGAAAACTAATGGATTTATTAGAAGAAAAAAAGCTATTAAACGACACCGTTATTGTTGCCTTTGGAGACCATTATGCATACGGGATAAGCAAAGAAATGAATCAAGAAATGTATGATTATAATATTGAGGAATTTCACGAAATTGATCGTACACCACTTATAATTTATAATCCTGGTATCGAAGGCAAAGTTTTTTCACAAAAAACATCATACATCAATATTTTACCAACGATAGCTAATCTTTTTGAATTAGAATACGATTCTAGATTATACTTAGGAGAAGACTTATTAGATAAAAATTATTCTGGTCGTGTGATTTTTGCAGATAATTCATGGGAAGATAATATTGCTAGGTATTATGTAGATACGGGAACATTAGAATACCTTGGAAAAGAAAAATACACGCCTGAAGAATTACGTAAGATTAATCAAGAAGTCCATTATAAAAAACAAATGAGTAAATTAGCCATTGAAAACAATTATTTTGACATTTTACAAAAAGAACTTGAAGAAAAAAAGAAAGAAGAGCAGTGAATAATAATTTGCTACTTTTTGGCACACCGTAATGGAGATAATCTTACTCGCTATTCATTCCGTCATTGAATGACATTTTATATCAAAATAAGACAAAGCCTTTTTGGGACTTTGTCTTTTCTAGTATAATAGACTAATAACTCAAGGAAGCACCTTAATGCTAGATCAAAACCAAAAGGTAAACATCTAGTTATCCTAGGTGCTTACTTAACTTACTTATATCATAAAAAGAAACAAATGACAAGAGAAAGAATTGTCAAAAGCCATCAAATTTGTTAATATATAAATAAGGTAGGAAGTGTAAAGATGAAACTAGAAAAGTTTAAAAGTCAGAATCACCAAAGCAAATATATTATTACTCTTTCTATAATAAGCATTTTCCTTTTGGCATTTATTTTTTTTGCAACTTCTTTTGCAATTTTTGAAGATATCAAGAATTTCAAT
>OCTW011403758.1_pt1 | contig 15409 bp, 14 predicted proteins | sample 1539671 | NCBI WGS metagenome assembly OCTW01 (sample SAMN02144230, study PRJEB22623) | gut metagenome | biome: sheep rumen | host: Ovis aries | place: New Zealand
ACAACAAGTTTAGCAATTGTATCACTAATACCTATAGTTCTTTTATAAGCTGTATGCTTAGTATAATCAATTGTTGACTCAACATATTCACATATTCTACTCATTATTTTAACTGCATCTATTGGATGCTTACCAACAGTAGTCTCACCAGATAACATAACACAATCAGTTCCATCAATTACAGCATTTGCAACATCAGAAACTTCTGCTCTAGTAGGTCTTGGACTTTCATACATAGAAGCAAGCATTTCAGTCGCAACTATCGCAAACTTACCATTCTCTCGACATTTTGTAATTATATTTTTTTGTAATATTGGTAACTCTTCCATTGGGACTTCTACTCCAAGATCTCCACGTGCAACCATAATACCATCAGATTCTCTAATTATTTCATCAATATTTTCTATGCCCATTCTACTTTCAATCTTAGAAATAATTCTAGCATCTCCACCATTGTCTTCAATAATCTTACGAGCTGCTCTTACATCTTCTTTAGTATTAACAAAAGATAAAGCTAAATAATCACATGAATGTTCAGCTGCAAAAGCTATATCTTTTTTATCTATATCACTAATAAAATCTAAATTTAAATCAACACCAGGAACATTAATAGTCTTATGATTCTGTATCTTACCATCATTAAGAGCTTTTAATACAACATAATCATCTTTTTTATCTACTACTTCTAAATCAAGTAAAGCATTATCAACTAATACATGATCTCCTACTCTAATATAATCAATAGCTTCACTATGATTAACTCCAAACTCTTTCTTATTACCACGTATACAAGTTTTACTCATACGTATTTTATCACCTGTATGAAGAGTTACTCCTCCACGATCAAAACTAAGAGTTCTAAATTCAGGTCCTTTAGTATCATACATAATCGCAACAGGCATATGCGTAATATTTCTAACTTTTCTAACAATTTCAATAGTTTCTAGTATATCATCATAAGTAGCATGGCTTAAATTAATTCTTGCACAATTCATACCAACATTAACCATCTCAGTCATAATCTTAACATCATTACATGCTGGGCCAGTACTACATATTACTTTTGTCTTTTTCATAATACCCCTCCGATATTCTCTACATTATATATTATTACATATTTTTTTAAAAAAATACATAAAAAATAGAGTAAAATTACTCTATCTAACTTTTTTAGTTTTAGGATAATCACCATCTACTATTTCTTGATAAGTTGGATTATCACCAAAATATAATTCATAATCTAGAGGTATATTTAAACCTTTCTCGTGGATTATCTTAGCATAATTATACAAAGACAAATTACAATCTATAGTATGATTCTCATTTCCAGATAATAATCCAGTACAAGAAAATTGAAACATATCAACATGTGGATAATCAGGAGTAATAGGATCAAAATTAGTATAGAAATCCATTTGTGTTCCACCTTCTCCATATTTATAACATGCTGCCCATACAGAATAATCTTTTAATTTGTTGCCATCTGGATCAATAATATTAAGAACTGAATCTGATGCATATATTCCTACATAATAACCATATTTTTCTAATACTTCAGCAAAAGCTTTAAAGTTTTTAACTACCTGTTCTGGATTATTATAAATAAAATCACGAGAATTAACAAAATTATTTTCTTCATCCTTTAAAGGTTCCGTCTCTTGTGCCTCTATATCCCAATAAATAGGGAAATCTGGTCTAACATTATATTTAGATAAAAATTTAATAACTTTTACAGCTTCTTGCCTAGCCATATTTTCAGTAGTTGCTCTAGAATAGATAAAAATACCAAATGGCATATCATTCTCTACACATTTTTCTACATTTGCTAACCAAGAATAATCTAAATTATCTAAATGGTCATTTGCATAATCCATATCAATTGCTTCAATTTCTCTAATCATAACAAAATTAATACCATTATCTTTTAAAGCTTTAATATCAACATCACCATTAAGATTAGAAATATCTACTCCTTGATATTTACCATACTCACTATTACCACTAGGAGCTAAATCACTATATTTACTATCTCTTTCATCCAATACATTCCAAAATTGATCAACAATAGAAGTTTCATCATTATTTTCACTAACTTTATCATTGACAGTTTTAATCGAATCATCAACTAGTTTATCGTCTTCTTTAAAAAGACTTCCAATTTTATTAACAATACTAGAAGCAATCCATCCACCAACAAAAGCATATGCTACTCCACTCTTAAACACTTTTTTCAGTTTAGACTGTCTTTTGGGTTTATTAAAAAAATTAATATTCACAATAACCACCTCTTCAGGCGCATATTATATCATTTTTTGACATTTTTTGCAATAAGTAGTACCTCTTCCACCTACTTTTATCTTAACTAATATTTCTCCACAATTAGAACATGGTTCTCCACTTCTACCATGACATTTTAATGAATGTTGAAATAAACCATGTACTCCTTCAGAAGATGTAAAAGATTTTATAGTAGTACCACCTGCTTCAATAGCAGCTTCCAATACTTCACGAGTATTCTTAATAATCTTATCACACTCGTCTATTGTAATATCACAAGCTTTCCTTAATGGATTAATACCACTCATAAATAATATTTCATCAGCATATATATTACCAATTCCAGTAATAATACTTTGATCCAATAAAACACTCTTTATTGGTAGTTTTTTATTTTTAAATTTATCAATTAAATACTCTTTAGTTAAATTATTATCATCATATTCAAGCCCTAATTCACTTAAAGGTTTAACCAAATTTACTTTATCTTTATCAATTAAATACATCTTACCAAATTTACGTACATCATGATATCTAAATGAAATAGAATCATCTAATATAAATTCCACATGTTCATGTTTAGTAATTTCATCATTTTTTTCTCTAAACATAAACTTACCTTCCATACGTAAATGAATAAGTAAAGAATAATCATCTAAAATAACAACAATAAACTTACCTCTAGTTTTAATATCATTAATCTTTTGCTTAATAATTTTTTTTCTAAATTCATCAACAGTAGGATAAGCAATTATATTATCCCAATAAACATTACAATTAGTAATAGTCTTCCCAATAAGTCTAGGTTTTAAACTTTTAACAACAGTAATTACTTCTGGTTTTTCAGGCATATAATCATCTCCAATATAACAACTATTTTATAATTGATTAGCTTTATTTGCAAGAATTATGATAATATAAAATTAGGTGAATAATATGAAGTTAAACAACAAATTATTTATATAAACAAAAAAAGCATTATAAATGCTTTTTTATTTTGCTTCATACCAATTATTACCTACTTCAATATCTACTTTTAATGGTACTTTCATCTTAAAAGTATTTTCCATTATATTCTTAACTATCTCTTTTACTTCATCAAGTTCAGAGTTTAAGACATTAAATACTAATTCATCGTGTACCTGGATTAACATTTTACTCCTTAATTTTCTCTTATTAAACTCTTGATATATCTCAACCATAGCTTTTTTAAGTATATCAGCAGCAGTACCTTGAATAGGTGTATTAAGAGCCATTCTCTCTCCACTCTGTCTAATCATATAATTCTTATTCTTTAACTCCTCAATAACTCTCTTACGATTCATTAAAGTCTTAACATAACCATCTTGATAAGCTCTAGCCTTTAAATTATCCATATAATCTTGTATTCCTGGATATGTCTCTAAATAATTATCAATAAATTTTTTAGCTGTACCAATATCAATACCCAAATCTTCAGAAAGTCCAAAACTACTAATACCATATAATATTCCAAAGTTAACTGCTTTAGCTGTTCTTCTCATATCCTTTGTAACATCTTCTATTGGTACTTTAAAAATATCACTAGCAGTCTTAGCATGAATATCTTTATCATCTTTAAATGCTTGTATTAAGTTAGTAGCATTACTCATACTAGCAAATACTCTTAGTTCTACTTGTGAATAATCAGATGATAACAATACAGAATCTTCATCTGGTATAAATGCTTTTCTAATTAGTTTAGAATAATCTGATCTTGCTGGTATGTTTTGTAAATTAGGTTCAATTGATGATAATCTTCCAGTACGTGTTAATGTTTGAGTAAATATAGTATGTATTCTTCCATCATCTCTAACTTCTGCTTTTAATCCTACTGCATAATTTGTATACAACTTAGATAATGTACGATATTCAAGTATTTTGTCGACAATAGGATGTACAAATCTAATCTTATCCAAAATATCTTTACTAGTAGAATATTTACCATCTTTTACTCTTTTAGGATATGGTATTTCTAAATTTTCAAATAATATTTTAGATAATTGAGCAGGACTCATAATATTAAATTCACATCCTGCATCTTTATATATTTCTTGTTCTAAATTATCTAATTTTTCTTTTAATTCTACTTCAACTGAAGTTAAATAATCAGTATCAACCTTAATACCAGTTAACTCCATATCAGCAAGTACATAAGTAAGAGGCATCTCAATACTACTAAATAAATCACTCATTTCTTCTAATTCAATCTCATGCAACAAACGACTCTTAGTATCATATATTAATTTAGCTTTTCTAATACAAACATCTTTTAATTCATCTAAACTAATTTCCTTAGGTCTCTTATCAGTACCATATAAATCCTCATATAAAGGAATATTACAATTAAACTTCTGTCCTACAAAACTAATATCATCTTTAACAACATAATCAAGTAAATAACAAGCAATCATCATATCATAATTACAATGATCTATTTTTATTCCAAGATTATTTAATACAACAATATTCTTCTTTAAATCATAAGTATATTTCTTAGAAGAGTTAGAAAATAACTCCCTATAATTCTCTAACTCCTCTTTTGGTATAAAGTATCCAGCCTCCCCATCATAAATACCCATACCTAATATTTCACTCTTACTATAAACAGATCCTCTGGTTTCTAAGTAAAAGGAGAAATCACATGTTTTAAAATCCTTCATATCTTTTATAATAAGCTCTTTTTCTTCTTCCTTCTCTTCTTCTTTTTCTACATTACTAAAATCAAATTTACGAAGTAATGAATGAAATTCTAATTCTTCTAATTCACTCTTAAATTTTTCTTCATTTACTCCATCATATTTACAATCTTCTAGTGAGAAATCAAGTGGTACTTCTCTATATATAGTAGCAAGATCATAACTCATATAAGCTTTATCTTTATCTTCAATTAATTTTTCTTTAGTCTTTCCACTTATATTATCTATATTTTCATATAAATTATCTAAACTACCATATTTAGATAATAAATTGATTGCTGTCTTCTCTCCTATTCCCTTTACTCCAGGAATATTATCAGAAGAGTCTCCCATAAGTGCTTTTAAATCAACCATTCTAATTGGATCAACCAAGTAGGTTTCTCTAAATACTTCCGGTGTCATATAAATAGCATCTTTTTGTTTTAATAATTTAACCGTTACTTCATCACTAATAAGTTGTAATAAATCTTTGTCACTACTTACAATAGTCGCAACAAACTCATCTTCTTCATCTACTTTTTTTGCTAGTGTACCAATAATGTCATCTGCTTCATAATTATCAATTTCAAAATGTTTAATACCCATAGTATCTAATATTTCTTTAGCTTTAGGAAATTGTAATTTCAATTCATCAGGCATTGCTGCTCTACCAGCTTTATAATCATCATATTTATTATGTCTAAAGGTCTTTCCTTTATCAAATGCTACCATAATATAACTTGGATTTTCTTCTTTAATTATTTTATTCATCATATTAATGAAGCCATACAAAGCATTAGTTGGAAAGCCTTTAGAATTTTTCATAATAACTCCTGAATAAGCAGTTGCATAAAAACTTCTAAATAATAAATTATTACCGTCTACTAATATTATTCTTTTCATTTTTATCACCTGCTATTAGTATAACATAATTTATTTATTAGAAACTAGACTAATTGCACCTCCTTCATAAGTATTATTGTTATTATCTAATCTTTCTATTCTGTTACTAGCAATTAATAATAATATAGTAGCAACAACATAGATCATTAAAATAACCAATCCTTTCTTTAAATAATTTGCGTATACCATAAAACCTCTCTCCTTTCAACTTACACTTCAATTATAATTCGAACACTCGTTCGTGTCAACAATTATTAAAACATTTGTTTGACATTTTACACATATAATGTTAAACTATTCATATAAGAAGGAGGTATCTATGGAAAAGTTAACTAATAGACAAGAGTTTATTTTAAAGATTTTGAAACAATTAATAGCCAAAAACGGTTATCCACCAACAGTACGTGAAATTGGTGAAGAAGCGAACCTTCACTCACCTGCTACTATACATTTTCATTTATCTAAATTAGAAGAAAAAGGTTACATAAAAAAAGATAATAGTAAAAATAGAACAATAGAATTACTAGTACCAAATGAATATATTGAAAAAGAAGAAAACGTTGTTGATGTACCTCTAGTTGGAAAAGTAACTGCAGGTACCCCAATTGAAGCAATTGAAATGCCAGATGAGTATTTTTCTCTACCAGCTAATTTAATTACTACTAAAAATGATGTATTTACTTTAAGAGTAAGTGGAGAATCAATGATTAATGTAGGAATCTATGATGGAGATATTCTAATAGTAGAAAGAAGAGATACTGCAAGAAATGGAGAAACAGTAGTTGCTATGAATGAAGATAATGAAGCAACAGTTAAAACTTTCTATAAAGAAAATGGCTATTTTAGATTACAACCTGAAAACGATACAATGGAACCAATTATTTTAAAAGAATGTACAATTCTAGGAAAAGTAATTGGATTATACAGAAAATTATAGAAGTCTTATTAAAAACTTCTTTACTAACAAAAAGAATGACTAAGTCATTCTTTTTTTATAAACTCTCTTACAATATAGCTAGCAATCAAAAGTCCTGCACCACTAGGAACAAAAGCAGTAGAACCAGGTGTTCTATCTCCTACTTTAATAGGAACTTCAGAAGAAGATAAAACCATTATCTTCTTTTTTATCTTTTCATCTTTAACAAACTTTCTCAAAACACGCGCTAATGGGTCATTAACAGTTTTATCTAAACTAGTAATCATTAACTTACTAGGATCTAATTTATTACCAGTTCCCATACTAGATATAAACTTAATCTTTCTTTTTAAACACTCTTTAATTACCATCTTTTTAGTAATCATAGTATCACATGCATCTACAAAGTAATCAATACTATTAGCAAATAAAATATCAAAATTTTTATCATCAATAAATTCACTAATTTTAATAACTTTAATATTTTTATTAATATCTTTTATTCTCTCTTCCAAAACATCTACTTTTAATCTACCAATAGTAGAATCCAAAGCAATTATTTGTCTATTAATATTACTCTCATCTATCTTATCAAAATCCACTAAAATAAGTGTTCCAATTCCACTACGAGCAAGTGCCTCAACTACATAACCACCGACACCACCACATCCTAAAACTAGAACACTTTTATTACTTAAATCTTTTAATTTATCTTTACCTATTATTTTTTCTAAACGTGAATATTTAGGCAATCTTCTTTTCCTCATTCTTTCTAGATTTAACTAATCTCTTCTCTTTAGAACGTTTAGTATCAGTTACTGCTAAAGGTCTTTCATTAATTAGTTTATTTAAATAAGATAATCTAGTAAATATTTCAGCATTAGACATTGCCATATCATAATAATTATTTAAATTTTTAAAATCACGAGTTTTAATAACTTGAAATCCGTTTAATACTTCTTGTAAACTATCTTCTGGTATTACTGTATCTGTTAATATTGTATAATCAAAATTATTTATAAAATCTATAGTTTCACTAATATTAGCTACTCCTCTTTCTTCAAATAACTTAGGCCACTCTCTCTTTTCATAGTTTTTAACAATATTTTGTACTTCTGCTATCTTATCATTAGATAAGTCAGACCCAATACCCATTTTTTTAAAAGATATATACTTTCCTTTATTCTTTCCTGGTATTTCTTTTCTCATATCAGTTAAAGCAGCACTATATAATGAATCTAGAGAATCATCTACTTTATAAGGAGGTTTTTCTACTGCATAAACATCATATTTATCAGAATCACTTCTCTCCTTAGTAGTTATTAAATAACTTCTAGGATGTAATATACTTCTACTTCTTACAAATTGAGCTGCTGCATTAACGTCTTTAGACAATCTAAAAGAAGAGTCAGAAAATTTCTCACGATTAACTATAATATCGCTTTCATCAGCATCTTCAAAATGTACATTTTCTTTAATCTTAGTAGCTCCAGCCAAACTAACTTGTACACTCATTATTCTTTTATTGTTTGCAATAGGTAGAATTAACATATTACCCACTCCTTCGTGCACATATTATAACATAGTTGCTACTTTATTGCAATAAAAAAAGGTCAGATAAGATGACCTAGCAAACGATAAAACCTGTCATTTGTACAGGTGGGTGTCCATACGTTATCATTAGGATCCTTAATAATATTTAATTAAGTATTCAACACCGATAACTGATCCAGACTCCCTTATCGTTATTTTAGTCGGTTTTAAATGTGCCGGTTTCATAACCTATCTGACAACTTAAGTATATCAAACATTTCATATAATTACAAGATTTACATAAAAAAAAGAAGATTACTCTTCTTCTATCTCTTCTACTTTAATACTCCCATGAAAATGATTTTTTCTAGAATCTTTTAAATCATCTTTTAAAATCCATATTTTTAAATCATAATTAATAGTATTTTCTCCAGTAACTTCACCTTTAACAATCAAATAGCCATTATCTTTTTTTACTTCACTAAGCTTTCTAACACTACTATTATTAACACTAAAATAGATTGCATCATCATTAGCAAGTAAATCACTACAATCATCTATATCAATCATAGATAAGTCATTTTCAATATAAACATTGTATTTATGTACACCATTACTAGCATTACTAATACTAAATTTATGAGCTTGACTATTAATACCCTCTTCTTCATTATTCACAATACTATCTTCATTCAAAGTAATAACATCACTTAAACCCATAATATCAGTATCATATTTAACATTTAAATCTCCAACTCTAAAAATATTTAAAGCACTCTCTTTATTAAATCCACCAAAAAGAACAAATAGCACTAAACAAATAATTACCATAAAAATAGCTGTTGTAACCATCAAGTATTCTCTTTCATGTAATTTAATTCTTTCTATTGTACTAAGTACTTCAATATCACTATTTTTTTTGATATCTTCCATCTTTAATTTTTTCTTAGGTTTTGGCATCATAATCACCTATCTTTACTCTATTAATAGTATATCAAAATTATATTAATAGTTAAATATAAAAAAATAAAAAATCTTAGTTAAACTAAGATTTTATTATTATACCTAACTCTTCTAATTGTTCAGGTTCTAACTCACTAGGAGACCCCATCATTAAGTCTTGTCCTGAAGCACTTGGTGGGAATGCTTGAACTTCTCTTAAATTTTGTTCATCTTGAATTAACATAATAATTCTATCAATTCCAGGAGCCATTCCACCATGTGGAGGACATCCATATTTGAATGCTGTAAAGATAGATTTAAACTTCTTTTCTACTGTTTCTCTATCATATCCAACTATTTCAAATCCTTTAGCAAGTAAGTCTAAATCATGATTTCTAATTGCTCCACTTGCAATTTCATTACCATTACATACAAAGTCATATTGATAAGCTAATATATCTTCTAAGTTTTTATCATATGCCTTAACTCCATCATGTGGCATACTAAATGGATTATGACAGAAATCCCATTTTTCTCTTTCTTCATCATATTCAAACATAGGAAAATCATTAATAATACATAATTCTAATCTATCTTTATCTGCTAAATCTAATTCTTCAGCAATCTTAACTCTTAAAAGTCCTAAACAAGGTTTAACTACTTTTCTTTGTCCAGATATAATTAAAACTAAATCATTATTTTCTAATTTTAATTGTTTACTTAAATTATTAATTTCTTCCTCACTTAATGCTTTAACAATACTTCCAGTTACTTCATCACCATATTTAATATATGCAAGACCAGATGCTTTTCTCTTCTTAACTAATTCAGTTAACTCATCTAATTTCTTTCTCGAGTACTTATCAGCAGCATTCTTAACTACAATACAGTTAATCATACCTTTTTCTTCTAATACATTTTTAAATACACTAAACTCAGTATTTTTAAACACATCAGAAATATCATTAATTAACATATCATATCTTAAATCAGGTTTATCTGAACCATATAAATCTATCGCATCATTATAAGCAATTCTTCTAAATGGTTTTGGACTAACCTTTTTATTAGAAAATTTACTAAATACACTATGGAATATTTCTTCTCCTACTTCTAATACATCATCTTCTTCAACAAAGCTCATCTCAAGATCTAATTGATAAAACTCTAATGTTCTATCAGCTCTTGGATCTTCATCTCTAAAACAAGGAGCTATTTGGAAATATTTTTCTAATCCTCCAACCATAAGTAATTCTTTATATATTTGAGGAGCTTGTGGTAAAGCATAGAATCTACCTTTAAAATTTCTAGAAGGTACTACAAAATCTCTTGCCCCTTCTGGAGAAGATGCTGTAAGAATTGGAGTTTGTACTTCAACAAATCCCATATCATACATCTTATTACGTATAAAATGTAATACTTCGTGTCTTAATAATATATTATTTTTTAATTTATTTCTTCTAAGATCCAAATATCTATATTTTAATCTAGTATCTTCTAAAGCAGTAGTATCATCTACTATTTCAAAAGGAATATCTTCAGAAGCATTTAATAATTCTAATTCATCTATTATTACTTCAACTTCTCCTGTTGGAATGTTTTTATTTTTACTTTCTCTTTCTACTATTTCTCCAGTTACTTTAATAACTGATTCACTCTTTAGTGAAGAAGCTAAATCATAATATTTATTATCTGGTTTAACACATATTTGCATTATTCCACTTTTATCTCTTAAATCGATAAATACAAGTCCACCTAAATTTCTTTTCTTTTGAACCCATCCATATAAAGTAACTTTATCTCCAACATTTTTAATAGTAAACTCTCCGTTGTTATACTTTTTCATATATCATTCCTCCTCATGATGACAATGTCCACAGCATTCATGTTCTTCACCATGATGATGTCCACATCCACATTCATCATCTTCTGCTTCCATTAAATTTAATTGTTCATCTAAATAATAAATAATAGCATCTAAACTAATAACTTCTTCTTCTTTAGTCTTATTATTTTTTATCTTAACTTCATTATTATCTAAATCTTCACTATTTAATACGCAAGTAAATTTAGCCTTTAATCTATCAGCTTGTTTAAACTGACCTTTTAATCCTCTACCAGTATATTCAGTATCTACTATAAATCCTGCCATTCTAAGTTCTTGTGCTAAATAAGCAGCATATTTCTTTTCATCTTCATTAACATACATTAAAAATAAATCAATATCTTCAATAATTGGCACATTTACTTTTTCTTTTTCTAAAGCAAGTACTAATCTACCAATTCCAGATGCAAATCCAATACATGGAGTTTCAGGTCCACCAAGTTGTGATACAAGTCCATTATAACGACCTCCACCACCTAATACATTATTAGAACCAAATCCTTCTACTTTTGCTTCAATTTCAAATACAGTATGATTATAATAGTCAAGTCCACGTACTATATTAGGATTAATTTCATATTGTATTTGCATAACATCTAAGTACTCTTGAACCTTTTCAAATCTATCACGACTCTCTTCATTTAAATAATCAAGAGTCTTAGGAGCATTCTTTAATATTTCATTTTCCGCATCTACTTTACAATCTAAAATACGTAATGGATTCTTTTCAAGTCTTACTTTACAATCTTCACAAAAATCATCTATATGAGGTTTAAAATACTCTACTAATGCTTCTCTATAATTATTTCTACTCTCAGTATCACCCAAAGAATTAATATTAACTTTTATTTCTTTTAAGCCTAGCATTTTATAAATATTAACTGCAAGTGAAATAACTTCAGCATCACTAAGTGGATCATCACTACCTAATACTTCCATACCAAATTGAGTAAGTTCCCTATCTCTTCCTGATTGAGGTCTCTCATATCTATACATTGTTCCATTATAATAAACCTTCACTGGTTGATTAGGATCACCATACATTTTATTTTCAATATAGCTTCTAACTACACCAGCAGTACCTTCAGGTCTTAAAGTAATACTTCTACCACCCTTATCTTCAAAATCATAACTTTCTTTTGTAACAATATCAGTAGTATCCCCAATACCTCTATGGAATAATTCAGTAGCCTCAAAAATAGGTGTACGAATAAAAGTATAATTATACTTTTCCATTGCGGCATCTACTACACTTTCCACATATTTCCAAATCTTTGCTTCTCTTCCATAAATGTCGTTGCAACCTTTTTGTCTTTGTATCATATTTTCTCCTCCTAACAAAAAAAGATGACTACCAAAGGGCGATTTCTCGCGGTGCCACCTTATATTCTACTTTAAATACTGATAATGGAGTAACCCATTCTTCACTTATTTGAGATGTCTTCATTAGACTATAATAAATCTTTTCACCAACCAGATTCTCTCTAAAAATAATCATCTAACTACTCTTTCTCAAGAAGACACCATTATTATAACTTACTTTTTTAAAAGTTTCAATTCTTTTTTATATAAATCTAAATAATTATCTGGCCCCATACCAAATTCTCTAAAGAACTCTTCATCAAATAAATTACTTCTTACTTTTAAAAACTCATCTATTAATTCATTAGAAAAACCATACTTATCTATCGAATCCTTAATAAACATAGATACAATATCACCATAAGCATAAGTAAAATCTTCTTGTAAATCAACATAATCAAGTTCACTAACAAACTCACTTATATTATTATTAAAATATTTATTAACCACTTCAATTAATTCTTCTTCACTTAAATATGAATAAGCAGAATCTCTAATTAAATCCTCATCAAGTAAACTTAATATATAAGAAGTAAGTAAATAATCATGATTATTATCATCTACCTCCATTAACTTATCCTGAGCTTCCTCTTTTAAAATATTATTATTAATCATATAACTTAAGAATAATCTTTCAAATAATTTAGAAACTACTTCTCCATAAAAAGATTGATAAAAATATCTATTATATTCTTCTGTATTACCTTCAAATAAACTCATATCATAAACATGACCAAATTCATGAGCCAAAGTAAATAAAGCTTGTATATCAAGTATAAAATCCCCTATTAATACATCTACATCTCTATTTACTGGATTATATAAAGTCATACCTAAAGTATGATTATCATCACTTAATTTATAACTATATATATTAGACTTTTTTAAATAGTCTTCTAAAAAACCATCTAAATTAATACTCTTCATAAATTGAAAAAATATATCGTCAAAATCACTCTTACTAAGTTCTTGATACAAATCTACATTGTATTCTGGATCATCATCATGTAATTGCTCTACTCCAAAGCAAACTTCTCCCATATAACTAGAATGAAATTCCTTATCTTGAATAAACTTCTCTAACATAATATCTTCTAGTTTTACTAGTTTTCTATGAAACTTCTTATGATATTTATTACTACCAAAAATATCTTTCTTTTTAACTATTATTTTCTTATCACCAACACTACTTATTGCATCATAAATATTACCTACATAATTACATAATGCAATTTTATCATTGGGATTATTAGTAGTCTTTAACAAATTATTAGCTGCTTGTAATCTACGATATAATCCTTTAGTTTTATTAGTAACTTCCATCTAATCCATCCCCCAACTTGTCACATATTATAACAAATATATAAAAAAAGACAATTAAATTGTCTCTTTTACTACTTTAACACCCTTCATAATATCTTTCTTAAAGAAGTGATATGTACATCTTAAGAATAAATATACTGGAAGAGCAATTACTATTCCCCATATACCAGCAACAGTACCACCAATAGATACAGCCATAATAGTAATTAGTGGATTAACATTATTAGTCTTACCATATACTTTAGGACTAATAACATATCCATCTAATTGTGGGAATATTAAACATATTACAATAGTAGCAATTAGTAATGGAACACTAACTACACTAGCAAGTATAATTGCAATAATATTAGTAATTAAACCACCGAAATATGGAATAACAGTAGTTAAACAAGCAAGTACTCCAAGTAATAACCAGTTTGGATGTCCAACTATTAAAAATAAAATACTATATTCAAAGAATTGAATAATCATAAATATTACTAATCCCTTTAAATAATTACCTAATTCTTCATCTAATATCTTAAAATATTTAAAACTTCTTTTACTAATACTTAGTAAAATATCTTTAAATCCTTTTCTAATCTTATCCATATCAGTTAAGAAATAAATGAATCCTACAAAGCCAACTATAAATTGACCAATAAATCCAATTGACTTATTAATAACATCAACAGCTGTACTAGAAACAAATCCGCCTAAACTCTTACTAAAATCATTAATATAATCAATTAACTTTATTTCAAAACTACCAAAACTAACATTAAAATCATTATCAAAATTATTAAGTACTTTAGATACCATATCTACAAGTAATGATGCTTGGTCATATAGTAAAGGTAATATTAAAACTAATAGTCCAACTACTACAAGTAGTATTACCATTATCACTCCAAGGATTGCTAACCACCTACGTACACCTTTAGACTCTAACCATTTAACAACAGGTGTTAAAGCATAAGCAAAAGCAAAACCTATAATAAATGGAGCTAAGATAGATACTACTTTAGTAAATATACCCCACCATAAACCTATATTTGATAATCCTATATATAAAAGTAATAACAAAGCTGTAAAATTAATTAATCTATAATTCAACTTATTATCTAACATACTACTTCTCCATCCATATTGTAATTGGTCCATCATTAACTAAACTAACTTTCATATCAGCTCCAAATATTCCAGTACCAACTTCAACATATTTTCTTAATTCTTCATTAAATAAATCATACAACTTAATAGCTTCATCTCCGCCAAGAGCATTTATATAACTAGGTCTATTACCTTTATTAGTATCAGCATATAAAGTAAATTGAGAAACACTAAGTACACTTCCACCATAGTCAAGTATACTCTTATTCATAACACCATTCTCATCATCAAATATTCTTAAATTAACAATCTTTCTAGCTAAATACTCTATTTCTTTAATAGAATCTCCTTCAGTAAAACCAACTAAGACAACAAGTCCAGAATCAATGCTTCCAGTAATTTTACCTTCTACTTCTACTTTAGCTTCCTTACTTCTTTGAATTAATACTCTCATCTAAATGCCCTCTCTACTTTCTC
>OCTW011571538.1_pt1 | contig 15407 bp, 16 predicted proteins | sample 1539671 | NCBI WGS metagenome assembly OCTW01 (sample SAMN02144230, study PRJEB22623) | gut metagenome | biome: sheep rumen | host: Ovis aries | place: New Zealand
CGAAGACGAAATCGTATCTAGCGATATCATCGGTATGCGCTATGGTTCACTCTTCGATGCTACTCAGACTATGGTATCTAAGATTGATGATGATACATATCAGGTAGAAGTTGTATCTTGGTACGATAATGAAAACTCATATACTAGCCAGATGGTTAGAACAATCAAATACTTCTCAGAAAACTGCTAAGTATAGATTATGAGTAAAAAAAGACGCACTTCGGTGCGTCTTTTTTTTTGAGTTCGTATGAGTTTTCATTATCGTTTTATCAGACTGTCGCAATTTTGCTGCGCAAAATCGCTCCGTGCGGCTCTGCCAGCATCGCCGCATGGTATGATAATGAGAACTCATACACATCTCAGACATTTTCGGTAAAAAGGTTGCGAGTGACGCAGCAACCGCCGAAAATGCCGAGCGCCCCTGCGCGAAGGGGTAAGAACTATTAAATACTTCAGCGAGAACTGCTAGTTTTCGCTCAGGTAAACCACAATAAAAAAAACGGTGGTTGAGTGCTTCGCGAAGCGAAGTGTATCGAAACCACCGTTTTTTTATTGTGGTTTCGATACGCCCTTCGGGCTACTCAACCACCGGTATTTTAAGGTTAGCTTAGTCGAGGAGGGCGAGCAGCGATTCCTTTGGCTGTACTCCTACTGATGACTTGTGGAGCTGACCGCCTTTGAAGCTTGCTACGAAAGGAATGCTCATAACGCCGAACTGCTGGGCCAGGTCCGGCTCATCGTCTACGTTTACCTTGCATACCTTAATTTCCGGATGCTCTTCTGCGAGCTCACTGATTGTAGGGCCAAGCATGCGGCAAGGACCGCACCAGGTTGCCCAGAAATCAACGATAACCGGTTTGTCCGATTCCAAAACTTCACTCTTAAAATTTGCACTTGTGATATTCAATTCTGCCATAATATTTTTCCTCCTGAATTACAATCTGCCTCTGCAGATATTCATTGTGTACAATTAAAATATACATAGTAATTAAGAAATTGTCAAGTATATTGTATGCAATTTAATAAAAGTCAATATAGTTTTGGAATATTACGTAAATTTAAGTTTAATCTGCGCGAGCGAAAAAAGGGTGCTATCTAAATTAATATCAATATAGTTTTGGAATATTTCGTGACTGCAAGTTTGATGTACGCGAGCAGGAGAGGAACCCAATTAAATAAAGGTTAATATAGTTTTTAATTACGTTGATTTTGAAAAATAAATCCACGCGAGCGAAAGAGGTATACCATCTGCATCACCCCCGCAGATGGTGTGCCTCTGTAGCGGAAGTGGATTTATTTTTCAAGATTTTACAAAATATTTCAAAACTATATTGACATTTATTTAATAACCTAGTAAACCTGTAGGTATATTAAACAACACAAGGAGAACTTAATATGAAAAAAATCATTGCAATCGCAGCAGCCGCTGTACTCGCTTCTTCTCTCTTCGCAGAGACAATTAAAGTTGGTGCTACACCAGTACCACACGCAGATATCCTTAACCTCGTAAAGGATGACCTTAAGGCAGAAGGAATTGACCTTAAGATTGTTGAGTTCACAGACTACGTTACACCAAACGAAGCTGTAGAATCTGGCGAAATCGATGCTAACTACTTCCAGCACATTCCTTATCTTGAGTCTTTCAATAAGGAAAGAGGATATCACCTTGTAAATGCCGGTGGAATCCATGTTGAACCATTTGCTCTTTATTCAAAATCAAAGAAAGTAAAGTCTATCAAAGACATTAAGAAAAAGGCTCGCATTGGTGTTCCTAACGATCCTTCAAACGAAGGCCGTGCACTTCTTCTTCTTCAGGAAGCTGGACTTATTAAGATTGATCCAAAAGCCGGAATTGAAGCTACTCCTGCAGATATCATTTCAAATCCATTGAACCTTAAGTTTGTAGAAGTTGAAGCTGCTTCTCTTCCACGTGTTCTTTCAGATGTTGATGCTGCCGTAATCAATGGAAACTATGCAATTCCTGCAGGACTTTCTGCAAAGAAGGACGGACTTTATGTTGAAGGTTCTTCTTCTCCATACGTAAACGTAATTGCTGTAAAAGCCGGTAACGAAAACAAGCCTGCAATCAAGGCTCTTGTAAAGGCTTTGCAGAGCGATAAGGTTCGCAAGTACATTGACGACACCTATCCAAACGGCGAAGTTGTTGTAGTATTCTAATTTCAATGTCATCCCGAACTTGTTTCGGGATCTATTGTGGTTAAGTAGGCCGAAGGCCGTACGGTTTCTGAGCTCTTTCGAAGATTTGAAACCACATCCAACGCCCTGACAAATAAGTCGGGGCGTTTTTTTGTCATGTGCCTGTTGTTAGGTGGGGGAACAGAGTTTTCAGTAAAATACTGGGTGGTGGGGTGAGGGGAGGAATTTACAATTAAGTTATTTCTTAAAATCTTTCAAATTGTAAAGTTCACTAATTTTTGTTTTACAAATCAAAGTATATCCCTTATACTTTTAAAATATTAAGTTTATTTTGTTATCAAGATTTGATAGTGAGATATGATATATAAACTGCAATAATAGGAGAAATAGTATGAAAGTAAATTTTCAAGGAAAACACATTAATTGTACCTGCGATATAAAAATTCTTCCAAGAGTTGAAGAAGATTTACGAAACACAACCTCTATAATAATTGATGGTATTTCGTATAATATCAAAGATATTTTTCATGAAATTAAAATTAATACGTTTACACAGCAATGTGACGAAGAGTATACTGTTTTCCTTGAATAACTTTTTTAGAGACATTTTTATTCGTATAAAACAATCCAGACTTTATAATCAAATCGATTCCATAGGCCTCAATATAAACCCAAAAGTAGGTTGTTTTCATGATGGCGTAGCATTTCCTGGAAAGTATCTTACCTCTAAAAAACGTATAATGTGGGTGCTCAAAAATTCATATGATGACATTGACAAAAATGGTACCCCTATAAGTGATGGTATGGATATTCGTGACTGGTTTAGTGATGAAGCTTTGGAAGTTACTGCTGGTAAACAGATTTTTATAAAGATTGCTCTTGCATCGTATTGTATTCAAAACGATATTCAATATTCGCAAAAACTTCTTTCTGATAAAACCAAAATCATGAAGTATTTGCAGTCAATTGCTCTTGTAGATTTAAGTAAACTTCCAGGTGACACTAAAATTCAAAACGCAGATTTAATAAAGGAATTCAGCTATTTTAAAGATATTGTTTCTGCTCAGATAAAACTCTATGCTCCTGATATCATTGTTTTTGGAAATACACTTCAGTTTTGTTATGAAATATTTCCATCCTTGGATTATTCAAAGCCTCTTGCAAACTTTGCTGTAGGTAATGATGCCTGTTTTCTACGTTCTTTTTCAGATGGAAAAAGACTTCTTCTGGAAGCTTATCACCCTTCTTATCCGAAATCTAAAGAGGATTATGTAAGTACAATCGTAAGAGCCGTGGCACAATACTTTTCATAACAATTAATTGAATTATCACATTTATGCTGTATAATTAAATTCTATGGACAAAAATGATTTAGAATTATTAAATGCATGTGGCGATTTAGCAGTAACATTTACAAATTGTATTTTATCAGATAGACAACAATATAGAGATCAGCAATTCAGTTTATATCAATCCCAAATAGATCTTATTGCGCAAAAACAGCAGTACAAGCATGAAAGAAAAATGAAAAAGCTCGAAATAAAAGAACTGAAAGTGAAGTATAAAGCTTATAAAGAATACTGCGAGCTTGAAAAACAGAAAAATGAAATAAGAGCACATTTAGCAGAACAAAAAATTCAGGTTCTATTGGAAATTGCCAGATACATAAATGATTTTTATATGCAGAATTTAGAACTTTTACGTCAGGATTACCTTGAAGCTAAAAGTCACACAGAAGATATAGATATTCCTACATCTAAATTAATTAAATATCAGGCAGAAAGAGATAATCTGGCAAAAATAATAGAATCTACTCAAAAAAATTATAATGACATTATGAAGCGCTGGACTGATTCTTTCGATAAGTTAGGGCTTGAAAATCCCTTGCAAATAGAAAATTTTGCAAACATGTAAAATTCTGGATAAGGAATATTAGAATGGGTAATAATGAAGATGGTGCTGTAAAAGAAATTATTGATACAATAAGAAAAGATATGAGTCAGTTAGATGATAGAATTGGAAAGGGAGATTATAACGTAAATCTTTTAAATACACTTGAACATAATATTCGAAAGCTTCTGGACTTCTCTTCAATTACTGAAAATTCACGAAAAGAAATAGAAAGTTTAAAAGGCTATTTTGAAAAAATAAAGACTAAAGCTCGTAGAAAGAAAATAATTGATGAGGCTTCAACAGAACGTTTTGATTCTATTATAGAAAGATTAGAAGAGAGACTTAATAAAAAAAATGATTGGAAAGATAGTGAAGTTGTTCAAGTTATTGGTGATATAGCTAAACAGGCAGGCGACAAAGTAAAAGGGATAGTTAAGACACAATTTGAAAACAATACTCATGAACTTCCTGTGGAGTATTCCAGTCCAATAGAGTATAAAAAAGGAATGAAAAATAAAGCTCTAAGAGAGCAAAATAAAACCTTAAAAGTACTCCTTTATAGTATTGGGGGAATACTCGGGTTAATTTTCTTATTTTCTGGTCACCCATTATTATTCTTTATTATTGCTATAGTAATTGCATTTGTGATTTTTAACTTTAAGGAATAAAAAAATTGTTAGTTCAAATGCTTTTTCTGAGCGTCTGAAGTTAATTTGGAATAGTTTTATACGGAGTTTTTTATATATGAGAGATGAAGATTTTATTTATTTATTTGATTTTTTTGGAGATGATTTTGATTCCTATTCTATTGGTGATTGTATAAGTGCAGCCGAGAACGGAAGTGCTAAAGAGCAGGCCTTCTTAGCACTATGCTATAGATTTGGATTGGAGGGGCTTGAAGAAGATAGTAAAAAGGCTGTTATGCTTGCAAAAAAATCTGCTAAACAAAATTGTCCAGAAGGGTTAAAAGTTTTAGGAGATTTTTATTATGATGGCTATGGTATGAATTCTGATAATAAAAAAGCTTTTGATTGCTATCAAAAAGCAAATAAATATGGAAAAGAAAGCAGAATAGCTCTGTTATCTTTAGGTAAATCTTATTTGTATGGAATTGGAATACCATGTGATAGAAAAAAAGGAATACAGTTGTTATGGGGGGCGATAGGGAAAAAGTCTTGTGAAGCATGTATAATAATTGTTCATTATTACATGCATGATATTAATGATTTAGATATAGAAATAGATGATAATGATAAAGAACTTTTCTGGAAAACACTGAATTTTGGAAATGATTTAGGAATTCTGTATTGCCAGACTTACTTAGGTATTTGTTATTTAAAAGGTATTATTGTTCCTGAAAATCCAAAAAAGGCGTTTAAAATTATAAAAAAAACAGCTATAGAAAATGATTATGGAATGGCATATGCTATTCTTGCAGAATTATATGCAAATGGATTCGGTGTTAGGGAAAATTTGTCCTTGGCTGATGAATACATGGCGAAGGCTAAAGAAAATGGATACGAAGATGATTCAATGAAGACTCTTGAAGATTATTATGAGGAATCTAATAAAGAAGATGTCGGAGAAATCATTATAAATGAAAATGCAAAAGGTGCCATTAATTACAAAAGTAATAAAAATCTTGTTCCAAATTATATTGTTTTTATTGAAGCAATAGAAGAAAATAGAAAAGGGTCAGGTTCTGGTTTTATAATTGATGCGCAGGGGTATATTGCAACCTGTGCTCATGTGGTAGACACAGCAGAAAAAATTCTTGTAAAAGTTAATGAATTAGATGGCAGCAAGAAAGTATACAAAGCATCTCTGATTAAAATGAACAGGAAAACTGATGTTGCAATCATAAAAATTATTGATGATGTGCAGAATCTTTTTTATGCAGAAATTGATAATGATAGAAAACAACCTGATTTAGAAGAAGAAATTTCTCTATATGGATATCCGATGGGATATCAGTTGAATGATAATGTTATTGATTTAAATATTTCTGTTACAAAAGGAAGCGTTGCTTCTAATCAGAGAAAAGATGGAATAAGAAAAACAATGCTGGATATAAAAGCTTGTCATGGTAATTCGGGAGGTCCTGTAGTCAGTCGTGAAAATGGAAAAGTTATAGGATTATTAAGTGGTTCTGAAATAGGAAATCCTGGACAGAACTTTGATGAAGTTAATTATATGATACCTGTTTACTATTTGAATGAATTAATTACAAAGACAACAGATACGGGAAAGAAAGAAGAAAAAAAAGATAATGGAGAATCTGCGACTTTAAAGAAGACTAAAAAGAGCCAAAATGAAGAGAAAGTACCAAAAGAAAATGAAAATAGTTCTTCTGATAAAGTAATTGCTGCACAAAATTTTAAGACCTGGGCAGAGGTAAAAAGGTTCTTGCGTAATAAATATGGAACTGCTGAAGAAAATAATGATTGTCTTGCATTTGATTTTGAACTCAATGATGGCAGAACTCAATGTGTTTATATAGAACTAAAAACGTCTGAAAATAATGCATCACAATGGGTTTGTGTTTCTTCTTGTATAGGACTAATAGATGAATCAGAAATAAATGATGTTCTTGCAGAAATTAATGACTGGTGTTTTGGCGGATTAGTATTTGAGAAAGAATTCAATAAACATTTTATCCGATATTCTCAATTGTTATGCTGTACAACAGAGCAAAGTTTGATTGGGCCAATAGAAGCTATTGCAATAATGGCAGATGAATTCGAAGAAAAATACATTGGTGGGGACCAGAATTAAGGATTTATAAATTTCTATGACCAAATCTCCAACCCATCAGTTAAATAAAAAAATGCTTGAGAGGCTCATCATAATTCACAATGCAATCCGGTCGGGCATTTATCCGAATAATGAAAAGCTTCGTAAAATTTATTGTGCGCAGACTGGTTACGACAAGGTGGGTGAGGCTACAATCAATCGCGACATAGATACTCTTCGTACATATTTTCATGCGCCACTGGAGTTTGACCGGGAGCAGGGCGGTTATTATTATACCGACGATGATTTTGATTTTGCTCTGAACGATATTTCTGCGGAGGATGTTTTTTATCTTTCTGCGGCAAAGACTCTTCTTTCGAGTTTTGATGGCAGCCCGATTTATAAGGCTATTTCTGATGTTATTGATTTTGTAACTGATACTCAGGGTGTTGGCAAGAGCGCACTTCTTAAAAGGATTGCAGTTCCTCCTCAGCCAAAGGTTGTAACAGACAGCCAGATTTGGAAAAAACTTTTATCTTCTCTTCAGGATAATTTAATTATTGAGTTTGATTACACTGGCCGTTGGAATTCGGAAGAAACTCACCGGCGTGTGCATCCCTATCAGCTTCTTATGGATGATGGAAAGTGCTTCCTTTTCGGGTATTCCGAGGAACGTGAGGCGGAACGGCTTTTTGTAATCAATAAAATCAAAAATATTAAACTGACCGGCGAAACATTCGAACTTCCTTCAGATTATGATTTTTCTTCCAGATGCGGTGGCGGCAAGTTCGGTGCCTTTATGGGGGACGATAAGGTAGATTTTGTAATTGATTTTTACGCTGATGCCCGCGAGTTTGTAAAAGGCTGCATCTGGGCAGATAATCAAATTAGTGAAGATTTTGATGATGAAGATAAAACCCGTATTTCCTTTTCTTCTACTCAGGTGCTGATGGTTCAGGAGTGGATTCTCTCAAAGGCGGAAAATGCTGTGCCCGTATCACCAGACTGGCTGGTAGAAGAATGGAAAAACTCCATCAAAAAAATGATGGAGCGATGCCGTAACTCATTTTAGAATTCATCTTTGTGTGTAAGATAATACTCCGGAAGCTTTTCTTTGCTGTCTTTTACATCTGCAAGAGTTTTGAAATTCTCATCTTCAAGCATCCAGTCGTAAATTGCAGAATCCGGATTCGATGCCGCATAGTGTAGAGGAGTTCTTCCATTTTCATCTCTGGTATTCCATACAGCATTGTAATAAATAAGCATCCTTATGATATCTGGATTGGTATTCATCATTGCTGCAAACATAAGTACAGTGCATCCATCAGAATTGGCTGCATTTACATCATAGCCCTCTTGAATCAAGGCTTCCAGAATTTCAGGAATCTCATTTCTGCTGGCAAACATTACATGTTCTGTTCGCATTTTTCTAATGTAGAGTTTGATTACTTCAGGATTTACTGCTCCAATAAGAGCTTTTGACAGGCATGATACTCCATCATTATCAGCAAGATAGGTGGAAAAGGCAGAACTTATATAGTACACAACCGGAAGACTTTCATTCTGTGCTGCAAGGTGAAACATTGTATCGCCGTCATTATCTTTTGCATCTATGTCTGCACCTGCATTTATAAGCAGTTCGATGACATCAGGATTTTCCTGATATTGAGCTGCAGTTAAAATAGGAGTTGCTCCGTCATCATCTCTTGCTTCAATGTCCAGCCCCTGATCAATAAAAAATTGTGTAATTTCCAGAGCCGGGTTATATCCTGCAGATATTGCAAGAAGTGTCTGGCCGATAGAATTTCTGATCTTTATGTCACCGCCGGCAGAAATCAGCTCTTTTATAACATCAACATTGCTGGTATTCAAAGCGGCAAATTGAAGCGGATTTATCCCCATTTTGTTTTCAACATTAACGTCTAATCCTCTCTTCAAAAAGAATCTGATTGTTTCAACATTGTTTGAATATGCTGCGTAATGTAAAAGAGTGTTATCATCTTCGCCTTTAAACGAAAGCTCGAATCCGTAATCCAATACATGCTGGATGAAATCTGTGTCTGGTGCATCTTTAATTGTTTTGTGAATAACGTACTCTTTTTCTTCTCTGGAAAGTGAAGAAAAAACTTTTGCGAGCAGAAAATCAAACAGCTGTGTGTTTCCAGTTTCAATTGCGTAATCAACTGAAGTAAAAAGTTTTTCGTTCATAGTGACTCCTTAGAAAGCCTTACCAATCGGTAGTCGCTTTCCGGCATAAAAATACCATGAGCCACTATCAAAACGTGATATTGAAAATCAGTTTATGATTATTAATCATTATTAAAACCAATGGTTGCTTTTTCGTCTGTTTCGAACTTTTCCTTCTTACAGTAATCCAGGATTTCGTCGACGGTACACCGCCTGCCGCTGAGAACCTCTTGCATTATTGTTTTACGCAGAATGTTGTCTATCTGGCCGCCGGTCATAGTGTATTTCTTTGCAATTGTAGTTATATCTTCATCTGAAAGCCAGTCGAATTTGTCCTTCCAGATAAGCTTAGAAACTTCAACGTTTGGCTTATTGAATCTGATTTTGAACAAAAAACGTCTGTCGTATGCCGAGTCGAATTGTTCTATTACATTGGTTGTTGCAATAAAAATACCTTTCTGGCGTTCAATGTTATCAAGAAGAATTGACTGTATGTGATTTTCGTGAACCTCGGTACTATGTTCTGTATTTGCTATGCGTTTTCCAAAAACAGCATCGGCTTCATTAAAAAGTAGTATTGGAACATTTGCTCCAATGTTTACAGAAGTTTCATAAAGACTGTTGTAACGTCTGAATACTTTTGAAATATTATTTTCAGTTTCTCCAACCCATTTGCTTATTATAGAACCAAGGTCGATATGAAGAATTGCTCTGTTTGTTTTTTTTGCCACCTGATATACAGTTTCTGTTTTTCCTGTTCCAGGGGCCCCTTGAAGCATTATACACATTCCAGGAGACAGGGCTTTTTCATCAAGGCGCATTTGAATAAGCTTAAATGTGTCTTCTTCCAGATATTGAGTAAGAGTGGTAATGTCATTCTGAATTTCTTCAGGATAAAAAAGTTTTTTTTCTTTGATCTTTTCAGGCTTGATAATATCTGTTGCTACACTGCTTGATACACTAAAATCCTTTAAAGAAATTGAATCATCATTATAAACAGCAAGACCTATTTCGTTTGGAATGTAAAATTCTTTTTGAATAAAACTCTGTTTAGCATTTTCTTCACCCATAGTTACTGCAGCATTTATAAAACCTTTTGCTTCCAGAGCTTCAAAATATTTTTGATATTCCAATAAAGTAAAAATATTTTCGCCTACTTCAGTTGTCAGGTTTGTTATACTTATGCCGTGCATTTTAATATCATCATAAAAATAATGAAATAAAAATGCAAAAATGATGGCTTCTTTTTCAGGTAGATTAAAAAATGTACATATCTTTTGCGTATATTTTTTTGCCTGTTCATCCGCCTCAACACTTTCGATGTCAAATCTGGACATAACGACTTTGTGATGTAAATTATCAATATACTTTCTGGTAAATGAAACCTTTCTTTTGTTTTCTTCCATTATTTATTCTCCTGTTCTTAAGTCTGCTTCAAAAATACAATGTCCTGCTATCAAATCGTGATAGTGAGAAAAAATGTTTGTATTATTTATTAATTTTACAAGCGAAATCACAGAAAGTACAGAAAAAGGTAGACTTATATTGCCACAGGGCTTTGATTTTTTTATCATAGAAATATGTCTTTAATATCAGATTCCAAAAAATACTGGCCGCTTCTCCTCGCAGACGGCTTTTACTATCTCTTTACCGGCCTGTCTGCCGCAGTAATCAATAAAGAAGTTTATGCAATTTTGTCTCCCCGACTTATTTCCCTGCAAAGCATAATAGGCTGGGGCGGGGGAGTTCTTCTTGGCTTTATGTGGTCTCACTGGAACAAAAAGCTTTTGCCCCTGATGCTGCCATTTTTCCTCATGCAGGCGGCGGCAAGTGTTTTGTATTTTATCTACTCCGAAGCAACCCTCAACATGTTCATCTTCTGGGTAATCAGTATGGGCATGTATGTTTTCTTTGGCGGCATCAGCGACAAAATTTTTGAAGGCGCTAAGGCCTGGTTTTTTAAGAAAAGTGAAGAACGTGCTTCTTATGATAATCTGATTGATATGACGGGCAGTATTTCCGGTTTTGCAGGATATTTTCTTTCGATGATTTATGTTCCTTCTTTGAGAATGGCAATCTTTTTTAATTTTATTGCAACATTTTTCTGGTGCCTTGGAATCATCTGGTATACATTGCGCCATCGTGGTGATTTGAAGGATGAAGAAAAATCATAAAAATATTTTTACTTAGTCATATGACTAAGCAGCCCCGTTATAGTACAGATATCTGCTTTGCAGAATTAATCTAAAAATCATGGGGGAAATCATGAAAAAAATTAATAAAATTACAGGCTTATTAGCAGCAATGCTTATTTTGTTGTGTTTTGTTTCTTGTAAACAGAATGCAGCTTCAACACCAAATTTGGTGGCTAGTTTTAAGGGAACTATGATATCAGGTACAAAGACAATGGGTTCGACACTGTCTTTCTATGATGATTCATCATTTAAAAATACTATAGATAATGGTGGCTTTAATGGTGGTACTTATACTGGTGATGTTTCAAAAGATGGTACAGGAAAGCTATCATTTACAGATGCTAATACAGATCTGGATTGGACTCGTAGTGGAGATACTCTTAAATTGACTATAATGGGCATGTCTATGGGAACTTACCAGAAACAATAATTAATTCTTAAGATGTCTAATAAGTCTTGCTTATTAGACATCTTATTGGGTGAAAAATGAAAATTAAAATAGTTTTTATTGCACTTATTGCTACCGTAATGATATTGTGTCTTACTGGTTGTGTAAATCCTGCTGCTTCTAATCCAGCCCATGGAAATCAGGGCAATGATGGAGGAAATTCAGAAAATACATTATATCCATTTGAAGGAAGCAGCTGGTATGGTGATACTTATACAGATTTTGCTGACTCTGATGGAAATCTTGTAAAATCAGGTTATGAAAAGATTCTGGAGTTCGAAGGTATAGCGTATTCAATGAATGGTAAGACTTATGGAATGGTAAAAATAATTAATGAATTATATTTTTTCTGGCCAGAAGGTTATAATAACCAGTCAAACACAAAATACGAAGTTTTACTGAAAAATCAGAAATTGAATTATAGTGTTACTAAGACAGATAGTGGATATACAGTAACTATGGGGCCCTTTGGTTCAGATTGGTTTACTATGACTATATCTAATGCTTCTGCGACTTCTGCTACAATTCGAAATACAACTCATGGCTATACGAGTTATGGTGCTGAACCTAATAAACTTACCTGGTATAGCGATGACCTTCTTCCACGAACTCTTACAAAACAATAAAATATAAGTATGGCCGGTCATAAAACAACTCATACTCAAATGGAACGATATAAATTGATTGATTCAATACTCTCTAATGGAGAGATTGTTTCGTTTGAGGTGATGCTGGAAGCGCTGCGGACAGCACTTAGGGATGACTTACTTTCTGATAGTTCTGTGCGACGCGATTTTCGTTATATGCGAGATGAACTTGGGGCACCTCTTGAGTATGATAAAAAATCTAATGGCTGGCATTATACCAAGCCCTTCAAACTGCCGGCAGAGGCTTTTAGTGATGATGAGATTCTTTATCTGGAGCTAATACGAGGCCTTGTGAATCAGAATTCAAATGATGATTTTCTATACAAAGCCTTTGATAAGCTGCTGAATAAAATTATCCCTGCAAGACATGCTGAGAAAGAGACCCTGAAACAAGTTCAGGGTGACGACATACAACCTCATGGAGACAGCCTGTGTCATGCTGAACAGTCCTGTCATTCTGAACTTGTTTCAGCATCTATACGAGACCGGTTTTACATTGCACCTCGTCCAAAACAGCTGATTGACGAAGGCGTGGTAGAAAAAGTTCTCGAAGCCATCAAAAATAATTATCTGCTTGATTTTAATTACTTCAGCAAATGGGAGCCGGAAGAGAGGCACAGAAAAATCATGCCCTTTCAGCTCGTCTTTGACAGCGGCAGCATGTATTTGTACGCTGCATCAAGTAATCCAAGAGTGCCCGGCCCCCGCCTTTATAAGCTTTCAAAAATGCACAATGTTCAGGTGATAACTTCAAAAACTTTCGACCTGCCGGCAAATTTCCGTTTTCGCGAAGCTTTTGAAGAGGGGCGCTTTGGAGCCTTTCAATACGATGAGGCTTATGATTTTAAGCTTGAATTTTCTGGCGAAGCCCGCAGCATAGTCAGGGAGTGCGTCTGGTCTGACAATCAGGAAATAGAAGAAAATCAGCAGGCCGGTACAACTACAATTTCCTTTACCAGTTCCCAGTGGATTCCTGTTTTCAGATGGCTGCTTTCTTTTGGAGAAAATGCCCGTCCCCTTGAGCCTGACTGGTTTGTTGAACAATGGAAAGAAACTGTTTGTAAAATGTCAGAAAAAGTTAGAAAGTAAAAAAAAATATTACCTTGTCATTAAATGACTATCTGTATAATCTATAATAATTTTAGATTTTGTAAATATTGAGGCATTTCTATGAAAAAGTTTAAAATTATTATAGCAGTTATTTTTGCTGTCGCTGTGATTATGGGAGTTTCTGCTTGTTCAAATTCAAGCAATAGTGGTGGAGGCGGAAGTTCTACATCTGATAATCCTTTTGATGGAACATCGTGGTATGGTGATACAAAAGATATTCTTGCAAGCAGAGATATAAAAGATGTAAAACTTCTGGTATTCGATAAAACTGACTATAATGGAGCAACGATTTATATATGTAAAAACGTAGAGGGGCTTTACTTTGGTGGAGAAGATTACTGGAGACTGCCGGCGGGGAATAAACAACCTTATAGTGTAGAGAAAAAAGCAGATGGAAGTTATGTTGCAACGACTCAAGTTTTTGAATATTCAGTAGTTATTCCAAGTGCTGATTCTACTACAGGTTATATTTCAATAGAGCATAATAATCAGACTCTTAAAATAAATATTAATAAGAAATAGTTTTACATACAAAATCGCAGAGAGTACAGATGTCGCCTGTGGTTCCGGGAAGCTTCTTTTTCTGGGACCGCAGGCATTTTTTTAGTCCATGGCGGCGGTAGTGGGAAAGGCCTTCTTCGTAGCAGATTTTTATCATGGGATTTTCGGTGGCCTTCTGCATAATTTCTTCGAAGCTGTCGTGAATTGTGCCTATGAAAAGTGCCGGGTTTTCGTTTGCAAAACCGCAGCAGGGGGCAATGTTTCCGTCGGCGTGAACATAGAGAATGTTACCGGGCCCCTGACAGTAATCTTCCTTGAACCAGCGTCGGGCCTGCCAGGAGCGGGGGTCGTCTGAAGGGTAGGTGCGGGGGAGGTGGAACTCTGTCACCCCGAACTTGTTTCGGGGTCTTCTAGTAGATGCTGAAACAAGTTTAGCATGACGACGTTCTACGGTGGTTTCGAGAGCCTCAACCACCGTATCATCTTCTACTGTCTGAATATTAATAGAATTCTCGCCAAAAATCTCCTGAACAGCGCGGATAAAAGTTTCCATACGATCGGTAGTTTGTCCGTGGTAGGAATCCCAGCTGAGGCCGATTTTTCCGTCGTAGCCTGCGTCGTATAATATCTGAAGTGTTTCAGTGAGTTCTGCCTCATCCCGCCACCAGTCGCCGTTTGTCATAATCTGGTCAAACATAAGGTCGTTAGAAATTGCGGCCTTGGTAACTTCAATCAAAAAATCCATATACAAAAAAGGCTCGCCGCCGGAAAAACCGATGTGGTCAATTACAGGAAGTGGGGTGCCGTCAGGTCCCGGCTGCCCGCCGCTTTCTACACAGCTTTCAATCAATCTTACTGCATCTGCAATTTCCAGTTTGTGGGGTGTTCGGTTAATAAAACAATGCTCGCAGTGCAGGTTGCAGGCGGTTGTGGAAGAGAAAATAATTTCGGTGGGGTGGAAGCCTTTTGATTTCATAAGTCTATTATGAGAAAGAAATATTTTTGCGTCAATCAGTTGATTATTATATAGAGCATAAAATATGAAGTGCAGGAGGAAAAATTTATGTTTGGACCAATCTGTTTTCTGTGAGTGTGGCATAAAATTGAAGCTACAGTCTCAAAAATTTATGCTTAGAATAATCAATTCCTGAGGGGAAAGCATAAAATATTGAGTGCAAGAGGTAAAATTTATGCTTATTGAGACTTTTATACCTTTTCCAGATAAGAATTATATGAGAAAAACTTCAAAAAAGCATAAAATATAAACTGAACGATAAAAAATTTATGCTTCCGTTCAAATGCCCGCAGTACAGAAGCATAAAATATGAAGCTCAGAAGGTATATTTTATGCTTTTTCGAGGAATCAATGCTTCTTCAAAAATCTATGTCTGCACATGTCTATTACAACTCTGTTTTTTCAAAACATTAATGGTCAGGTAAAGAAAGCTATAGCATATTTTTACATTGAATTTGTCTATAAAACTCATTATATTTTATTGTATATCGTAAATTTCCCTGCATTGTTTGTGGGGTAAA
>OCTW011549991.1_pt1 | contig 15405 bp, 13 predicted proteins | sample 1539671 | NCBI WGS metagenome assembly OCTW01 (sample SAMN02144230, study PRJEB22623) | gut metagenome | biome: sheep rumen | host: Ovis aries | place: New Zealand
GAACTGATTCTGCTCTGCGTATTCCAACATCGCATTGATCTTCGAGATAAAGCGCATCTGACGCTCCTCGAAAATAGCGGGCGAGAGGTATAGATCTACTTCTCGCTCTTTAGTCATAGTAAGGCTACATCCCACTGAACGAGGGATATAAGTGATGATGCCTCTTTGTGCCAAAGAGACTAATATCTCATGTTTTGAGGGTTCATCCGCTTCGCGGACATATTGTAGTTCAGTATAGATCCCGGAGTACGAACGCATCAAAACATCCATTAACTCTACCTGTTCGCGGGAGAGATTGTATTCGCCTAACTGATGACGCGGCACGTTAATCTGTACCCGCGGCTGCGTCTCGTGCTCTTCTTCAAAGTCGATATAGCCCGCCTGCGTCAGGATATGCAGAGCAGAGTAGGTCTGCAGCACGGGCAGCTTCATGACGTGGCAGAGCTCGTCTATGTGTACCATGAACCGATGACCGAGACCGCTACCGGCACCGATCTGCAGGAAGTCCATGGTCTTGTGATAGACCATCTCTACAAACTCCTTCGGAGGATAGGTGTCAACGATGCGTTTCTTAATTTTCGCTTTGTCCTCATGGGGATTAAAGAGCAGCACGGCATACGCCGTCTCTCCGTCCCTTCCGGCGCGACCTGCCTCTTGGTAATAACTCTCGAGGGTGTTCGGCAGATCGACATGAATGACCAGCCTTACATCCGCTTTGTCGATACCCATACCAAACGCATTCGTCGCTACGATGACACGTGTCTTGCCTTCTTTCCACGCCTCTTGCCGCTCGTTGCGCTCTTGGGTTGTCAGACCGGCATGATAGAAATTTACCATTTGGTCATTTCTCATTTGGACATTTAACCATTCGGCGAGTTCTTGTGCGCGCTTGCGGTTGCGGACATAGACGATCGCCGAACCGGGGACACGGGAGAGGATATGCGCTACTTGCTCGGCTTTATTATCCGTCTGGCGCACGACATAATGAAGGTTATCTCGATGAAAAGACTTGCGCAGGACGTTCGGTTCGGCAAAGCCCAATTTGGCTTGTATGTCATCGATGGTCTCAGGCGTTGCCGTTGCCGTGAGAGCCAAGACCGGCACGCCCGGTAATAACTCTCTCACCGCCGCTATATTCAGATACGAAGGACGAAAATCATAACCCCATTGCGAGATGCAATGTGCCTCATCGACGGCGATCAAGCCTATCGGCAGATCTGCCAAGCGTTTGCGAAACTCCTCCGACTCCAGCCGCTCAGGTGAACAATAGAGAAAATGGTACGGCCCGTAGAGACAGTTATCCAGCGCTACGCGCTGCTTGCCCCAACTCATGCCGGTATAGACCGCAGCGGCTTGGATACCTCGTGCAAGCAGGTTCTCCACCTGGTCCTTCATCAAAGCGATCAAAGGTGTGATAACGAGGCATAGACGTTTGTTCTCATGCTCAGAGCCCATGACAAGGGTGGGTACCTGAAAACAGATACTCTTGCCGCCTCCCGTAGGCATGAGCGCCAAGGTGTCGCGCCCCGCTAACACGGCATCGATGATCTCCGCCTGTAAGGGGCGAAAATCATCGTAGCCGAAGAATAATTTTAGCGCTTCGCGGGGTGTCATAGAGGGGAGTCTTAGGTAGACCTAGGTAGTCATAGGTTGACCTAAATTATCCTAAGATTTTCAGTGCGGTACGAACGCGCTTGATAGTCTCTTCTTTGCCGAGGACATCGGTGATAGCCCAGATATGCGGGCCGCGAGCTGCACCGACCAGACAGATACGGAAGGCATTCATAACAATACCAACGCCGTACTCTTTCTTCTCAATCCACGGCATAACGAGTGCATCCAAGGCCTCTGCGGACCAATCTTCCTGAGCTTCCAATAGTTCCAGTAACTCGGTCATGTGTTTCGGCGAATCTTCTTTCCAACGCTTCTTGAATGATTTCTCGTCGTACTCCGTCGGCGCAACAAAGAAGAAGTTAACTTGCTCCCAGAGCTCCGGCACGAAGTTCACACGATCCTTCGTGAGGCCGATAACCTTCGCTGCCATCGACATATCGATATTTCGATAAACCGATTTATCGAGATGCTCTTCGAGCACCGGCTTGAACATCTCAGCGAGTTCTTCGTTGGAACGGAGCTGCAGATACTGGTGGTTGAACCATTTGCCCTTTTCGTAATCGAACTTGGCACCGGATTTGGACACACGGTCGAGAGAGAAATCCTTAATCAGCTCGTCCATCGAGTACATCTCTTGATCGCCTGAACCATGCCATCCCAGAAGGGCGAGGAAGTTGATCACTGCCTCTGGCAGGTAACCGCTCTCGCGATAACCGGACGAGACGGTGCCGTCCTTCTGGTTGTGGAACTCCAGCGGGAAGACTGGAAAACCGAGACGGTCGCCGTCACGTTTGGAGAGTTTGCCGTTGCCATCAGGCTTGAGCAACAGCGGCAAGTGGGCAAACTGAGGCATTGTGTCCTCCCATCCGAATGCGCGATAAAGGAGCACGTGGAGTGGGGCCGAAGGCAACCATTCCTCGCCGCGGATGACGTGGCTGATCTCCATGAGATGGTCATCGACGATATTCGCCAAGTGATACGTAGGCAGGTCGTCTGCGGATTTATAGAGCACTTTGTCGTCAAGGATATTACTATTGATCACTACCTCGCCGCGGATGAGGTCATGTACATGCACGTCCTCATCAGGCTCTACTTTGAATCGCACGACGTATTTCTCTCCTTTGTCCAGCAGCGCTTTTACCTCCTCTGCACTCATCGTCAGCGAGTTGCGCATCTGCATACGCGTGCGGGCATCGTACTGGAAGTTAGGAATCTCCGTGCGCTTTGCCTCTAACTCCTCCGGGGTGTCAAAAGCGATATACGCATGTCCGGAATCCAGTAGCTGCTTCACATACCGGTGGTAGATCTCTCGGCGTTCGGACTGTCTATACGGCCCGTGCTCACCGACAGCCTCGATCTCTTTAGTGCCTTTCTTCAGGCGCAGACCTTCGTCAATGCCGATGCCTAACCAATCGAGGGCCTCCAGGATATACTCCTCTGCGCCCGGCACAAAACGCGTCGAGTCGGTATCCTCAATACGCAGGAGCATATCTCCACCGTGCTGACGGGCAAACAGATAGTTGTACAAAGCGGTACGTACACCGCCGATGTGTAATGCACCCGTCGGAGACGGAGCAAAACGAACTCTAACTTTTCTTTCCATTGTATTATTATTTTAATATATCTTCATCTTTTATTGGTTGATACGCTCCATCTTTGCTTTCGTATATGATGGTATCCGGTTCCAGACATTCTAAATTATGCCATACTCCCTTAGGTACGACGAGTAAGGGGACGGAGCAACCTGGGCGTAGTTCGATGGTTTCCGTACATTTTCCTTCTTCATCGTAGAAATACTCACGAATAGCACCTCGAACGATGGTGACGATTTCCGAGGAATCAGTATGCCGATGAATAGGCAGAACGGTACCCGGTTGTAATGCATTGAGCATCCGCTGGCTTTGGTCGTTCGACGAATTGCGCAGATCATAATTGATCCTTAATCGGGGCGTCTTTTTCGCCTGTGCACTGAGCTGATCTAATAATTCAGTAGTGATGATCATAAATTATTATTTTTTTTCAAGGCTTTGTAAGTATTGAGCATGAAGGTGATAATATCTTTTCATGAATAGCAGGTAGGCTATGCATAAAATAATAACAGCCACCAAGAAGTAAACCCAATGCATTCTGCTGAGATAGATCTGTCCCAATGAGATGATTAGTTGAAGAATCATATATCCGAGAGAAACAACCTCATGCGGTATCTTTAACTCATTTGCCATGATTTGGAATGCATGTTTTCGATGAGCTTGTCCCAAGTTCTCATGCAGCATAATACGATGACAAATAGTTAGGATAGTATCCACACCATATACTACCAGCAGAAGGATATATGTCAGGTCACCTGTTTGTAGGATTAGTTTGCCGAGAGGGAGTAGTACGATGAAAGCAATACCTATACTGCCGACATCTCCGGCAAAGCATTTGGCTTTTCCTTTCGGGCGGAAATTGAAATAACTGAATACCACGCACGCAATCGCCGCTACGATCAGATAGGACATCTCTATGAAATGTATCGAATGATTGAGGATGATAAGCGGCAAAAGCACCGTTAGCGAATAGCCGCTTGTAATGCCATTGATTCCATCCATGAAATTATAGGCATTGATGATCCCCACGCAAACAATCAGCGCCGGGGCAATCATCCACCAGTTCTCCAAGTTAATCATCCCTAAATCCGCAAACATCATGAACATGGCTGTAAATTGAGCGATAAGCCGTACCGAATCGGGCAGGGAATGGATATCGTCCCAAAGGCTGATGCCGCAAACGATAGTCAGTCCTGCGAGGAACCAAGGATAGTTAAATCCAAAGAATGCGCTCCAGATCCATGCAGCAAGCAAAAAGATTATTCCTCCTCCACGGATGACAATACTATTATGCGAGGATCGCTCATTAGGTCGATCGACTATATTGAACCGGTCTGCAATGCGGAAATAGACTAACTCTAAAACCAAGAGCAAAGCCGCTATGATGATATATGTGCAGTATATGGGCATTATAATATATGTTTTAATGATTCTTCAAAACTTACGAGTTGGTAATCAAAATCCATTTTGCTCATTTCAGGCGCGTAGTAATACGTGCCGAACATCTTGTTGATCGGTTGCAGGAAATGGCTGGCGATGCGTACAAACGGGTTCAGCCATTTTGTGAAATACACGTGGTGGTGTTGTGCTTTGGCAAAATAGCGAATAATTTCCACGGTGTCGCTGAGTTCGCAGTTTTGCGGATAGAATGTGCCGGCTAATTGGCGGTTCACGGCTTGCAGCACAAACTCAGCAAGGTTATCGATATAGAGCATACTGCGCTGGTTGTGGAAGTCGGGGAATAAAGGAGTCTTTGCCGCCAACTTGATCAGCCTCGGGAAATTGCCTTTGGAGTTAGGTCCGTAAATCATAGGCGGACGCAGAATACACACTTTGAAGGTGTCACACTCTAACTCATGCAAGCCTTTCTCCGCTTGCAGTTTGCTATCTCCGTAAAAGCCGTTCGGACAGGGTTTCGTATCCGACGTAATCATTTCCGGTATAAGCGATTGGCTTTCGTGAAAAACAATCATACTGCTCATGAAGATAAATTGCTTCACGCCGGCTTTTTTGGCTATTTGTGCGACCTCAATCGTCAAATCCCGATTCACCTTATAGTATAACGCTTCCATGTTTGCTTTGGCATTCACGTGAGCAATACCGGCTACATGATACACAACATCGTATTGGGAGAAATCGGTGTCTCTCCATGTATCTTTAAGCATGTCTAATGTATCAACACGGTAGTTGCTGTGGTTCTTAATCCACCGCTCAACACTTGTTCCGACATAGCTTCCGGCTCCTGTAATCAGTATATCCATAGTTTATATAATTCTTCTATATATTTCCAAATCACTGTATGGTCAAAATGCTCAGCGACCCATTTTCGTCCATTGATTCCCATTTCCGGATGGTCGTGAGCTATTCTTATCTGCTTAGCAATATCCGCTGGTTCATGCGTAGTGTATAATCCCGTTATGCCCTCCTTGATCGCATCAATACATCCGGTTTCTTTGGTAGTAATAACGGGCTTTTGCATGGATTGTGCCTCGAGTGCTCCAATCGGAAAACCTTCTCGATAGGATGCTAAGACATAGATATTCATCATCGCATAAAAATACTCCATATCCTTATCTATCAATCCGGCAAAAATGATATGTTGGTCATTGCGAATTCGCTCTTGAATAGACGCAGGCAAGGCATCTCTCTCTTCAAACATGCCCACCAAGAGCAGTTTGGCATGTAGTTCTTCGGGTAAACGGTCAAATGCGTCTATCAACTCAATAATCCCTTTATCCCGAACGAGACGACCGGTATAGCCGATGACAAAATCACTTTCGTTAATCCCGTATTGTGCGCGATAGGAAGCCAACTTTTGCGGATCGATCAAAGTGGGGTTATATTTTTTCTGTGTATCTATACCGCCACAGGTGCCATTTCCTAAGAGTACTTGCTTATCGGCAGGGCATAAGTGGTCACGGAGACTTTTCTGCATGAGTGAGTTACTCACACATACGACCTTTGTGGCGCAAGCCGATGTCAATCTGTCAATCCAGATTAGTAGCTTTCGTTTGAGTCCGTGGCTCGTTTCGTAAACAAGTCCATGCCGGAAATAGATGCGTTTGGGCACGCCGCATAATTTAGCCGCAATCATACCTAATAATGCGCCTTTGGGCGAGTGACCTTCCACGATGTCAATGTGGTTTTGGCGAATATACCGACAAAGACGGAATATCGATTTGAAGTCACTGATGATGGATATTTTGCGCGCTACAGGTGTTGCCAGATATTCGAAATGATAGTATTCCGCCATTTGGGGTAGTCCTTCATCCGGAGAACAGGCAACGAATAATTTATATCCTTTTGGCGGGAAATAGAAGAATTGGTCACCTATAAAATGGCGCAAAACAAAGCTAATATTTATTACATGTAAGATATTCATTTGTGTCAATTATACGTGTATCAACCGATATATTTTCGATATAAATCGTTTCAGTCTCCATCCTCCAAGGGCGAGAATCATTTTGCGTAGCCAGATATGCGATGCGGGCATCCATGATTGTGCATAATGATGGATCGTATGGGTACGTTCTGTCATTTCCATTTTGCCGTCGATACCAATAGGGCAGAAATAGTCTTTCGGATAGATGGAAATACCCTCTATTTGTTGGATCTCGTTGCTGATTTGCAATCCATGTTCAAACAGCACTTCTGTCGTTGTAGTGACGATGGTTTTGAGATCCATAGAGCCGTCGCTCAAGATAAAGGAGCGTTTGTCGTACAAGTCCAGCAGTTCCTTATAGACAGGGTGCTTCGGCTCTACGCCTAAGCCTAAACCGGGATTGACGGTGATGATCTGATTGTCCTTGGTCGGCGATGTCTCACACCCCATAAATGCGCCTTTGGCGATGATATCATCGAGCGGTTTTATCACTTCTACATCCGTGTCGAAATAAATACCGCCTTCTTGATACAGGATCCACAGGCGGGCGTAATCACTTACGAAGGCATATTTCTTGGCTCGATATGCTTGTTCGCAGTATGTATTGCAACGGATATCAAAATTACTCTCATTCCATTCTTTGATTTCATACTCCGGCATATAGCGTTTCCACGAGGCGATACATCGCTTCGCGTCTTCGGGCAAAGGGTTGCCGCCAAACCAACAATAATGTATAATTTTAGGTATCATAAGTAACGTCTTAAAAAGCAATATAATTGTGGTGAGAGACGAGTAATTCTTATCTTGATATTCTCAGCAAAAGGAAAGTTGGCTTTGCTTTGCAGCGGGTAAGGATATATCTCCCGTATCGAAGCTATGTACGATTGACGCTCGGCGTAGAAATGCTTTGATACGATAGTTAGTATAGAGGTAATGATGGATGCGTTCATCGCATGCAACCAAATAGGATTAGAGACCGTTTGGAGCAATGCGGTATTTTGTCTAAGTACTGTTATATTATCTGCGATGAGTCGTTTCCATCGCTCTTGGGTTGTCGGATGGGTTGTAGAGTTTGCACGCTGGACATAGTTGTAAACCATCTTATCGGAAGTCATCACCCGTTTTGCGGAATAAAGGAAACGCGGTAACCATTCCACATCTTCATAGAATATACCTTCCTTGAAGAACAGGTTGTTTTCTAACAAAAGCTCGCGTCGGATCAGATAAACCACTGAGAAACAACGGACACTCAAATGACGATTGATAAACTCTTCACCGGTACATGCAGATTGTACATCTCCGGTAAAGGTATCAATGGGTTGTTTCTTCTTGTTGAATATTAATTGCAAGCGAAATGCCAAGGCATCCAGTTGCTCTTTTTGCGCTTGTCGCACCAAAGAAGAATAGGTATTTGGTTCTACGAAATCATCAGAATCGACAAAACAAATATATTTTCCTCTTGCCGCCTTTATTCCGGTATTACGTGCTCCGGAAAGACCTTTGTTTGGTTGGTGGATAACATGTATCTGCTTATGTTTGGCGGCATACTTATCGCATTTCTGCGGGCATGAGTCGTCCGAGCCATCATCCACCAAGATGATTTCATACTCGTCTGCGTTCAGATCCTGGTGAAGAAGGCTCATAACGCACCTGTCGAGATATTTCTCAACGCGGAAAACAGGCACTATGACGGATAAGCGTATTTGACTCATTTCTTTTTTGCTATGATGGTGTGTAGATATTCATTCCATTGATTGAGTAGTTTCTCAGGCGCAAAGCGGATTAGTACCTCTTGCGCCTTCTTTCCGCATTTCTCCGCCAACTCAGGATGCTCTGCGTACTCGCTTAAAGCTTGGCATAGTTTTTCAACATCCGCCATGGGGGCTAATAATCCGTTTTCGTGGTCAGAGATCAGTAGTCGTGCGCCTCCCGGATTGTGATCGGTAGAAACAACAGGCATACCCACTGCCATCGCTTCGAGTAAGGCATTGGAGATTCCTTCGCTGTCCGATGTAATCAGAAATATTCCTCCTGTCTGAGCCATCATTTTCATACTGGAGGAGGTTACTCCTTTCCATTCAATGCAATTCTCAATAGACAGTTCTTTAGCCCATTGCTTGAGTTGCTTCTCCAACGGTCCGCTGCCGTATAGCAGTAGTTTATAATCAGGATGAAGCGCATGAAAACGAGCAAAACTTTGCAATAAGATATCATACCGTTTCTGCTCATTGTTATCAAAGCGTCCTAGAGATATGACCAATTTATTGTTCGGATTATATTGTATAGGCGCTATGTCTTGTGGTCGGACAATAGGATTCGGGATAACAATACTTTTTTGTTGCAGAGTTTGTGCATAATATGCCTTTGCTCCTTCCGTTTGGAATACTCCGCCATCGGCTTTGTTAATCCATCCTAAACGTAAGCGGTATGACCATGTACGGGGTATGGTTACAAACGGATTGCCTCGTTCAGAAATGACAGAAGGAATATGCAGTATTTTGCCGCATATCTCAGCGAGATAGTTTGGAGTAAATGTAAAACCGATTACAATCTCTCTTTGGGTCTTTTGCAAGATGCGTTTCGTTTGGACAATCCATTCGATATTGACAAAAGGCGAGGGGAGATGGGTGTGCAAGGTATGAATTGCGACCCGTTCATCGTAAGCTTGGGAATGTTCGCGGAGGAACGAACCATATACATTCATATTAATCACGACGACAGAATGACCTCGTTCTACCAAACCATTTGCCAAGAAACAAACTTGTTTCTCTGCTCCGCCGTAACCCATATTTGTAGTGATAATAGCGATATTCATATCAATGCGTTGTAATGATTTTATCTATAAAGCGGATGAGTGATTTGGGTGATAATTCTTCCCGTTGTTGTTTTGTAATAGGTTCCACCGGGTGAAGTATCCATTCGGTTATGGTGCTTAGTTCCTTATCAACCTGATGGATGAATGCCTGCCTATAATAAGGCGAGGAAAGAATACTCTTGTTGTTAGTCAATAAATGTTTGTTGTACAACAGGCTTTCCCATAAGCGAGGGGTGTAACCATCCGCTCCTTCCTGCATGATTTCCAGAATACACTTGGATTGCACCGCGTGTTGCAGATTCTCAAGATATGTCAATGAAGTATAGTGTATTCCTTCGATCTTTTCTGCGTAGGACGGCATGCCGGAAATATAAAAATCACATCGCAGTCCTTTCTCTGTGCATTGCTTATAGATATCATAAATAAGCGGATACCGGTTTTTCCCGTTTCCGCAAAAATAGATATCGCTTTGGGCTATGTTATTGTTGGTCGGAATAGGATATGCCGAATAAGGAGTGGGGTAATAGGTTAATCCGTATTTCTCGCAATCTCCTTTATCATAACTGAGCACGAAATCAAACTGTTGTTTAATACTCGGCATGTCCAAGTGCGGATTACGAGCAACAATGTCTTGCAAGTACATGCCGAATTTAGCGTTGGGATAGCGTTGCTTGAGGTAGTCAAAATAAGGCGGTTTAACGAGAAACGCAGTACACCAATACACATTGCCGAAATAGAGGAAACAAAGGGGCTTGTTGTCCTTGAAAGGCAGTGAAAGCAAACGCTTGAACGTAAAACGGCTGAACGGATAGTGAACAATACGGTTCACTTTATGAGAAAAAGTCAATCGCGTTACCAAACGTATCAAGGGATTGCGAACGGTTTGCATGTAATGGCTCAGATACAATACGTTTGGGCATGCCTTAAGATCGGCATATCCGACATCGTAATAGCCGTCGGAACCGAAGATCACATAATTATATTTTGTATCAAGCAACATGCAGTTTCTGTTTTATCGTATTCGTTAATGTCGTTCGCTCGGAAGAATTGAGTATAATCATATAACTCAAAGCAATAATTAATATGCAATCAGCAATAGTGCTGACCAATAAGAGCGGTAGTGCATCGAAACAAAGTCTTAATCCGTAATTGACGGGAATCGTTATAAGCAAGACAAGCATAATAGGAACTAAAGCCTGTAATGTATATCGTTTTATATCAAAGGCAATTAGGCTGCGTGTATAGTACAATCCGATACCCATATTGATAAATCCGCGGGTAAGAATACGGCTTCCAAAGACTAATGCCGGATGAATCTGTGCTTTCAAAAGCAGGAAAGCGAGGAGCAGATCCAATGTGAAGGAGAGGGAGATGGCAATCTGGTAATTTCGTATCTGCCCGGTTGCCGTAATGGCGGTATTGTACACGCCGGTAGTTGCGTCAATAACGGTACATACAAGGATTAATTGGCAAAACTCGGTGGTATATTGCGGCACGTTGCCAAGCCATAAATGGAGCAGATAATCCATATTGACGATTAACGGCAATGCCATGATATACGCAAGGACAAAAGAGATCTTGGAAGCCATGGTCATTAACCGGTGTAAAGCGTCATAATCCTTTGCCGCGCATAGTTTGATTACTTGCGGATTAAACGCAGTAGTAAAACTATTCACAAACTGCGCAAGAGCCGCGTTGACCTGGTTGGCAAAACCCAAAGCTGCGTTCGCTATGAGGGACACAAAATTGTTGAACAATAATGCCACTCCCTGTTGCGTTCCAGTATTGGTGGCACTTCCTAACATTGTCCATCCGGAGAATGCAAGAATGCGTGTGCTTAATTCTTTCTCCCACGATGGGCCTGTCCGATATTCCTGCATCTTTCCGAGGACATATACCATATTCATGCCAATCGAAACCAAAGCTACCAAAGCTACTACTATTCCATATAGGATGAGCGCGTCTATGGGAATAAAAGGAATAATCATTACGCCGACCAAGCGTAGCACGGCTTCCATAATGGAAATTACCGCATAAACGGACATCTTTTCGTGCGCGACGATGGCTGCGGAATACGGAACACTCAGCATTTGTATGCAGAATGTGAATAATGCCAGCTGATAGATGATCTTAGCTGCGACAAGCCGTTCAGCGGGAATAACCGTATAGTTATGGAAAATCCATAAACCCACCGTTTCGCCTAAGAGTATCAGGATCAACGCAATCCAACCATGTATGCCGAGACAGGCAGCAAAAGTGCTACGTTTTTGTTCCGTAGTTTTCTCTGCTCCGAGGTCATATGTAATAAAGCGGCCGGTGGACTTGATAAGTGCGGTTTGAAAGAATGCCATCAGTGTCACAATGCCGCCCACTACATTATAGATACCCACATTTACCGCGCCCAAAGTCTCTAAAACCAATCGTGAAATATATAGCGAGATACATAGCACGATGAAAGTACGTGCATACAAAAGTAGCGCGTTCTTTGCAATGCGTTGATCAGATACTATGTGTTGTTCTCGGTTCATAGATTATCAGTTCTTTTGGCGGGAATAATCAACTTTGACATTAGCTTCTTCGTGCATGTCTTCCCTTTTGGAGGTATCTATATTCTCATCTAATATGGAGGTGTATGGATAGTAAAACTCATACTTATATCCATTACAGCCCGGGTAATAGGTTGTATAGTATCGACCGGAATAGAATACGAAACCCGCCAATACAATGAGTTTGAAGATGGCGTTGGTGTATAACTGCGATTTATAGTGGTAGATAAACTCCGTCAGCATAATCAGGAAGAAAATCAAGGTATAGTTCCTGAAACGGGAAAAACCTATAAAACCGCAAATGAGGATAGTAATGATGAGGTAGAAGCTCATATATTTTGCGTAGTCTTTCTGTCGCTGTTCATCTTCCCCCAGACTCGACTGAGCAAAGAATACGATACCCGCATCTATCACCAAATATGGGATAGCGTTTTCTATAAAACCGAACAGGTTAAGCGTTACGTCCGAATACAAGAAGATTTTTTCAACAATACGGTTCGCTTGTGTTCCTAATAAGGAAGGCAAATAGTTCACTACGACATCACTTAGCAAGTAAAGGAACAAAGAGGCAATGAATGCCAGTATCATTATTTGGATATTGATCTTTTTTAACCGTACGAGAGGGAATAGTAGTACAATGAGCGCTGATATATGAAAAAGGATTGAGATGCCGACTAACAAGTAGAATTTCCATTTTTCGTCTCTGAGATACTTATGTATACCAATACCGCATAGCACTACAGAAATGGCTTCACGCATCACTTCCATATTAAACAAGAAAAATACGTGACTGATGAAGTATAGCAACACGCAAAGGAATATATGGGATGTGTATTGCCGAAAAAGATAAAGAATGCCAATATTGACAATAAGGGCTTGTGCAAGTTGTACGGCATAGAAAGAGTCGAACCATCGTTTGCATAGAAAAACAAGTATAGACCATCCCGGCATGTAGCCGGATTCTGTTAATTCATCGGATATAAACTCATTCAACTCTCCCCATGTAGATGGTACGTACTCGAAAGATGCCATATATAGCTGTGTATCTCCGCCGACTCCGTTACGAAAGCCTGCCAGCAATACCAGATAAATGCCCACGATGGTGTACCATGCTTTTTTAGTACGGGTATATTCTGCTTGTCTATCGTAAAACACGGAAAGACAAAACGTCAGCAATATGAATAGGATGTATGGTAGCATTTAGCGCAGGTTCTCCCAATACCATCGACATGCTTCTTTGAGGCCATCGCGCATGGAGTATTTCGGATTGTATGCTAATAGGCGTTTTGCCTTTTCTATGGATGCTAATGAATGAGGGATGTCACCTAAACGATTAGGACCATGCGTTGGTTCGATGGTACTAATCTGAGGATCATATTCCGATAAGAACTCACGCAGATAACCGACTAACTGATTGAGAGTGGTTCGTTCGCCGAAAGCCGTGTTATAGATCTGATTGAGTGCATCTGGATTATCCGTAAATAATGCCAGTTTATTCATCTGAATCACATTCTCAATATAAGTAAAATCACGACTGTATTCCCCGTCTCCGTTGATGTTTGGCGCTTCGTGGTTAATGAATTTCTTTACAAACAACGGTATGACTGCTGCATAAGCGCCATTCGGATCTTGACGACGACCGAAAACATTAAAGTAACGAAGACCAATATAATTGAATCCATACGTACGAGCAAAGACATCGGCATATAACTCATCCACATATTTAGTAATTGCGTATGGAGAAAGGGGCTTTCCGATACGCTCTTCTACCTTGGGTAATGCAGTACTGTCACCATAAGTGGAACTGCTGGCGGCAAAGACAAATCGCTTGATACCTTCGTCCCTGGCCGCAATAATCATATTCAGGAAGCCTCCAATATTGACTGCGTTAGTGGTAGCCGGATCCTTGATAGAACGAGGCACACTTCCCAATGCTGCCTCATGAAGTACATACTCTTGACCGGCAACAGCAGTACGGCAGGTGTCGATGTCACGAATATCCCCTTCGATCAATCTGAATTGATTCGGATACTGAAGAAAGAAAGGTTCAATGTTAGCACGGAAGCCTGTAGAAAAATTATCCAAACAAGTTACTTCATGCCCGTCTGCCAATAAGCTTTCACAGAGGTTTGAACCAATAAATCCGGCTCCGCCAGTTACTAAAATCTTACTCATGTCGTTTAAATTATCTTCTTATTAGTATTTATTAGTCTCTTCTGAAAATATCGCGGGTGTACACTTTTGCGGCAACATCGTCGAGGACGGAGTCGTAGCGATTGGCGATGATGGCCTGGCTGCGAAGTTTGAATTCGGCAAGATTATTCACCACTTCGCTGCCAAAGAAGGTCGTTCCGTTCTCCAATGTCGGCTCATAGACAATCACTTGCGCACCTTTGGCTTTGACACGTTTCATGATACCCTGGATGGAGGATTGACGGAAGTTGTCGCTGTTGGATTTCATCGTCAAGCGATAGACGCCAATCGTGCAGGGTTTCTCTTCGGAGGCGTTGAACTGGCCGTTATGATAGTAGTCATAGTAGCCTGCTTTCGCCAAAACGCGATCGGCAATAAAGTCCTTGCGTGTGCGGTTGGATTCGACAATCGCCTCAATGAGGTTTTCCGGCACGTCCTGATAGTTCGCCAAGAGTTGTTTGGTGTCTTTCGGCAGGCAGTAACCACCATAACCGAAAGACGGGTTGTTGTAATGCGTACCGATACGCGGATCGAGACACACGCCGTCGATGATGTCCTGCGTGTTCAGGCCTTTCATCTCGGCGTATGTATCGAGTTCGTTGAAATAGCTCACACGGAGTGCCAAATAGGTATTGGCAAACAGTTTGACGGCTTCGGCTTCGGTCAGTCCCATGATACGTACCTCGATCTCTTCTTTGATCGCGCCCTCTTTGAGTAACTCGGCAAAACGCTCCGCCGCCTTTGTGAGACGTTCGTCGTTTTTGACCGTTCCGACGATGATTCTGGACGGGTAAAGGTTATCGTAAAGCGCTTTGGACTCGCGCAGGAACTCCGGCGAGAAAAGGATGTTCCCGCAGTTGAACTTGCGACGGACGGACTCGGTGTAGCCGACAGGAATGGTCGATTTGATGACCATGATCGCTTTCGGGTTGACGCGGAGGACGGTCTCAATGACGTTCTCCACGGCCGAAGTGTCGAAATAATTCCGCTGGCTGTCATAGTTCGTCGGAGCGGCTATCACGACGTATTCCGCGTCCTTATAAGCGGATTCGGCATCGAGTGTCGCCGTGAGGTCGAGTTCTTTTTCGGCGAGGTATTTCTCAATATACTCGTCTTGGATGGGTGAACGGCGAGAGTTGATCATCTCCACTTTCTCCGGGATGATGTCCACCGCCGTCACTTTGTTATGCTGGGCGAGTAGGGTAGCGATGCTGAGACCTACATAACCTGTTCCTGCAACTGCAATCTTCATGATTCAAAAAAGGG